>Ga0247730_1000968_pt1 | contig 17440 bp, 16 predicted proteins | sample UWRJL073202C2_FD_180959 | JGI IMG/M metagenome (GOLD analysis project Ga0247730, IMG submission 180959) | Plant litter microbial communities from Arlington Agricultural Research Station in Wisconsin, United States - UWRJ-L073-202C-2 | ecosystem: Environmental > Terrestrial > Plant litter >... | reverse complement strand
ATGCAGGTATATTCTTTTGTTGTATAAGCGTTCAGATCAGCACCAACGCTTTCCAGCCTGTTCAGGATCTGGTTCGTATTTCTCTTCTCTGTACGCTTGAATATCAAATGCTCAATAAAATGCGCAAGTCCCGACTGTGATTCATTTTCATCCCTGGAACCACTATTGATAATGATACAGGCATGGGATATCGCTGATGCAGAAGGCACATGAAGTAAGCGGATGCCATTAGGCAAAGTATGTACATTGTATTCCATTGGGTAACAAAGATACAGAAGAACTTTGCTACCCTATTGTAATATTCTTTCATTCTGATTTGGTTCATCTGATTTACTGTCAATTTGACAACTAAATTCAGTTTGGAACATGCCTTGATAGGTGTGTGATGTACTTAAAAATGAGTTAACATATGAGCATAGAAGAAAAAGGGAGTATTTCCATACATACCGAAAACATTTTTCCTATTATTAAGAAATTCCTTTACTCAGACAATGAGATATTTCTGCGTGAACTGGTTTCAAATGCGGTTGATGCGGTACAAAAAATCAAACGTTTAGCTGCCTTAGGACAGTTTAACGGCGAACTTGGGGATACTCTTGTTGAAGTTGCGCTTGATGAAGAGAAAAAGACCATCACGATCAGCGACAGCGGACTGGGAATGACAGCTGAGGAGATCAAAAAATATATCAATCAGGTAGCCTTTTCAGGTGCAAGTGAATTTGTTGAGAAGTTTAAGGACGCTAAAGATGCCAATGAGATCATCGGTAAATTTGGGTTAGGCTTCTATTCTGCGTTCATGGTAGCTGATCTGGTTGAAATACAAACCTTATCTTACCAGGACGGGGCAGAGCCGGCACGTTGGGTGTGTGATGGAAGCACATCGTATGAGATCTCAGAGGGATCACGTACTACGCGTGGTACAGATATCATTCTCCATATCAATGCAGAGTCTGAAGAGTTCCTGAGCAAACATAAAATAGAGGAGATCCTTGATAAATACGGTAAATTCTTACCTGTTCCTATCAAGTTTGGCACTAAGACCACACAAGAGCCGGATGGAGAAGATGAAGAAGGAAAACCAAAAACTGTTGCGGTAGAGGTAGATAATATCATCAACACAACTGCTCCGATCTGGACAAAGGCACCTGCAGATTTGTCAGACCAGGATTACCTGGACTTCTACAAACAATTATACCCTTTTTCTGAAGATCCCCTGTTCTGGATCCACCTGAACGTAGATTATCCGTTCAACTTAACAGGAGTGTTGTACTTCCCGAAAGTGAAGAATGATTTTGATATGCAGCGCAACAAAATCAAATTGTTCAGCCGCCAGGTGTTTATTACAGACGAGGTAAAAGACATTGTACCTGAATTCCTGATGCTGTTACATGGGGTGATCGATTCACCGGATATTCCGTTGAACGTTTCAAGAAGCTTTTTACAGGCGGATAGCAATGTTAAAAAGATCAACAGCTATATCACTAAAAAAGTAGCGGATAAACTGCACGAACTTTTTAATAAAGACCGCAAATCATACGAAGAGAAATGGGGCGATATCGGTCTTTTTGTGAAATACGGAATGGTAAGTGAAGAGAAGTTCTATGATAAAGCAAAAGACTTCGCTTTATTGACAAATACAAAAAATGAACATTATACGCTGGAAGAATACCGTGAAAAGGTAGCGCCTGTTCAAACCGACAAAAATGGCCAGGTGGTTTACATCTATACAAATGACCCTGCCAAACAGGATAGTTTTATCCAGTCGGCCGGCAAAAAAGATTACGATGTATTGCTGATGAATTCGGCAATAGACAATCACTTTGTAAGTTCATTGGAGCAAAAGCTTGATAAAACCTTATTAAAGCGTGTTGACTCGAGTGTAGCAAGCAAACTGATTGAGAAAGATGAATCTGTAGAATCTGTGCTTACAGAAGAGCAGTCAGCAAAAGTGAAAGAAGTTTTTGAAAAAGCCATTGTAAAACCAGGCTTCCAGGTTGAGATCGTAGGCCTTCATCCTGAAGAATTCCCCGTTACAGTAACCATGGACGAATTTATGCGCCGGATGAAAGATATGGCACAAATGGGTGGCGGAATGAGTTTCTATGGTAACCTGCCGGACAGCTATAAAGTGGCTATCAATGGAAACCATAAACTGGTTAACCGCATTTTACAAACGGAAGATGCTGCTGAGCAGGGTGCACTGGCGAAACAAGCCGTAGACCTGGCCCTGCTTTCTCAGGGAATGCTTACGGGTGCAGAGTTAACCGCGTTTGTTAACCGCAGCGTAGAGCTGATCTAAAATATATCAGAGGGCAGCAACAGTCTCATATTGATAAAGCCTGCAGGGAACACCTGCAGGCTTTTTTATTAATGAGCTCTACTTACTGATCCCTTCCAGACTTAATAGGAAGGCGTAATTCAGGGCTATATCTTTCAGGTAATCAAATCTTCCGGACGCTCCGCCGTGGCCAAAGTCCATATCTGTTTTTAGCAGTAACAGGTTCTGATCAGTCTTGCTGGCGCGGAGTTTGGCTACCCATTTCGCCGGCTCAAAATATTGAACCTGGCTGTCATGCAGGCCTGTTGTAACCAGAAGATTAGGATAAGCTTTCTTTTCTATGTTTTCATAAGGGGAATAACCTTTCATGTAATGATAAGCATCCGCATTTTTCGGATTTCCCCATTCATCAAACTCATTGGTAGTAAGGGGGATGCTCTCGTCAAGCATGGTATTCACCACATCTACAAACGGGACCTGGGCAATTACCCCATGCCAGAGATCGGGCTGAAGGTTGATTATAGCCCCCATTAGCAGGCCTCCGGCACTTCCGCCCTGTGCGTATAAATGTTCAGCACTGGTATATTTTTGGCTGATGAGGAATTTACCGCAATCGATAAAATCGGTAAAAGTATTCATTTTTTTCATCAGCTTTCCGTCTTCATACCATTGCCTGCCCATCTCCTGTCCGCCACGGATATGCGCAATGGCAAATACGAAACCCCTGTTCAGCAGGCTCAGGTTATTACTTGAAAAAGATGCGTCCATACTATGCCCATACGAGCCATAGGCATAGAGCAGCAAAGGCGCACTGCCGTCTTTTATAAGCCCGTTTTTATAGACCAGCGATATGGGAACCCGGATACAATCCTGAGCCGTGGCATACAGGCGTTCAGTTGTATATTCCTCTTTGTTATATCCGCCTACCACCTCCTGTTGCTTCATCAAGGTTTTAGCCCCGCTTTCCATATGGTAATCATAAATGGATACCGGGGTTGTCATTGACGTATAAACATAGCGGAATGTTTTGCTGTCATATTCGGGATTAGACCCTACAGCTGCGGTATATGCAGGCTCCCCAAAATCTATATAATGTTCTGTTCCATTCAGGTTGCGGATACGCAGTTGGGCGAGGCCATTTTTACGTTCCGAGATCACCAGGAAGTCTTTAAATTCTTCTACCTCTTCCAGCAGCACGTCTTTGCGGTGAGGAATCACTTCTTTCCAATGCTCTTTCCCTGTCTGATCAGACGGGCACTCCATTAAGCGGAAGTTCTTTGCCTTCCAGTTGGTTACAATAAGAAACTTGTCAGCCAGTGGAACAATCGTGTACAGGACCTCTTTCGTTCTTGGCTGAAAGACTTTAAATTCAGCATCCGGCTGATCTGCATGGATCATCCTTGCCTCTGAGGACAGGGTAGCTGAAGAATAGATGAATATGTACTTACCGGATTTAGATTTTTCCACGCCGATATAATTCGATTTGTCTTTCTCCTGGTAAACTACAGGGTCTGCTGATGCATCGTTTCCAAGGCGGTGTTTCCGGATCTTTTCGCTTAAAAGGGTAACAGGGTTTTTTGAGGTATAGAATAAGGTCTTATTATCGGCCGCCCAAACCGGGTCTCCTTCTGTATTGGGAATGGCATCCGCTGTTAATACTCCCGTTTCAAGGTTTTTAACAAATATTGTATACTGCCTCCTGGATACATTATCTACCCCGTATGCCAGAAGTTTGTTATCCGGGCTGATGCTGTATCCCCTGGCTGAATAATAGGCCTGGCCTTTTGCCAGCTCATCAATATCCAGCAGGATTTCTTCCTTTGCTTCCAGGCTGCCTTTTTTGCGGCAGTATTTTGAATATTCTTTTCCTTCTTCTGTCCTGGAATAATAGAAATACCCATTTTTGAATACGGGAACAGATTCATCTTTTTCTTTGATCCGGCCTTTCATTTCCTTGAAAAGAGCGCTCTGCAAGGTTTTCGTACCACTCATCATCTGAGCCAGGTATGCATTCTCTGCCTTCAGATAATCTATAGTCCTGGTACTGTCAGGCCCCTTACTGAAATAATCGATCATCCAGTAATAGTTGTCCGTTACGGTATCTCCGTGTATGATTCTTTCTTTAGGGATAACATCTGCTACAGGAGCTTCAAGCTCCGGCCATTTATATTTTTTCATTTGCGTATCTTTGTTTTACAGGCTTACAGTTAAGCTTAGCAAAAGTACAGCCGGAATAATTTGCTTCATTACAGATGAATTTATGATGTCAATTGTCTGATAAAACGGTCTCGTTTAAGCCTGTCCGGCTACTTGTGTTCAATCTGGCTGTTTACTAAGTATTGCAAAATAGGATTTATTTTAAGAAATGATGTTGGGATATGAAGAGAATACTTAATGTGAAAAACATATTTAATGCTGCCTTAATTATACTTTTCCTCGTGCTGCTGTTTGTGCCTTCGGCAAAGGCGATGTTGCTGGAAGGCTTAATGAAAGCAGGTTTCTTTTCACCGGATACATCAGTGGCCTTAGCCGGCAGGCAACCTGTAAATGATCTTTCCGGCATAAAGTTTAAAGATATCAATGGGAAGATAGTTGACCTGGGCGATTTAAAAGGTAAAATCATTTTTTTAAATTTCTGGGCCACATGGTGCCCGCCCTGCCTTGCAGAAATGCCAGCTGTGAACAAATTATATGAAAAATTCGGGAACGATAACGAGGTGGTATTTATCCTCGCAGATGCGGACGGGGATCTGGTAAAATCGCAGAAATTTATGAACCGGAAGAAGTTCAGCCTGCCTGTATATGCGGTTGCCGGCGAAGTACCGGAAGTTTTATTCCAGGGCTCTTTGCCCACAACAGTGGTTTTTGACAAACAGGGGCGTATTGCCTACCATGAAGCAGGTGCTGCAAACTATGGCAGTGAGAAATTTATCACATTTATTAACAGGCTAAAAACCACGAATTAGTATATTTGAAGCCCAAAGCCCGAATAGGACGGGTTTTGCTGATAAGAACCATATTATGCAGGAACCATTTGATATTACAATCGGAAATATTGACTATGCTATATTTCCCGAAGGAAATGATACCTATGTAGTTTTTAAGGATGGAAAGGAATATGCACAAATTCAGAAAGATACTGAATCAACCTGGCTTAAACTTGATCCTGAAACAGCTTTACCGCTTTTTGAAGAAAACGAAGAGATCAACGCCATAGGCAAAGAGATCATGGCTTATGTTCCGGAGGTTGAAGAAGAAGACGAAGCTGAAGAAGAGGAATAACGTGAGGGAAGGTAGTAATGCAAGGTGCTGTTTCTAGCCAGCCCAGCTATCCCTGTCCAGGCTCCGGTAATGTATCGCTTCGGCAAAATGTTCCAGTTCAATACTGCTGCTTCCTTCAAGATCGGCAATTGTGCGGGAAACCTTTAAGATCCTGTCATACGCACGGGCGGATAAACTCAGCCTCTCCATTGCTTTTTTGATCAGCATGCGCCCATCATCATTGATCGGACAGATTGCCCTGACCATGTTCGAGGTCATTTGCGCATTGTAATGTAACCGCGGATGATTCAGGAAACGGGTATCCTGGATGGCCCTTGCCCTGATCACTCTTTCCCTGATGACAGCGCTTTTTTCTGCGGACCCCAGCGAAGATAGCTGATTGAAATCTACAGGGGTAACTTCCACATGGAGGTCCATCCTGTCGATCAGGGGTCCTGAAATCTTACTTAGATATTTTTGCACAGCCCCGGGCGGGCAGCTGCATTCTTTTTCCGGGTGGTTATAAAAGCCGCAGGGGCAGGGGTTCATTGAGGCGATCAGCATAAAACTTGCCGGATACTCTACACTGGAGCGCGCTCTTGATATCGTTACCTTGCGGTCTTCCAATGGCTGGCGCATCACCTCAAGCACGCTTCTTTTAAACTCAGGCAGTTCATCAAGGAAAAGTACGCCGTTATGTGCGAGTGAGATCTCGCCCGGCTGCGGATTCGTTCCTCCGCCAACCAATGCAATATCAGAAATACTGTGATGCGGGCTGCGGTAGGGTCGTTCCGTCATCAGGGCATCTGAAATGCTTAATCTCCCGGCTACAGAATGGATCTTGGTGGTCTCAAGGGCTTCCTGCAAATTTAGCGGGGGCAGAATTGTAGGCAGCCGTTTGGCGAGCATGGTCTTTCCTGCTCCGGGAGGGCCAATGAGGATCACGTTATGGCCGCCGGCCGCCGCTATTTCCAGTGCGCGTTTGATGTTTTCCTGTCCTCTGACATCAGAGAAATCGTAGTCGTAGCGGTTCAAATTCTTTAAGAACTCATTTTTTGTACTCACCATTATAGGTTCAAATGATTCTTTTTCGTTGAAGAATGCGATCACTTCTGTCAGGCTGCGCATGCCATAGACGAGCAGGTTTTCTACGACTGCTGCTTCCCTTGAATTATCGGCAGGCAGGATAAAACCTTTCAGGCCCATCTCCTTTGCCTGTATAGCTATTGGGAGGGCTCCCTTTACAGGTTGTATTCCTCCGTCCAGAGAGAGTTCTCCGGCAATCATAAACTGGTCTGTCATTTGGGAAAGAATTTGTCCTGAAGCGGCTAATATGCCTATAGCTATAGGCAGGTCATACGCGGTCCCTTCCTTTTTTATTGCCGCAGGAGATAGGTTCACCACAATCTTCTGCCTGGGCATCCTGAGGCCCGAAGCCTGAATGGCACTTTCAATTCTTCTCAGGCTTTCTTTGACCGCATTATCCGGGAGCCCGACGATATGGTATTTGTTGCCGCTTCCAATGCTCACCTCAATGGTTATTGTAAGGGCGTCTACGCCAAAAAGGGCGCTTCCGTAAGTTTTGATTAGCATAACAGTTTATAAACAGGATGCTAATTTAACTCAATATTAATTTATTTGTTAATTTAAATAAAAAAGGCAAAAAAAATCCCCGCTTTTAAAGGCGGGGATCTGATCATTCAGAAGAAAGAACTACATTCTTCCCTGTGGCATTTTAGGCATTCCGCGCATCATCTTTGCGGCAGCAGCCGGATTGGAGAACTGTTTCATCACCTTGCGCATATCTTCAAACTGTTTGATCAGTTTGGTTACCTCTTCAATTTTATTGCCTGATCCTTTAGCAATACGCAGGCGCCTGCTTTGCTGAATGCTATCCGGGTTTTCACGCTCATATTTTGTCATCGACTGAATGATGGCCTCCACATTTTTGAAAGCATCATCTTCAATCTCAACATTTTTCATCATTTTGCTCACGCCGGGAATCATGCCCATGAGGTCTTTCATGTTTCCCATTTTCTTGATCTGCTGGATTTGATTATAGAAATCGTTAAAATCAAACTTATTCTTACGGATCTTTTTCTGCAGTTCAGCGGCTTCCTTCTCGTCAAACTGCTCCTGTGCACGTTCAACCAGGGATACAACGTCACCCATTCCAAGGATACGCGAAGCCATCCTGTCCGGATAGAATACATCCAGGGCTTCCATTTTCTCACCGGTACCTACAAATTTAATTGGTTTGTTTACCACGGATTTGATAGACAGGGCTGCACCACCACGGGTATCACCATCTAATTTTGTCAGCACAACACCTGTAAAATCAAGCCTGTCGTTGAAAGCTTTTGCTGTATTAACCGCATCCTGTCCGGTCATGGCATCAACAACGAACAGGATTTCATGCGGTTTAGTATGTAGTTTAACATCTGCAATCTCATTCATCATCTGCTCATCGATCGCTAAACGACCGGCTGTATCGATGATGATCACATTGTTATTCTCTTTCTTGCCCTGCGCAATCCCTTCCAGTGCGATGGCTACCGGATCTTTGGAATCCTTATTTGCAAATACGGGTACACCAATCTGCTCGCCCAATATCTGCAGCTGGTCTATCGCCGCCGGACGGTATACGTCACCTGCAACCAGTAAAGGTTTCTTGCCCTTACTTTTCAGATAGTTGGCAAGTTTTCCTGAAAAAGTGGTTTTACCCGCACCATTGAGGCCGGCGATCAGTATGATTGTAGGATTTGTTTTAAGATCTAATTCGGTGACCTCACCGCCCATTAAAGCGGTCAGCTCATCGTTCATTACTTTCGTGAGCAATTGTCCCGGAGATACTGCCGTAAGCACGTTAAGGCCAAGTGCTTTTTCCTTTACTTCATCTGTAAAGGTTTTGGCAGTCTTATAATTTACGTCGGCATCCAGTAAAGCTTTACGAATTTCTTTCATGGTCTCAGCCACGTTGATCTCTGAAATGCTTCCTTGTCCCTTTAGAACTTTAAACGCACGGTCTAGTTTATCCTGTAAATTCTCAAACATGTTTTATTAATTGATAGTCAATTACTTAATCTGTAATAGTAGTAGTATACAAAGTTGCAAACATTTTTAATAACAATCAAACATTAAAATTTGATGTATTTGCTGTTTAGCGCGGGAATACGAAGCCGAATCCCAGGGCTAAAGTCTGGCTTCCCTGTATTTTAGCGGTAACGTTCCTGTCATATAACCCTACGCCTGTAATAGACACATTGATCAGGCGGTTAACCTTTGCAGTAAGTGTTACATCGAGACGGTGGGAGGTATAGTTGATCTCGTTATATGGCATAAAAAGGTTATATCTTGCTTTCAGGTTCACATTAGGCATGATATCCTTATCCAGGTTTGCGGTGATCTGGAATGCCGCCTCATTTTTAAAGGTATCACCTATCGGCACGCCGTAATTATCTGTAATGACGGCTGAGGAATCCCTGGCCCTGGCAGCAGCAGTGATCTCATCATTTGCCAGCACAAAAGTCTGCTTTGCGGTTCCCAAACCAATCCTTGTGGAGAAGTATTTAACCGGTTTATACTCCAAACCGAGAGACTCTGTCAGGTAACCCGGAGACATGAATTTGGAAATGATGGTTGCGCGTTCGTTACCAAATGGATCTGTATCATACGAAAATCCATTGTCAAACTGAGATTCAAAGGTTAAGGCACCATAGAAATACCATGTTCTGGACAATTGGAAGGCTACCTTATTATCCCAGAAGATCCGGTCATTGGTTTTCTTTTGTAACTGATCTTTATTTTTTATTTTTCCGTATTGGAGGTTCAGCTCAGTGGAGTAACTGTAACTGTCTTTCACATAATCTGCCTTATAATTGACCAAACCACCAACGGCAAGTGAGTTTACCCCACCACCTGTCCAGTTGTTACTGAATGACGCCTGGTTGAGGTTGATACCTATGGAAGTTGAGGTTCTCCAGTAATTTACTTTGGAACTGATCACCACCGGATTTATTTCGACAGGCTTGAAGATAATATTCCCTCTTAAAGTGGGAAGCGGGCTTTTTTTTAATTTAAGATCCATATCCCGGATATTAACGGGAATTGAATCTACGTCCTGCGCAACAGCCTGTGTTGAAACGGCAAATAATAAAAATAAACTTGCGTATAAACCTCTCATTGTTACAAAGAAAAGAAAAATGTTCTTACCAGACTCTAAAATGCTATAAAAATATTAGTACTAAAAGGATTATAAAATGAAAAAAGCTGTTTTATAAGAACTTTATCCAGGAATAAAGGCTCCTGCCCTGCAGATAATTTATATTCCTGTCATTTGCATAAGCCTCTTTTTCAAAGCAGATATTAAAATAGGCTTTTGAACGGTCTCTGAACCTGATGAGGTTAATCAGGTAATTGAGGAGATACAAAATATAAAACGGAATGATCAGTAATTCCAGCTGCTGCTGGAAATGGATCTTTTCATGGTTGATCAGCAGGGAATTATTTTTTTGCCGAGGGTCTTTAAAAATCATGAAGGGAAAGAGGGCCATGGCGGCGGCGGGGAGTCTTTCCCAGGTTACCGGCCAGTATCTCATAATTTGTCGATTTTTATTTGTGGCAGGGGTTTCAGCCGGAGGGCACGCGGATTCCGTTTATAGGAAGCATAGTTGTTTCTCAGGTAGACGATAAAGGCATAATCCGAAGCCATCAGTACAAAATCGTAGCTTGGACGGTACTGCTGCATATAGTCCTCCAGTTCAAAGCCTTTGATCCTTAACGCCCGGCCTACAAAGGCAGCGTTATACCTGTAATCGATGACCTGCTCCTTATAGTCTCTTTCCAGTATTTCCTGCAGGTGCCTTGCATTGCGCCCTTTTCTGCTTAGCAGGTTGTAGATGGCATCAATTCCAAGGCCTGCACCCCTGGAATTCAGATTGAGGAGGTCTTTGGAGCTGCCCCTGTCAGTTGCATATTTGTAGTCTCTCAGTGTCTGGTCGTAACGTTCCCGGGGTGTCACAGAACTGCCCAGAATAGATACCTCCCTGAGCTGGATAGCCAGAGGTCTCAGCTGGAAGTAAATCGCATTATTTCCTTTGTAGATCAGTGTATCTACGCCATATCCCTGCAGGGCTGCAAATAGTGTGTCCCCAACGGATGCCTGGGTTGAAAATTCGCCTTTGTTGTTATTGTACAGCCCTTCATCATCATGAGAATTGTAAATATATACTTTAGCAAGGCGCTGCTTGGACTCTCTGTCGATAACAAATCCTTTTACAGGTCTGTTCTGAGCTACAGCGGATCCGGCAGATACGGAAAGAAAAAATAGCAGGATAAACAGTTTCATTGACCAGCAAAATTACAAATAGGCGCAGCTAAAACGGCGATATTAACATTATTTAACTACTACAAGCTTCTGCCCAATCCTGATTCCTTCTTCGGTAAGGTTATTGAGTGACTTCAGATCATCTACGGTCATATTGAACCTTTTGGCAATATTATACAGCGTATCGCCCTTTTGAACCACATAGTTTGGATCTGTAGTATTGATCACCTGTTTGGAAGGCGGGGTTTCCACAGGTTCAAATTTTTTGGTTTCCTTTGGAATATTGGCATTGATCTCCGTAAATACCCTGTCCTCGCGTTTGATCTTATCGGGTTCTGATTCAGGCTGATCATACTGGTGCAATTGGTATTTCTCTATGGTATTGATCAGCATATCCGGATATTTCGGGTTGGTGGCATAACCTGCCTGTCTCAATCCTTTAGCCCAGTTAACATAGTCATTCTTGTCCAGTTCAAACAGGGCACTGTAGCGCTTTCTCTTCAAGAACTCGGAGTGGTCTTTATAAGACTCCCTGGCGTCTTTGTACACCCTGAAGCAGTCATTGTTTTTATCGTCATCCTTATAATAGGCTTTTCCTTTCCATTCGGAAGTGCATTTTATTCCAAAATGGTTGTTTGCATATTTTGCCAGGCTGCTGTTCCCGCTTCCGGATTCGATAATTCCCTGGGCCAGGGTAATGCTTGCAGGAATTCCGTAGGTATTCATTTCCTCAATAGCCACACCTTTAAAGGCGTCAATATAGCTGATCGTAGTAAAGTCTGTGAAATTAGGGTTCGCCTTATTTGCAGCACTTTCAATCTGCTTATTGTTCCTGTGGTATTTTCTCGACTTACATGAGGCAAGAAAAACAAGGACTATGGCTATCGGTATAAGTAATTTCTTCATTAAAATCTTATTTTCTGGCCCGGTTGCAGGGCTGATCTTTTTAATCCGTTTTTACGCATCAGTGCCCTGGCCGATGTACCATGTGATTCTGCCAGCCTGTTCAGGTTATCGCCTTTTCTAACGGTGTAGGTTCTTACGGAAGTACGATGATGACGCCTGTGGGAGCGGCTATATGTTTTTTTGAGGGCAACAGGAACAACTTTCACCGGCTCTGCATAATCGGCAGGCCTGTCATCATACTGGTACAGTTCATATTTATCAATAATTGCGATCACCTGTTTCGCCCAGGTCCTGCTGGCGGCATATCCCCCGCGCTGAATTCCCCTGGCCCAGCCAGCATAGTCATACTGATCGCACTTGTCAAACAGCTTATTGAAAGAAGAGGTGTTCTGTAATACTTCGACAAAATTATCATAAGATTCATCCGCATTTTCGTAATCACGGTAAGAGGAACTGATCTCTGTATTGCTGTTAGACCCTTTGATGCCAAAATGGTTATTCAGATGGCGGGCTACTTTACTTTTGCCGGCGGCTGATTCATGAATGGCTACAGCTAATATTACGCTTGCGGGTACATCATATTCTTTCATTAATTCCCGGGCATGATCTGTGTGTTCTTCAACATAATCCTGAACGGTCTGGCTTTGGGCAGTCTGGCCCAGTAAAATAATGCCCAACCAGGTGAGCAATAGGTTTTTTAAATTCATGTTCTACTTTTTTCTGATGATAAACAAGCCATCCCGAACGGGCAGGATTAATTTCTCTGTCCTGTCATCTGCTGCAACCTTATCATTAAATGTACTAATATTTCTGGTGTCTTTGTCTTGCTGGTCCGCGAGTATCTTTCCGCTCCACAAAACGTTGTCTACGATAATGAGCCCTCCCGGCCTTACCCTGTCAAAGATAAGGTCATAGTAGGTCCCGTTATTTTTTTTATCAGCATCAATAAAAACGAGGTCAAAAACTTCGTCTAAATCATTTACTGTCCGGGTAGCATCACCCAGGATATATTTTATTTTTGAGCCGTAGGGCGATTCGGCAAAATAACCGCGGACCCTGTCTTCCAGCTCTTCATTAATATCTAAAGTGTAAAGGATACCGTCATCGGCCAGGCCTTCAGCGAGGCATAATGTGGCATATCCGGTAAATGTTCCGATTTCAAGAATTCGTTTTGGGGTGATGAGCTTGCTGAGCATACTGAGTACGCGGCCCTGGTAATGCCCTGACAGCATTCTGGGCATCAGAACTTTGAGATGCGTTTCCCTGTCTATCCGCTGCAGCAACCCATTTTCGGGTTCGCAGAATTTTAGCAGTAGATCTTGTAAGTCTTCTTTGATCAGGCTCATCTGTTTTGTTATAAACGGTGTTCTTCCATGAAATATTGTAAAATGATCGTCGCGGCGATGGTATCTACCCTTTCTTTATTTCTCCTGTCCTGCTTTTTAAGCCCGCTTTGAAGGATGGCCTCATGCGCCAGTTTAGAGGTAAACCGTTCATCTATCCAGTACTGGGGAACCTGCGGGAAGCTCTTTTTAAGTAGTGTGGAAAAGCCTTTTACATGTTGTGCAGACTCCGAAGGCGAACCATCCATCTGCTTTGGGTTTCCAATTACAAAAGCTTCTACCTGCTCTGTAAGCAGGTATTTTTTTAAATAATCGATAATATCTTTTGGGTGTACGGTATCCAGCCCTGTGGCAATAATCTGCAGGGGATCGGTAACGGCAATGCCGATACGTTTGGTACCATAATCAAATGCGATAATACGGGACATAGCTGCAAAGATTGTTATAAATTTACTATTTTGCACCAAATGCAGTTTAAAGAGATCATCGGACAGGAAGAAATCAAGCGGCAGCTGGTACAGACAGTTGCTGAGAACAGGGTCAGTCATGCCCAGTTATTTCTGTCTGCGGAAGGCACCGGGGCTTTGCCTCTTGCCATTGCTTATGCACAATATATCAACTGTTTAGATAAAACAGACACAGACAGTTGCGGAGTATGTTCTTCCTGCCGCAAGTACGAAAGGTACATCCATCCCGACCTGCATTTTTCTTACCCTTTTTTTGCTTCGAAAGATGTTAAAATTGCTGTAGATGTTTTGGAAGAATGGAGATCGATGCTGCTTGCCGATCCTTATGTGGACCTGGATATCTGGAGGTCGCGGCTGAGTGCCGACAATAAACAGGCGAACATCAACATCGCCGAGTGTCATGACATTATAAAGAAGTTAAGTTACAAAGCCTTCGAAGCCGAAACAAAGGTGCTGATCATGTGGCTGCCTGAATACCTGGAGAAAGAAGGGAACTCCTTACTGAAGATCATTGAGGAGCCACCTGCAAATACGCTGTTCCTGCTGGTGGCCAATAACCAGGAGCATATCCTGTCTACACTCTTGTCCAGGACACAGATCGTGAAGATCCCGAAACTTCCGGGCGGAATAATAGAAGACTACCTGATGACGAAACACAATCTTGCAGAGGAACAGGCGGCAACCTATAGCTTTCTTGCCGATGGAAATCTGATAGAGGCAAAATCACTGGCTGCCCAGGCACACAATGACAATGCCGAGATCTTTGCCGAATGGTTAAGGATGGGATACGGCAACAGGGGACTGGACCTGGTCACATTTGTAGATCAGGCGGCAAGCTGGGGCAGAGAAAATCAAAAGAATTTTTTAAAGTACGGAATTAGTTTTTTGAGGGAGTGCAGCCTGATCCTTAGCGGAGCTGATAGCCTGGTAAAACTGCCTTTAAGGACGCTTGACACCGCAAGGAAGCTCAGTAAACATGTGCTTGACCTGAATATGGCCGCAGCAATTATTTCGGAGCTGGAACAAGCACATTACCATATAGAGCGTAATGCTAACCCTAAAATACTATTTTTAGATGTATCTTTACAATTGGTAAAAATTATTAAGTTTAAAACGCTCCCGAAAGGGACTCAATATATATACAATTAGTTATGGGATGTGGAAGTTGTTCTACCGGAGGCGGTTGTGCCCCCTCAGGCTGCAAAAGTAATGGCTCATGCCTTACCGGAGGCTGCCAGAAAATGGAAGTTTACGATTGGCTGTCTAATTTGGACATGCCCTCAAATTATAAACCTTTTCAGGTTATAGAAGTTAAATTCAAAGGTGCCAGGAAGGAATTTTATCTGAATGCGGACAATATTTACCTGGAGATCGGGGAGCTGATAGCCGTAGAAGGCAGTACAGGCGGATACGATATAGGCCACGTCTCTTTAACGGGAGAACTGGTACGTATGCAGATGAAACGCCGGAAAACTCCCATTGATCAGGTTACCCGTAAAGTTTACCGGAAGGCTACAGAAGCCGATGTGGATAAATGGAAGCTGGCGAAAGACCTGGAATGGGAAACGATGCACAAGGCCCGTACGCTGGCCCTTGACCTTCGTCTTTCGATGAAGATCAGTGATGTGGATTACCAGGGAGATAAAACAAAGGCCACCTTCTTTTACACTGCTGAAGGCAGGGTAGATTTCAGGGAACTGATCAAAAAGATGGCTGAAACCTTCCGCATCAGGATTGAAATGCGCCAGATCGGGATGAGACAGGAAGCGGGAAGACTGGGTGGTATAGGCTCATGCGGACGTGAACTGTGCTGCTCAACATGGTTAACAAACTTCAAGACCGTATCTACCGCTGCGGCGAGATATCAGAACCTTTCTTTAAATACGCTGAAACTTGCCGGACAGTGCGGAAAGCTTAAATGCTGCCTGAACTATGAGCTTGATACCTATCTGGATGCGTTGAAAGATATTCCGGACCGTGTAGAGAACCTGCAGACAGAGATCGGCACCGCACGTCACCAGAAAACGGATATTTTCAAAAAACTGATGTGGTTCAGTTATCCTAACCAGGAAGACTGGATCCCCCTGAAAGTGGACCGTGTGAAAGAGATCATGGCCATGAATAAGAAAGGGCAAAAGCCAAGTAACTTAAAGGATGAAGCTGTTGAGCTGGCCACAACTGTCATTGTTGAAAAAGTACATGATTATGAAAATGTTGTTGGACAGGACAGCCTGACACGCCTGGACGATAAATCCAGGAATAAGAATAACCGCAACAATAGCAACAGGAATAAACCTGCAGGTGCAAACAGGCCTGAGCGTGACCGCTCTCAGAAGCCTGCCCAGGCGGGGCAAAGACCGGCTCAGTCCGGATCGAAACCTGTTCAGCAGGGCCCGAAACAAACGCAGCCTGGTCAGAGACCGGCGCAGCAAGGTCCAAAACAAGTCCAGCCGAATCAAAGACCGGATAACAGAAGACAGGAAGTAAAGAAGGCTCCTGAAGGAATGAGTACGGAAGAGGGCGCAGAAGCAAAGGTGCCATCAGCTAGCAGAAATAACAGGAGCAGGAATAACCGCAGACGTAATAAACCCTCGGATAAACCAAAAAATGAAGAGAATTAATCTTTTTGTATGGTTGGCATTGAGCTTCCTTATGTTAGGAGTGGCCGGATGTAATACCAATAACCTGATTGACACGAATGTTGAAATGCCTCAGCGGAACTGGAGCTACACAGATAAGGTAAAAGCCGTTGTTGGTATTAAAGACAACACAAAGGCTTTTAGCTTAAAGTTTAAGCTGAGGCATACCGCTGACTACAGGTATGCCAACCTCTATATACTTTTGAATATGAGTGGCCCGGGATTACCGAAGGTAACCCGCCGTTATCAGTATAAACTGGCAGAATCTGACGGGCAATGGCTGGGTAAGGGGTCTGGTAACCTGTATACCTATGTTCTTCCCCTGCTTTCTGAATATCATTTTCCGCAATCCGGGAATTATACCATTGAGATTGAGCAGAACATGCGTGATAATCCCCTCAGGGAAATCAGTGATGCCGGAATTATCGTAGCCGGAAGCAGTACAATTCCGCGGTAAAACCACTCCCGGGCTGAATTCATCAGCCTGAGCAGTATATTTACAAAAGCGGTAACAACTGTTCAAGCGCCATGCCCCTTGAGCCTTTAAGCAGCACAAGGCTGTCTTTAATGGGGTGGGCTTTGATCCATTCCTGAGCTTCTGCAGGGCTGTTAAAAAACTCACCCTTATGCTGGTCCTTCACAGCATAAAAGTGTTTTCCAATAAAGATTAAAGTGTTTAATCCTGATTCCTCAGCCAGACTGGCAATCTCCTCATGTTGCTCAGGGGCTTCGGCTCCCAGTTCAAACATATCACCTATAATGGCCACTTTATTTGCGGCCCCCAGTGAAGAAATATTATTGAGAGCTGCCGTCATGCTGCTCGGATTGGCGTTGTAAAAATCACAGATCACCGTATTGGTTTCCGTTTTCGTTAACTGTGACCTGTTATTTTTTGGAGAATAACCCGCCAGTCCTTTATTGATCTGCTCTGCTGTGAGGTTAAAAAATGCGCCGATACAGATAGATGCAAGGATGTTTTCGAAGTTATAGGACCCGGTAAGGTTGGTCTGCACAGAAAAATAATCATCCCTGCCTTTCCAGTCCAGGGCAATTACAGGGTCAGACTTTACCAGCTTTCCTGTGATAAAATTGGGTCCTTCTGTTCCGTAATATATAAGGTGATCCAGTTTGGCCGTATCGCTCATTTCTGTGATCAGGGCATTATCGCGGTTGATGAAAGCTGTACCATTTTCTTTTTTCAGATAATGGAAAAGCTCCCC
>Ga0247730_1000967_pt1 | contig 17450 bp, 15 predicted proteins | sample UWRJL073202C2_FD_180959 | JGI IMG/M metagenome (GOLD analysis project Ga0247730, IMG submission 180959) | Plant litter microbial communities from Arlington Agricultural Research Station in Wisconsin, United States - UWRJ-L073-202C-2 | ecosystem: Environmental > Terrestrial > Plant litter >... | reverse complement strand
GCTGACCGACGTGGAGTACCAGCGCCTGCGTGACATCTCGATCGGCATCATCCGCGAGGTCGGGGTCGACACCGGCGGCTGCAACATCCAGTTCGCGGTCAACCCCGAGGACGGCCGCATCGTCGTCATCGAGATGAACCCGCGCGTCTCCCGGTCGTCCGCGCTGGCGTCCAAGGCGACGGGCTTCCCGATCGCCAAGATCGCCGCCAAGGTGGCGATCGGCTACACGCTCGACGAGATCCCCAACGACATCACCAAGGAGACGCCGGCGTCGTTCGAGCCGACGCTCGACTACGTCGTCGTCAAGGTGCCGCGGTTCGCCTTCGAGAAGTTCCCGGCGGCCGACCCGACCCTGACGACGCACATGAAGTCCGTCGGCGAGGCCATGGCCATCGGCCGCAACTTCACCGAGGCGCTCCAGAAGGCGCTGCGCTCGCTCGAGCGTCCCGAGGCCGTCTTCGACTGGGACAAGAAGTGGGTCGAGCTCGACAAGGCCGAGCTGCTCGAGCAGATCGCCGTGCCGCACGACGGCCGCATCAAGAAGGTCATGGACACGATCCGTGCCGGCGCGACGCCCGAGGAGGTCTTCGACGCCACCAAGATCGACCCGTGGTTCCTCGACCAGCTGGCCCTCATCAACGAGATCGCGCTCGACGTCATCAACGCCGAGGAGCTGTCGCCGACGCTGCTGCGCCGCGCCAAGCGTCACGGCTTCTCCGACGTGCAGCTCGGACGCATGCGCGGCCTGACCGAGGACGTCGTCCGCGGCGTCCGCCACGCGCTCGGCGTCCGGCCGGTCTACAAGACCGTCGACACCTGTGCCGCCGAGTTCGCCGCGAAGACGCCGTACCACTACTCCTCGTACGACGAGGAGACCGAGGTGTCGCCACGCACCAAGCCGGCCGTCCTGATCCTCGGCAGCGGGCCCAACCGCATCGGCCAGGGCATCGAGTTCGACTACTCGTGCGTGCACGCCGCGATGGCGCTCTCCTCGTGTGGCTACGAGACCATCATGGTCAACTGCAACCCCGAGACCGTCTCGACCGACTACGACACGTCCGACCGGCTCTACTTCGAGCCGTTGACGCTCGAGGACGTCCTGGAGATCGTCCACGCCGAGCAGCAGGCCGGCCCCGTCGAGGGTGTCATCGTGCAGCTCGGTGGGCAGACGCCTCTGGGTCTGGCAGCGGGGCTCGAGGCGGCGGGAGTGCCGATCGTCGGCACGCAGCCCGCGGCCATCGACCTCGCCGAGGAGCGCGGCGCCTTCGGGCGGGTGCTCGCCGAGGCCGGCCTCGTCGCACCCAAGAGCGGCATGGCGACGACGTTCGCCAACGCCAAGGAGATCGCCGACGAGATCGGCTACCCGGTGCTGGTCCGTCCCTCGTACGTCCTGGGCGGACGCGGCATGGAGATCGTGTACGACGAGGAGACCCTCGCCGACTACATCGGCCGGGCGACGGAGATCTCGCCCGACCGGCCGGTGCTGGTCGACCGCTTCCTCGACGACGCCATCGAGATCGACGTCGACGCGCTCTACGACGGCCACGAGCTCTTCCTCGGCGGCGTCATGGAGCACATCGAGGAGGCCGGCGTGCACTCCGGCGACTCCGCGTGCGCGCTGCCGCCCATCACGCTCGGCGACCTGGAGATCCAGCGCATCCGCGAGTCGACCGAGGCGATCGCCAAGGGTGTCGGGGTGCGCGGGCTGATCAACATCCAGTTCGCGCTGTCGTCGGACATCCTCTACGTCATCGAGGCCAACCCCCGGGCGTCCCGCACGGTGCCGTTCGTCTCGAAGGCGACCGCGACCCAGCTCGCCAAGGCCGCCGCACGCCTGATGCTCGGCGAGACGATCGCCGAGCTGCGGACGGCGGGCGCGCTGCCCGCGACCGGCGACGGCGGGCGGCTGCCCGACAACGCGCCGATCGCGGTCAAGGAGGCGGTCATGCCGTTCAACCGCTTCCGCACCTACGAGGGCACGTACGTCGACACGCTGCTCGGCCCGGAGATGCGGTCGACGGGCGAGGTCATGGGCTTCGACGCCGGCTTCGGCCAGGCCTTCGCGAAGTCCCAGGCGGGCGCCCAGAACGGGCTGCCCACCTCGGGCAAGGTCTTCGTCTCGGTGGCCAACCGCGACAAGCGGCACATGATCTTCCCGGTCAAGCGGCTCGCCGACCTGGGCTTCGAGATCCTCGCGACGAGCGGCACCGCGGTCGTCCTGGCCCGCAACGGCGTCAAGGCCACGGTGATCCGCAAGCTCAACGAGGACCCGCTGCCCGGGCAGGAGCGCTCGACGATCGTCGAGAAGATCCACGAGCAGGACGTGCAGCTCATCATCAACACCCCGCACGGGGTCACGGCCGGTGGCAACGCGCGCATCGACGGCTACGAGATCCGCACCGCGGCGGTCGCCGAGGGCATCCCGTGCATCACCACGGTTCAGGGTCTTGCCGCTGCTGTGCAGGGCATCGAGGCGCTGATCGACGGCAGCATTGGCGTCACGTCGCTGCAGGACTGGGGCCGCGTCGTCACCGAGGGGCGGACGGCATGAGCTTCGGGTCCCGAGCCCACGTGGCGATGCAGGCCTACGGGCCCGCGTGCATCGGCATCGACCCGCACGGGTCGCTGCTCGAGCAGTGGGGCCTCACCGACGACGTCGAGGGCCTCGACCGGTTCGCGAGCACGTGCGTCGAGGCGTTCGCCGGCCGGGTCGCCTTCGTGAAGCCGCAGTCGGCGTTCTTCGAGCGGTTCGGCGCCAGGGGAGTGGTGATCCTCGAGCGGACGATCGAGGACCTGAGGCACACCGGATCGCTCGTGATCCTCGACGTCAAGCGGGGTGACATCGGGTCGACGGCCCGGGCGTACGCCGATGCGTACCTCGACGACGACGCCCCCATGGCCGCCGACGCCATCACGGTCAGCCCGTTCCTGGGCTTCGGGTCCCTGGCACCGTTCTTCGAGGTCGCCGAGAAGAACGACGCCGGCGTGTTCGTCCTCGCGCTGACCTCCAACCAGGAGGGCCCGGAGGTGCAGCACGCCCGGATCGTCGGACCGTCCGGGGGCGGCGACCAGACCGTCGCGGGCAGCGTCCTGTCGCAGCTTGCGGAGCTCAACGCCGGTGCCCATCCGATGGGCTCGTACGGCGCGGTGGTCGGCGCGACGATCGGCAGCTCGTCCGAGGACCTCGCCATCAACGGTCCGCTCCTGGTGCCGGGATTCGGCGCCCAAGGGGGCACGGTCGACGACATCCGGCGTCTGTTCGGCGGCGTGATCGACCAGGTCATCCCGTCGACGTCGCGAGGCGTCCTGGCGGCCGGTCCCGACGTGTCGGCGCTCCGCGACGCGGCGTCGCGCGTCAACGCCGAACTTGTAGGGTCGTAGACGCCCGCCATGGCCACTCGATCGAGGAGGCACCGAATGACGACCCATCTCACGACGAGGGGTGCTGCGGCGCTGGTCACCGCAGTCGTCGCGTTGACCGTGCTGACCGGCTGCGGTGGCGACGACCCGTACTGCGCCGCCGTCAAGGAGCACAGGTCGGCTCTCGACTCGTTCGGCAAGAAGGTCACCAGCAAGGCGTTCGAGAGTGACGTGAAGGCGGTGCAGGCCATCACCAGCACAGCTCCGGACAGCAGCAAGGACGACTGGGCCGCCGTCGGTGCGGCGATGGAGAAGGTCACCGATGCGCAGGAGGAGGCCGGCATCAAGCTCGAGGACATGACCGACCCCGCCAAGTACGGTGAGCTCGACTCCGATGCCCTGGCCTCGCTGAACAAGGCGTACGAGGGGTTCAACGACACCTCGAAGCAGCGCAAGGCGGCCTTCGAGGACGTCCAGTCCGTCTGTGACATCACGCTGCGATGACCCGTCGCACCGATCCAGAGAGGTGACCTGAGTGGCACTCCCGATACTCACCCCCGAGCAGCGCCGGGCAGCCCTTGAGAAGGCCGCGGCGGCTCGCCAGCTGCGCGCCGACGTCAAGACGCGGCTCAAGTCGTCGAGCGCCACCCTGTCCGAGGTCATCGAGGAGGCGAAGGTCAACGAGGTGATCGCCAAGCTGCGTGTCATCGACCTGCTGCAGTCGATGCCGGGCGTCGGCAAGGTGCGGGCCCAGGAGATCATGCAGCGCATCGGCATCGCCGACAGCCGCCGGCTGCGCGGACTCGGCACCAAGCAGATCACGGCGCTCCGCGCGGAGTTCGCCCATCGCACAGACCGCACCAGCCGTGCCTGACGGGCCCGGCCGGTCCCGGCTCGTCGTCCTCGCCGGACCGACGGCCGTCGGCAAGGGCACCGTCGCGGCGTGCGTGCGTGAGCAGCACCCCGACATCTGGATCTCCGTCTCGGTGACGACACGTCCGGCGCGACCCGGGGAGGTCGACGGCGTCCACTACCACTTCATCTCCGACGAGGAGTTCGAGCGGCTGATCGCCGAGGACGGCCTGCTGGAGTGGGCCGTCGTCCACAGCGCGGCCCGTTACGGGACGCCCCGTGGTCCGGTGGAGGAGCGACTGGCCGCCGGCACGCCGGCCCTGCTCGAGATCGACCTGCAGGGTGCACGCCAGGTGCGTGAGCGCATGCCGGAGGCGCTGATGTGCTTCCTGAAGCCGCCGAGCTTCGAGGAGCTCGAACGCCGTCTGGTCGGCCGGGGGACCGAGGGACCCGAGGAGCGCGAGCGCCGTCTGAGGACGGCGCGGGTCGAGCTGGCCGCCGAGCCGGAGTTCGACGTCACGATCGTGAACACCGATGTCCTGACTGCCTGCGAAGAATTGGTAGACTTGTTCCGATCCGGCCCCAGCCGCGTCAGTTCCTGACGGAACGCACCCCCATTCCGTTCCACCAACCCGTCTTTCTGTGAGGCTCAGTGTCCACGACACGTTCCACTGCCATCGGCATCACCAACCCGCCCCTCGACGACCTGCTCGAGAAGGCGGACAGCAAGTACAAGCTCGTCCTGTACAGCGCCAAGCGTGCGCGCCAGATCAACGCGTACTACTCGCAGCTCGGCGAGGGACTGCTCGAGTACGTCGGACCCCTGCTCGAGACGGGCGTCCAGGAGAAGCCGCTGTCGATCGCGCTGCGCGAGATCAACGCCGATCTCCTGACGGTCGAGGACATCGACCCCGAGGCCGAGGCAGCCGCTGCGGCGGCCGCCGCCGAGAAGGCCTGACCCTCACCCCTCATGACAACTGAGGTCGTCCTCGGAGTCTCCGGCGGCATCGCGTCCTACAAGGCCGCGGAGCTGCTGAGGCTGTTCACCGAGTCGGGTCACAGCGTCCGCGTCGTCCCCACGGAGTCGTCACTGAACTTCGTGGGGACTGCCACGTGGGAGGCCCTCAGTGGCAAGCCGGTGCAGGTCGGCGTCTTCGAGCACGTCGACGAGGTCGCACACGTCCGCATCGGCAAGTCGGCCGACCTCGTGGTCGTCGCACCGGCCACGGCCAACATCCTGGCCAAGGCCGCTCACGGTCTCGCCGACGACCTGCTGACCAACACCCTGCTGACGGCTCGCTGTCCGGTGATGTTCGCCCCGGCCATGCACACCGAGATGTGGGAGAACGCCGCGACCCAGGCCAATGTGGCGATCCTGCGGGAGCGTGGTCACATCGTCCTCGAGCCCGCCGTCGGCCGCCTGACCGGCGTCGACACCGGCAAGGGACGTCTGCCGGCACCCGCCGAGATCTTCCGAGCCGCCCTCAACGTGCTCGAGGGACGCGAGCAGGACCTCGCCGGTCGGCACGTCGTGGTCTCCGCCGGTGGGACGCGCGAGTTCCTCGACCCGGTCCGCTTCCTCGGCAACCGATCGTCCGGCCGCCAGGGCTTCGCTCTCGCCGAGGCCGCGGTCGCCCGGGGTGCCCGCGTCACCGTCGTCGCCGCGAACGTCTCGCTGCCGCCGCCCGCGGGGGTCACCGTCGTGCCCGTCGTCAGCACCGAGGAGCTGCGTCAGCAGGTCCACCTCGCGACCGTCGACGCCGATGCGGTCGTGATGGCTGCGGCGCCGGCCGACTTCCGTCCGGCCGAGTTCGTCGACGCCAAGATCAAGAAGACGCCCGACGGCATCGCTCCGCAGATCCATCTCGTCGAGAACGCCGACATCCTCGTCGAGCTCGTCGCCGCACGCACGAGCAAGCGTCCCGTCATCGTCGGCTTCGCCGCCGAGACCGGTGACGCCACCGCCACCGTCATCGAGCACGCCCGGGCCAAGCTGGCGCGCAAGGGGTGCGACCTGCTGGTCGTCAACGACGTCAGCGACGGCAAGGTCTTCGGTCGCGACGACACCGAGGCCGTCGTCCTCGGAGCAGATGGCACACTCGTCGAGGTCCCGCCGGGCTCGAAGAGCGTCCTCGCACACAGCATCTGGGATGCCGTCGTCCAGCGCTTGGACTGAGCAGGACCCCCGAACTTCCCTCTCGTTACACTGTCGACCAGTCATCAACCCAGGAGAAATTGTGAGCCGCTTCTTCACGTCCGAGTCCGTGACCGAGGGTCACCCGGACAAGATCGCCGACCAGATCAGCGACAGCGTCCTCGACGCACTCCTCGCCCAGGATCCCAAGAGCCGCGTCGCGTGCGAGACCTTCATCACGACAGGGCTCATCGTCGTCGGCGGTGAGGTCACGACCGAGGCGTACGCCGACATCGCAAAGATCGCGCGTGACCGCGTCCTGGAGATCGGCTACGACTCGTCCGTCAAGGGCTTCGACGGCGCGTCCTGCGGCGTCCAGATCACGCTCGACGCGCAGTCGCCCGACATCGCCCAGGGCGTCGACACGGCGTTCGAGGGTCGCACCGAGGGCTCGGCCGATCCGCTCGACCTGCAGGGCGCCGGCGACCAGGGCCTGATGTTCGGCTTCGCGGTCGACGAGACGCCCGAGCTGATGCCGCTGCCGATCACGATCGCGCACCGTCTCGCCGAGCAGCTCACGGCCGTCCGCAAGGACGGCACGCTGCCGTACCTGCGTCCCGACGGCAAGACCCAGGTCACGGTCGAGTACGACGACAACGACAAGCCCGTCCGGGTCGACACCGTCGTCCTGTCGACGCAGCACGAGGACGGCATCGAGCTCGACGCCCAGCTGACGGTCGACATCAAGAAGCACGTCGTGGACGTCGTGCTCGCGAACTTCGACGTCGACACCTCCGACTACCGCCTGCTGGTCAACCCGACGGGCAAGTTCGTCATCGGCGGCCCGATGGGCGACGTCGGCCTCACGGGTCGCAAGATCATCGTCGACACCTACGGCGGGTACGCCCGTCACGGTGGCGGCGCCTTCTCGGGCAAGGACCCGAGCAAGGTCGACCGTTCGGCCGCCTACGCGATGCGCTGGGTCGCCAAGAACATCGTCGCCGCCGGCCTGGCCAGCAAGGTCGAGGTGCAGGTCGCCTACGCGATCGGCAAGGCGCACCCGGTCGGCTTCTACGTCGAGGCCTTCGGCACCGAGACCGTCCCGGTCGACAAGATCCGTGATGCCGTGCTCGAGGTCTTCGACCTGCGTCCCGCGGCGATCATCCGCGATCTCGACCTGCTCAAGCCGATCTACGCCCAGACGGCCGCCTACGGCCACTTCGGCCGCGAGCTGCCGGGCGTCGTGTGGGAGACCACCGACCGCGCCGACGCACTGAAGGCCGCGGCGTCGAAGTAGTCGTGTCGGCACGGGCTGGTAGAACAGCACCGTGACCAACGAGGAGGGACCGGAGCAGCTTGCTCTGGTCCCTTCGTCGTCCCCGCCTCGCAAGCGGGCCGCGAAGCCCGCGCCGGAGGCAGCGACGATCCGTCCGGTCGCCCGGGTCGTGGTCGACTCCGGGCTGGCGCACCTCGACCGCTGGTTCGACTACCTCGTGCCGGTCTCGATGGACGCCGCCACGGTGCCCGGCTGCCGGGTCCGGGTGCGTTTCGCCGGACGGTTGGTCGACGGGTTCGTGGTCGAACGGGTCGAGCGCAGCGACCACGAGGGGCGGCTCGCCTTCCTGGCCAAGGTCGTGTCGTCCGAGGTCGTGCTGACGCCCGAGGTGCTGCGGCTGGCCCGCTCCGTCGCCGATCGTTACGCCGGCACGATCGGTGACGTGCTGCGGCTGGCCGTCCCGCCCCGCCACGCACGTGCCGAGAGGTCCGTCCGCACACGTGTCGACGACGCTCCGCCGCTCGGCAGCGTCGAGGGGTGGCAGACCTACGTCCACGGGCTGGCGTTCGTCGCGTCCCTGCGGGCCGGTGAGCGTCCGCGCGCGTGGCTGACCGCGGTGCCGGGTCACGACCCGGCGCGGCTCGTCGCCGAGGCCGTGCTGGCGACGCTCGGCTCCGGCCGCGGGTCGGTCGTCTGTGTGCCGGACGTTCGTGACGTCGCCCGGTGGGACGCCGTCTTCACCGAGGTGCTGGGGGAGGGACGCCACGTCGCGCTGACGGCGGCGCAGCAGCCGCAGGAGCGGTACCGGTCGTTCCTCCGAGCAGCACGTGGCGACGTCCAGGTCGTGCTCGGCACCAGGGCGGCGGCGTTCGCGCCCGTCCGCGATCTCGGCCTCGTGGCGATGTGGGACGACGGCGACGACCTGTTCGCCGAGCCTCGGGCGCCGTATCCCCATGCGCGTGAGGTGCTGCTGCTGCGGGCCACGGAGCAGCGCACGGCGCTGCTGGTCGGGGGATACGCGCGCACCGCCGAGGGGCAGTCGCTCGTCGAGAGCGGCTGGTGCACCGAGCTGGCCGCCGAGCAGCGGGTGCGACGCCGCGCCTGGCCGCACCTCGTCGTCACCGACGGGTCGACCGACGGCGCGGCGCCGGTGCGGCTGCCCCAGGAGGCCTTCCGGGCCATCCGTGCTGCGAAGGGCTCCGTGCTGATCCAGGTGCCCCGGCGCGGCTACCGCGACTCGCTGTCGTGCCAGACCTGCCGCGAGCTGGCGCGGTGCTCGACCTGTCAGGGCCCGCTGGGCCAGCCGTCCGCGTCGGCGCCGGTCGCGTGCCGCTGGTGCGGTCGCACCGCGTCGCCGTGGAGCTGCCCGCACTGCCACGGCACCCGGCTCAGGTCGCCGGTCGTCGGCGCGCTGCGCACGGCGGAGGAGTTCGCCAAGGCGTTCCCCGAGCTGGAGGTCGTGACGTCCGGCGGATCGTCGATCGCGTCCGACCTGCCGGCCGGACGACGCCTGGTGCTGGCCACGCCCGGCGCCGAGCCGCACGTCGACGGCGGGTACGACGTCGTGATCCTGCTCGACACGTGGCTCATGCTCGGACGCGAGGACGTCCGCGTCGACGAGGAGTCGCACCGGCGCTGGTTCAACGCCCTGGCGCTGGCCGGTCCCGGGGCCGGGGCCGTGGCGGTCGGCGACACGCAGACGCTGCAGGCGCTGGTCCGGGCCGACCCCGCCGGGTTCGCGGCACGCGAGCTGGCCGGCCGCGCCGAGACGCACCTGCCGCCCACGGCCCGTCTGGCGATCGTCGACGGACCGGACGACGTCCTGGCGTCACTGGTCGACCGTGGGTGGACGCCCCTGACCGAGGTGCTCGGACCCGTCCCGGTCGACCAGCGGTCGCCCGACTCGGGTCAGCGGTTGATCCTGCGGGCACCCCGTCGCGAGGGTGCGGCCCTGGCGGCCGCGCTGTCCGCCGTCGCCGCCGAGCGCAGCGCCGCCAAGCTGCCGGGTCTACGCATCCAGATCGACCCGCCGACGTTCTGACCCGGGGCGGTGGCTGAGACCCTGTCGCCCGAGGGGGGCGGTGGCTGACACACCGAACGTCCGCAGCGGCGGTGGGTCAGCCACGTTTCAGGCGCCGGAAAGGTGTCTGACGCACCGGCCCAGTGGATGCTGCGGCCCGATAGGTGTCTCACGCACCGCCCCACCGGGGTGCCACGCCACGGCACATAGACTCGCTCCGTGAGAATCGTCTTCGCAGGAACTCCCGAGACGGCGCTCCCGTCCCTCGAGGCGCTGGTCGCCAGCCGCCACGACGTCGTCGCGGTCGTGACGCGCCCCGATGCGCCGGCCGGCCGTGGCCGCACCCTGACGCCGTCGCCCGTCGCCCTGGCGGCGGAGGCGCACGGCATCGAGGTGCTCAAGCCCGCGAAGCCGTCCGACCCGGAGTTCATGGCCCGCCTCCGCGAGCTCGCCCCCGACTGCGTGCCGATCGTCGCCTACGGTGCGCTGATCCGCCGGGAGGCCCTCGACATCCCGCCCTACGGCTGGATCAACCTGCACTTCTCGGTGCTCCCGTCGTGGCGCGGCGCCGCGCCGGTGCAGCGGGCGATCATGGCCGGCGACGAGGTCACCGGGGCGACGGTGTTCAGCCTCGTCGAGGAGCTCGACGCCGGTCCGGTGCTGGGAACCATCACCGAGCTCATCCGCGACGACGACACCACCGCGGACCTGCTCGAGCGCCTCGCGGACTGGGGCAGCAAGCTGCTCGTCGACGTCGTCGACCACATCGAGGACGGCGACATCGCGGCGGTACCGCAGCCGGAGGACAACATCTCCTTCGCCCCCAAGCTCACGACGGAGGAGGGGCGCATCGACTGGAACCGTCCCGCCTTCGCGATCGACCGGCACATCCGGGGCTGCACGCCGTCCCCCGGTGCCTGGACGACGCTTGACGGCGAACGGGTCAAGATCGGACGCGCGACGATCGCCGACGACCGCACGCTCGAGCCCGGACGCATCAGTGTCGGCAAGCGGGAGGTCCGTGTCGGGACCACGACCATGGACCTCGTGCTCGGCGACGTGCAGGCCGTCGGCAAGAAGCGCATGGCGGCCGCCGACTGGGGTCGTGGCACGACGCTCGACGCCGATGCGAGCTTCGCATGACCGATCCCGTGCGTTCGGTCGCCTTCCACGCCCTCCGCGCCGTCGCCGAGAAGGACGCCTACGTCAACCTGATCCTCCCGGCGATGCTCGACGAGAATCACCTCGAGGGGCGCGATGCCGCGTTCGCCACCGAGCTCGTGCACGGGACGCTGCGGCGTCAGGGCACGTACGACGCGATCATCGACCACGTCGCCAGCAAGGGCATCGGCTCGATCGACGCCCCCGTGCTCGACGCACTGCGGCTCGGCGCCCATCAGCTGCTCAACATGCGGGTGCCGCCGCACGCCGCCGTGTCGACGACGGTCGACGTCGTGCGTCGCGAGATCGGCCACAAGCCGGTCCACTTCGCCAACGCCCTGCTGCGCAAGATCGGCCAGAAGAACCTCGACGGCTGGCTCACGATCGTCAGCGAGGGTCTCGACGGCGACGCGGCACGTGCCGTGCGCACGTCGCACCCGCTGTGGATCGTCGAGGCGCTGCACCAGGCCCTGGGCGGTCACGGTGCCCAGATCGACAAGCTCCTGGCCGCCGACAACGCTCCACCGCGGGTGACGCTGGTCGCCCGGCCCGGCCTGAGCTCGCCCGACCAGCTGCCCGGGACGCCCGGCAGGCTCTCGCCGTACGCGCGCATCCTCGACGACGGGGGAGACCCCGGAGCGATCGCCGAGGTGCGGGACGGACGCGCGGGCGTCCAGGACGAGGGCTCGCAGCTCGTCGCGATCTCGCTCGCGGAGGCTGTCGTCGAGGGCAAGGACGCCCGGTGGCTCGACCTGTGCGCCGGTCCCGGCGGCAAGGCGGCCCTGCTCGGTGCTCTTGCGGCGCAGAACGGCGCCACGCTGGTCGCCAACGAGCTGCAGGAGCACCGCGCAGAGCTCGTCCGGCACGGCGTCCGCCGCCTCGACAACGTCGAGGTCACGGTGTTCGACGGCCGGCACGGTCCGTGGGAGGCCGGGACGTTCGACCGCGTGCTGGTCGACGCCCCCTGCACCGGCCTCGGTGCCCTCCGCCGTCGTCCGGAGTCGCGCTGGCGCCGGTCACCGGCCGACCTCGACGGGCTCGTCCCGCTGCAGGAGGCGCTGCTCACGCGGGCACTCGAGCTCGTCCGCCCCGGAGGCGCCGTCGCGTACGCGACTTGCTCGCCGCACGTGCGAGAGACCACGGGCGTGCTCGACACGGTCGTGGCCGGGCGCGACGACGTCGATGTGGAGTCCACCCACCAGTGGTGGCCCCACATCGACGGCACCGATGCGATGTTCTGCGCGGTGCTACGCCGGCACTGACCCCGGCACCTCCGCGCGCCGCGGCGTCCGCATGACGACGGTGGCGATCGTGAAGGCGACGAGGGCGAACGCCATCGAGGTGAGGAACGCGGCCTCGGCCCCGGGCACGACCTCGCCCGGCACGGCGCCCGACGCGTAGACCGACACGATGACCGCGAGCCCCACGGCACCACCGAGCTGCTGCATCGTCTGCAGCAGGCCCGATGCGGCACCGGCGTGCTCAGGCTCGACGCCGCTGAGGATCGCGACCGTCGTCGGCATGAAGGCCAGCCCGGCCGACGCCCCGCTCAGCAGCATGGGGCCGAGGATCGCCGTCGCGTAGTCGCTGGAGGTGCTCAGCTGGCTCAGCCACAGGAAGCTCGCCGCCATGCCGAGGGTGCCGATGGCGATGAGTCGCTGCGGGCCGTACCGCCCCACGAGCGGGGCGGAGATCCGCGACACCGCGAAGATCGCGAGCGTCAGCGGCAGGAAGGCGAACCCGGACGCCAGCGGCCCGAAGCCGAGCACGCTCTGGTCGTACTGCACCAGCAGGAAGAACATCGGGAACTGTGAGCCGACGAGCAGCGACATCACGACGAGGGCACCGGCCCGGCGACGGCTCCGCAGCAGCCCGAGGCGCAGCAGGGGATGCGGGACGACGCGTTCGGTGCGGACGAACAGCGCCAGCAGCACCGCGGCGAGGACGAAGCCGCCGATCGTGCCGATCGAGTCCCAGCCGTGGTCGGGAGCGTTGATGAAGGCGTAGACGACCGCGACGGCGCCGAGCGTCGCTGCCAACGCGCCGACGACGTCGAAGCGGCCGGTGCGTCGGTCCGTCTCGTCGACGTACCGGCGGACGAGCGCGACCACGGCGATGCCGATCGGGACGTTGATGAACAGCGTCCATCGCCACGAGCCGAGATCGGTCAGTGCGCCTCCCAGGATCAGGCCGAGCGAGCCGCCGGCGGACGACACGGCGGTGAAGAGGGCCAGCGCGCGGTTGCGCGAGCCCTCGTCGGGCGTGGAGGTCATCAGGAGCGCCAGCACGCTGGGTGCGGCGATCGCAGCGCCGACTCCCTGGGCGATCCGGGCCGCGACGAGCAGGTCGGCGGTCGGCGCGAGTCCGCCGGCGAACGACGCCACCGTGAAGAGCGTCAGGCCGATCTGGAAGACGCGGAGGCGTCCGAAGACGTCCCCCAGACGCCCGCCCAGCAGCAGGAGACCGCCGAAGGCGAGCGTGTAGCCGTTGAGGACCCAGGAGAGGCCGGCCGGCGAGAAGCCGAGATCGGTCTTGATCGGGGGGAGCGCGACGTTCACGACCGTCGTGTCGAGCACGAGCATCAGCTGGGCCAGCAGCACGAGGCCGATGCCGACACCGGCACGACTGCGGGCGGGCCGCGAGGTGGAGACAGCTGTCATGGTGAGCTTCCTGTCGTGGAGGAGGGGGGTGGCGTAGAGTAGAACGGAGAAGGACTCCGGTTCTTCCGACGACGATACGGAGACAATCTCCGTTTAGCAAGGGAGACTTCGCCGTGGCCTCTGTCACCCACCAGGCCGGGACGTCCGACGACGTCCGTCCCATGCGAGCCGACGCGCGCCGCAACTACGACAAGATCCTGGTGACGGCCCGCGAGGTGTTCGCAGAACGCGGCACCGAGGGATCGCTCGACGAGATCGCCAAGCGCGCCGGGGTCGGCCCCGGCACGCTGTACCGGCACTTCCCGACGCGCGAGGACCTCATCGACGCCCTGATGCGCGACTGGACGACACGTGTCGTCGCGGACAGCCAGGCCGCTGTCGACGCGGGCGCTCCGGCTCGGGAGACGCTCGGGCGCTGGTTCGACGACCTGGTCAGGCATCTCACGCTGCACCGTGGCGCGGCGGCCAAGCTCAGCGCCGCGATGGACGACCCGTCCTCACCCATCTACCGCAAGTGCCAGATGCTCGCCGAGGCCAACGACAACGTCGTGACCCACCTCGCCGACAGCGGTCAGCTGCGTGACGGCGTCGAGGCACGTCAGGTCATGCGATTGGTCGGCGGCGTCGCGACCGTCGCCGACGCCGGCGCCCTCTCCCGGGACGAGGTCGGCTCGATGCTCGCGATCGTGATCGACGGCATCGTCGTCGACCGCCCGGCGTCCTGAGGCAGCACCGCCGGCGCCCACTACGCTGACGCCATGGGCATCCAGATCACCCCCAGCATGCTGTCGGCCGACTTCGCCAACCTCGAGGCCGAGGCCGCCCGCATCAGCGGCGCCGACTGGCTCCACATGGACGTCATGGACAACCACTTCGTCCCCAACCTGACGCTGGGCGCCCCGGTCATCGAGGCCTTGGCGAAGGTCGCGAAGCAGCCGATCGACGCGCACCTCATGATCGAGGACCCCGACCGCTGGGCTCCCGGGTACGTCGAGGCCGGTGCCGGCAGCATCACGTTCCACGTGGAGGCGGCGGCCGCGCCCATCCGCCTCGCCCGAGAGATCCGCGCCAAGGGCGCCCGCGCGTCGATGGCGCTCAAGCCGGCCACCCCCATCGAGCCGTACGAGGACATGCTCCCCGAGCTCGACATGGTGCTGATCATGACGGTCGAGCCGGGCTTCGGCGGCCAGAAGTTCCTCGACGTCTGCCTGCCCAAGATCCGCCGGGCCCGCGACCTGATCGACAAGCACGGCGGCGACATCTGGCTGCAGGTCGACGGGGGAGTCTCGTTGGAGACGATCGAGCGATGCGCCGACGCTGGGGCGGACGTCTTCGTGGCGGGCTCGGCGGTGTTCGGCGCGGACGACCCGGAGGACATGGTCGCGCAGCTGCGGGGGCTCGCGGGCTCACATGCCGGACGTCACGTCCACTGACTGGATCGGTCGGGATAGGATCGTCGGCACGAGCAACTTGTTGCCCGTGTGCTCCGGGGTCGGTGCAATTCCGAACCGGCGGTGACAGTCCGCGACCCGAGCCCCACCCAGGTGGGGTCCGGTTGAGCCGGTGGAATTCCGGCACCGACGGTGAAAGTCCGGACAGGAGGAGCACGTGTGTCGTGGCCACGCCGCGACCGCAGGTGGAACAGCCACCAGTCCCCGGATCGCGCGAGCGTGAAACCGACCCGGAGGACCATGGCAACCGACATCGAGACCAGCGCGATGCGTCGCGCTCTCGAGGCAGCGGCGGGCGTGCGACGCGCCCTCCCCAACCCCCGGGTCGGCTGTGTGCTCCTGGCGCCGGACGGCCGCGAGATCGCGGTCGGCTTCCACCGTGGTGCGGGCACGCCGCACGCCGAGGTCGACGCGCTGGCGCAGGCCGGTGAGGCCGCTCGCGGCGCCACCGCGGTCGTGACCCTCGAGCCCTGCAACCACACCGGCCGGACGGGCCCGTGCGCGCACGCACTCATCGACGCGGGCGTGGCGCGAGTGGTCTTCGGCCAGATCGACCCCGACCGTACGGCGTCCGGTGGTGCGTCGACGCTCCGCGCGGCGGGTGTCGACGTCGAGGCCGGCGTCATGGCCGAGGAGGCGACCGACCTCAACGTCGAGTGGACGTTCGCGGTCATGTCCGGACGTCCGTTCGTGACGTGGAAGTACGCCGCGACGCTCGACGGACTGAGCGCGGCACCCGACGGCACCAGCAAGTGGATCACGAGCGACGTCGCGCGCCGCGACGTGCAGACGTTCCGTGCGGGCGCCGACGCGATCGTCGCCGGCACGGGTGCCGTGCTGGCCGACGATCCCCGTCTGACGGTGCGCGACGAGAACGACATGCCGCTCCCGTTCGACCAGCAGCCCCTCCGGGTCGTCGTCGGCGAGACCAAGATCCCCAACTACTTCCGGGTCTTCGACCGGGTCGCCCCGACACTGATGATCCAGTCGCGCGATCCCGAGACCGTCCTGCAGAAGCTGGTCGAGAACGACATCCGCCACATCTGGCTCGAGGGCGGGCCACGCCTCGCCGGTGCGTTCTGGAACGCCGGGGTCATCGACCGCATCATCGGCTACATGGCACCCGCGATGCTCGGCTCCGGCCGCGCCGCGCTCGAGGGCGAGGCGACGACACTGGCCGACCTGCGACCCATCCACATCGAGGACCTGCGGATGATCGGCCCCGACATCCGCATCGTCGGCACCCCCGGACGCATGCAACGAGAGGACTTCGACTGATGTTCACCGGTCTCATCGAGGAGAAGGGCACCATCACCGCGGTGGAGGAGCTCGGCGACTCCGTGCGCCTCACGATCCGCGGCCCGGTCGTCACCTCCGACGCCCACCACGGCGACTCGATCTCGGTCAACGGCTGCTGCCTGACCGTCATGACGCAGGACGGCGACACGTTCGGTGCCGACGTCATGCAGGAGTCGCTCGACAAGACGTCGCTGGGCGACCTCGCGGTCGGGTCCGAGGTCAACCTCGAACGCGCGACGCAGGCGGGTGCACGCCTCGGCGGACACATCGTCCAGGGCCACGTCGACGGCACCGGCCAGGTCCTCGACCGCACGCCCAGCGAGCACGATGGCGCCGTGGTGTGGGAGATCGTCCGCATCGCCCTGCCCGCCGACCTGGCCAAGTACCTGGTCGACAAGGGATCGGTCACGGTCGACGGCACGTCGCTGACCGTCGTCGAGATCGTGGACCGCCCGGAGGACGGCACGGGTCAGCCGTGGTTCTCGGTGTCCTTGATCCCGACCACGCTCGCCGACACGACGCTCGGCACGAAGGCTCCGGGCGACCGGGTCAATCTCGAGGTCGACATCCTCGCCAAGTACGTGGAGCGCCTGCTGGGCGCCCAGAAGGAAGACAGCGCATGACTGAACACGCAAGCGTCCGGCTCGACAGCATCGAGAGGGCCATCGAGGACTTCCGCCAGGGCAAGGCCATCGTGGTCGTCGACGACGAGGGCCGCGAGAACGAGGGTGACATCATCTTCGCCGCGAGCAAGGCGACGCCCGAGCTCATGGCGTTCCTGGTGCGGTACTCCAGCGGCCTGATCTGCGCGCCCATCACGGGCGAGATCCTCGACCGCCTGGCGATCCCGCTCATGACGCCGCACAACCGCGAGAAGATGCGGACGGCGTACACCGTCTCGATCGACGCCCGCGACGGCATCACGACCGGCATCTCCGCCACCGACCGGGCGCGCACCTGCCGCGTGCTCGCCGACTCCGCGACGGAGCCGTTCGAGCTCAACCAGCCGGGACACATCATCCCGCTGCGGGCCAAGCCCGGCGGCGTGCTGGAGCGGGCGGGGCACACCGAGGCAGCGGTCGACTTCGCCCGCCTCGCGGGCCTGACGCCGGCCGGCGTCATCGGCGAGGTGCTCCACGACGACGGCACGTTGATGAGGGCGCCCGCGCTGCGCGAGTTCGCTGACGAGCACGGCATCGCACTCGTCTCGATCGAGGACCTGCAGGTCTACCGCCGG
>Ga0247730_1000965_pt1 | contig 17498 bp, 11 predicted proteins | sample UWRJL073202C2_FD_180959 | JGI IMG/M metagenome (GOLD analysis project Ga0247730, IMG submission 180959) | Plant litter microbial communities from Arlington Agricultural Research Station in Wisconsin, United States - UWRJ-L073-202C-2 | ecosystem: Environmental > Terrestrial > Plant litter >... | reverse complement strand
TTAAAAAGGTGTTTACGCCTACAATGGGGTATTCTCCCGAATGTTTAAGGGTTTCATAATACAGACTTTCCTCCTGTATCTTTCCACGCTGGTACATGGTTTCCATGGCGCCGAGCACGCCCCCGCGATCGTTGATGCGTTTGAATTCCATCAGCACCGCTTCTTCTACCAGGTCGGTTAAATCTTCGATAATAAAAGCTCCCTGTAAGGGGTTTTCATTTTTTGCAAGGCCTAACTCCCTGTTGATGATAAGCTGGATGGCCATCGCCCTGCGTACCGATTCTTCAGTAGGCGTAGTGATGGCTTCATCATAAGCATTTGTATGCAGTGAATTGCAGTTGTCATATATGGCATATAGTGCCTGCAAGGTAGTTCTGATATCATTGAAATCGATCTCCTGGGCGTGTAATGACCTTCCGGAGGTTTGGATATGGTATTTCAGCTTTTGAGAACGGTCATTTCCTTTGTACTTATTTTTGATGGCCTTTGCCCAGATCCGCCGGGCAACACGGCCGATCACTGCGTATTCAGGGTCTATCCCGTTGGAAAAAAAGAAGGACAGGTTAGGCGCGAAATCATCAATATGCATCCCCCGGCTGAGGTAATATTCTACGAAGGTAAATCCATTGCTCAGCGTAAATGCCAGTTGCGAAATGGGGTTTGCGCCCGCCTCTGCTATGTGGTACCCCGAGATAGAAACTGAATAGAAGTTCCTTATTTTCTGGTCTATGAAATACTTCTGAATATCGCCCATCATCCTCAGGGCAAATTCTGTAGAAAATATGCAGGTATTCTGCGCCTGGTCTTCCTTCAGGATGTCGGCCTGTACTGTTCCCCTGACGGAGCTTATTGCATGGGAACGGATCTTTCCGTACACATCCGGAGGCAGTACCTGGTCTCCCGTTACGCCCAGCAACAGCAGCCCTAAGCCATTGTTGCCTTCCGGAAGTTCACCCTGGTAAACCGGCCTTTTTAGTCCTTTATCCAAATAAATTTGGTTTATCTTTTCGTTGACCTCATCCAGCAGTTGATTGGAGATGATATACTTTTCACATTGCTGATCTATCGCCACGTTCATGAAAAAGCCCAGTAACATAGGTGCCGGGCCGTTGATGGTCATAGAGACCGAAGTAGAGACCGAAGTAGAGGCCGAACAGAGGTCAAACCCGGAGTATAGTTTTTTCGCATCGTCCAGGGTGGCAATGCTTACTCCTGAATTGCCTATTTTTCCGTAGATATCCGGCCTTGGATGAGGGTCTTCACCATATAGCGTTACGGAATCAAAGGCTGTGGAGAGGCGGTGTGCCGGTTGGCCGAGCGAGACATAATGGAACCTTTTATTGGTCCTTTCCGGTCCGCCTTCCCCTGCAAACATTCTTGTCGGGTCTTCGCCCTCGCGTTTTAAGGGGAATACTCCCGCTGCAAAAGGGAACTCTCCCGGTACGTTTTCTGTTAACAGCCAGCGAAGGATGTCTCCCCAGTCTTTGTAACGTGGTAGCGCTATCTTTGGTATCTTTAGCTGTGAAAGGGATTCATAAAATAGCGGCTGTTTGATTTCCTTTTCCCTTACGTGATAAACAAAATAATCTTCTTTATATTTTTTGACCGTTTCGGGCCAGTCCCTGATCAGCCTGCGGCAATTTCCGTCAAGCTGTTCTTCAAGATGGTTATAAATATCATTCAGGGAAGCCGTCAAATGAGCCCCTGAGAGGTCTTTCTCCTTTGACAGTGCTATTACTCCATTTAGCTGGTAAAGCTGCGTAGCAATAGCACTTTGGAGGTTTACCCATTCATTGTACTGCTCACTAGATTCGGCAATTTCGGCGAGGTACCTCGTTCTGTCAGGGGGGATAATGTAGATTTTTTCGGAGGCCCCGGCGGTCATGATCAGCTGTGCTTTAAAATCGGTTCCTGTCTTTTCACTGATCTTTTTGAGCAGTGCCACAAAGAGGTTGTTCATTCCCGGGTCATTGAACTGGGAAGCCATTGTACCGAAGACGGGGATTTCCTCATCTTTGGTATCAAACAGGTTATGGTTTCTTTTGTACTGTTTACGCACATCACGCAGGGCATCCAGGGCGCCTCTTTTGTCAAATTTATTGATGGCTACGAGGTCGGCAAAATCAAGCATGTCAATCTTTTCAAGCTGGGTAGCTGCGCCAAATTCGGGTGTCATGACATACAGTGAGACATCACAGTGTTCGGTGATTTCGGTGTCTGACTGTCCTATACCGGAGGTTTCCACAATGATCATATCAAAACCTGCGGCCTTACAGATATCAATGCTTTCCTGTACATTCACGGAGAGTGCCAGGTTGGCTTGCCGGGTAGCAAGGGAACGCATATAGATCCTGGGATTGTTGATCGCATTCATCCGTATACGGTCGCCGAGTAAAGCGCCCCCTGTTTTTCTTTTGGAGGGGTCTACAGAAATAATGGCCAGTGTTTTGTCGTTCACTTCCATCAGGAAACGCCTCACCAGTTCATCCACAAGTGATGATTTTCCTGAGCCGCCGGTACCGGTAATTCCCAACACGGGTGCCTGGCTTTTGGCCGTCAGTTTTTTCAGCTCATCAACAAAGGACTGTGCCGCCTTTGGGTCATTCTCCGCGATAGTAATAGCGGTAGCAATACTTTTTACCTCTCCCAGTGGGATCATTTCCAGTTCATTGGTGATAGCCGTAGCGGTAACGAAATCGGTCTGCTGCAGCATATCATTGATCATCCCCTGCAAGCCCATTGTGCGGCCGTCATCCGGTGAATAGATCCTCGAAATGCCATAAGCCAGCAGCTCTGCTATTTCATCGGGCAGGATTACGCCGCCACCACCGGCAAATATTTTGATATGTTTTGCGCCCCGCTCCTGCAGCAGGTCATACATGTATTTAAAATACTCCATATGCCCGCCTTGGTAGGAAGTCATTGCTATGCCCTGAACATCTTCCTGAATGGCGCAATTCACCACCTCTTCAACTGATCTGTTATGGCCAAGGTGAATGACCTCTGCTCCTGAAGACTGCAGGATACGCCGCATGATATTAATCGTTGCATCATGCCCGTCGAATAACGCCGCTGCTGTAACAAAACGTATTTTATGCTTTGGCTGGTAGCTTTCAACCTGTTCCATCAATGAAATTATATTTGGTCAGTAAAGTTAATAAAACTTATACAGCCCGTACAATATAGAATATCTTACAAGCCCTCATGCTACAGATCATCTCAAAAAAAAGGAATCGCTCTGTCAATGCTGCCTGCTGCTGAAGCGCAGCAGAGAAGGCATCGACAGAGGGATTCCTTTTTTCCGGCGAAGCCGGAAGATCCTGGAACGCGGCCCCGGGATAAAGAATTTTACTGATGGGTTAGCTCAGTGATCGGCACGCCCACATTACCGCTTGGCATCTGGATATGCAGCATCGCCGCAATCGTCGGGGCAATATCTGTCATATGGTATGTTTTGTTCGTTTTACCATGTTTCACGTTCCATCCCATGAAAACGCATGGGATATGCGAATCATATGGGTTCCATGCACCATGTGTAGTCCCCGTTTTACCACCATCAAAATAATTTGGCTGCAGGATAAAATATACATCTCCGCTCAAACGCGCATTATAGCCATTGGTGATCATCTCTTTTTGTACCGCGGGCAAAGTGCTTTCAGCAATTCTGCTCAGGTCAACAGCGTTAGCTATCCCGTCATAAGTTCTCAGGTAATCAATGGTTGCAGCTTTTAGCGCTGTAAAATCTAGATCTTTCATATCCTTATTGCTGTGGTCAAAGATAATCTGGTTGTTCATTGCCATCAGCGCAGGTTTTTTTATTTTGAACCTGCTTTCCAGGTAAGTGTTGAGGCCGGTAACAATAGCTTTATTATCTACCAGCCCGCCATGCAACCTGTTTTCTTTCATGAAACCGGGAACATGTGCCGCGCCATGATCTGCCGAAAGGAATACCAGGTAATTGCCTTTACCAACTGTTTTATCGAGGTAATCGAAAAAGCTTGCGATATCTTGGTCCAGGCGCAGATAAGTATCTTCTGCTTCAATGGAATTCGGGCCGTACTGGTGACCGACATAATCGGTAGAAGAGCAGCTTACCGCAAGAAAATCTGTTATATTGTCTTTACCCAGGCCTTCCGCCTCAATGGCAACCTTTGCGAGGTCCAGTGTGATTGTATTGCCATAAGGAGTACTTCTGACCATATCATAGTTCTTTCCAACATAAGATTTCAGCGGATGCGGGAAGGTAGGTGTTTCTTCGCCTCTGGTTACTCCTTCATAATCTTTATTATCGGCTGTGCTCTGGGTATACGTTGCGATAGGATATAATGTATTCCAGTCCATCGCGTAGTACTTATTTGCCATTTTCTGGCTATTGTATTTCTGAACCCAGGAAGGCAGCTGATTCATGTACCAGGTACTCGTGATCCAATCTCCTGTTTCACCGTCATACCAGTATGCACCGGTAGGGGTGTGGCCTGCGGGAAGGATAGAGCCGCGGTCTTTCAGGGAGAGGCCAATTACCTTTCCGCGAAAGTTAGTTGCCAGGCGCAGTTCATCAGTAATAGTGCTGCTAAGCAGATTTTTGGGAGACATTTTACCGGCAGCATTATTGGCACCGACGCCAGTTACAGTACTGTCATCTGTGCAGTAAACGCCCTTTTTTGTCTGAGGATCGAACCAGTTGTTGCCAATGATCCCAGTTATAGCGGGTACAGAACCTGTGTAAATACTTGTATGCCCGACGGCTGTATAAGTAGGAGTATAGGGAATAAAAGTATTTTCGGCTGAAAAACCTTCATTGATCATACGTTTGAAGCCACCATTTGTATACCTGTCATAGTAGCGGTAGAGATAATCCCATCTCATCTGGTCAACTACTAGTCCTACCACTAACTTTGGACGATCAAGAGTAGCAGGAAAGGCTGCCGGAGTTGTTGAACTCTTCGTTTTCTTTTGTGCAAAGGTTACGCTGCACAAACAGCAGAGACCTGCGAATAACAAGTTTTTTTTCATCAGTTATTATTGTGTTTATCTTTTTTTGTCTTCAGGCTTGCCTTCGCCGCTCAGCGGTCATGAAGGTTCCATCATTATATGTTAACGCGGTAAATATAATGCTAAACAGATAAATACAATGTTAAGAAACAGGCTAAATTGCCTCTGCAACAACAAAAGTACTTCCGCCAACAAAAATCAGGTCATCCGGGTCAGCATGTTGTTTCGCTGCATGCAGTGCCGAAGGCACAGTATTGAAGATTTTGCCTTTCAGACCGAATTTTTCTGCCTGTTGTGCAAGTTCGGCTGCCGGAAGAGCCCTTTCAAGAGCGGGCTGGCAAAAATAATAGGTTGCCGTTGCCGGCAGAAGCCTGAGTACACTTGTCACGTCCTTATCTTTCAGCATGCCGATAACGATATGCAGATGTTTGTAAGGAGTGGCCTGAATGTTCTGCAATACTTCCTGGATGCCTGCCGTGTTGTGGCCGGTGTCACAGATTACCAGCGGGTGCTGGCTTAAGGTTTGCCATCTTCCCTGCAGTCCTGTAGTTGCTGCAGTACTGGCAAGACCATTATAGACAGCTTTATCAGGAATATTGAACCCGCTTTCCCTTAATACGATAACGGATTGAATAACTGTAAGTAAGTTCTTAAGCTGATAGCTGCCGGTAAGGTCGAGCCTGATGTCACTGAAGATACAGGCGTCATTTTTATAGACAGAAGTGATCAGTTGTGTACCCTCTTTGCGGGTATCAGCTACGTGGAGTTCGGTATTGGCGAATACGAGATTACTGGAAGTCTCCGCTGCCTTACTGATAAATGCAGGGGCAGACTCTTCCTGTTTTTCGCCGATCACTACCGGTATTCCCTTTTTGATGATCCCGGCTTTTTCGTACGCAATTTCTGGTAGTGTATTACCCAGGACGTTCATGTGGTCAAAACTGATATTGGTGATCACTGACAGTTCAGGTGTGATAATGTTTGTAGAGTCGAGCCTTCCGCCCAGCCCTACTTCAATCACTGCAACGTCAACCCGCTCAACCGCGAAGTATTCAAAAGCCATGGCAACAGTGACCTCAAAAAAAGAGGGGTTAATGGTTTCGATCTGTTCTTTTTCGCTTGCAGTAAAGTCCACCACAAATGATTCGGTCATCATTTTCCCATTTATCCTGATGCGTTCCCTGAAATCTTTTAGGTGGGGAGAAGTATACAGACCGGTTTTATAACCCGCTTTTTGTAAAATGGCAGCGAGCATGTGCGAAGTAGACCCCTTGCCGTTTGTGCCGCCAACATGGATGGTTTTATATTTATCCTGTGGATTGCCGAGAGGTTCGCAGAGCAGTATGGTGTTGTCTACATCCTTTTTGATGGCCGCGGCGCCAAGGCGTGTAAACATTGGTAATCTGTTGTACAGATATTCGAGAGTTTCTGAATAAGTCATAGCACAAAAAATCTAATACTGTAACGTATCAAATCAGTATATTATTTCACTTTGAAATTGAAGACCACTACGCCCGTTTGCAGATCGGGTGCAGAATCAGACTGGTTTAAGCGGGCACCCATTACGGCAGCCTTGCATTTGGCCCAGAGGTCAAGGTCCTGTAAAGTGGTACCTTTCACACCGGGGGTAGCTTCAACTACAATACCTTGTTTATTTACCGTGATCCTCACAGCGATCTTACCAGTTTTTTGTCCGTCATCCTGTGGTGTAACCAGGTTGGTGAAGCGCCTCAGCGCAATAGGGGTGGTTCCGAATCCTGATCCGCCTTCTCCATAATTATTGGCCAGCGGATCTCCGTTCACAGAGCCCTGATTGCCGGGAGTAGTTCCTGTTCCGTCGCCGCCGCCTGTACCTTTACTGGATTTACCTTTGTACAGGGCGTTCTGGTTGATCGCCGGTTTCGCTGGTTTTTCTACGGTAGTGGCGGTGGGGGTAGAAGGCTTGTTTGTTTTTTTTGTGCTGATGCTTACGGCTTCCTCGGTATTCTGGGTGGTGATCTCCTTATCAGAACTTTCGGATGATTTTTCCGGTGTGACTTTTTGGTCGGGCACTACCTTATCAGGAGGCTGGTTATTTGCATCAGGATCAGCGGAGGGTTCTTCAACACTCGTATAATCAGATCCCATGCCCTCTACAGAAGTACCGTAATTCACCACCATACCGCCCATTCCTGCCTCTTCGGCCGGCTGGAAGGTGCCAATAGCAATAAAAAGGCTCAATGCCAGCAAACCGGCTAAAATTGCCGTTGAGATAGCTATTGCTTTCGGGTAATTATTTTCCTCTTTATATGGAGTCATTATTTTTTAGGTTCTACTGCCAATACAACTTTCAGTTTCAACTGATTAGCAACATCAAATACGGCCATTGTGTTTTCGATGGAAACACCTCTGGCTACGTATAATACGATGGTCAGGTCCGGAGATGCGCGCTGATAGGTTTCAATACTGGCCTTCATCGTTTCCAGGGTAACCGGTTGCTTTTCTACAAAATAATTTAGTTTTTCATCTATAGAGACAGTAACGGTTTTCTGGGCTGAAGATTGCTGTCCGGATTCTGACCGGGGAAGCAGCAGTTTAACAACCTGCGGATTTACTACCGCCGAAGCAAGCAGGAAGAACAGCATCAGGAAGAACATGATGTCATTCAGTGCGGAAGTATGAACTTCAACACTTGCTTTATTTCTTTTGCGTAGATTCATTATTTACCTGGTTCTTCTAATAGATCAATAAACTCTAATGCATCTGTTTCCATTCTCAGGATGATTCTTTCTACCATGGCGTTCAGGATATGGTAAAGCACATAGGCAATAATACCCACGATCAGCCCGCTGGCAGATGTAATCATTTTAGTATACAGACCACCAGAAATTGTACCAATTTCAATGGCGCCTTTGATGGATACATCATGGAAAATGGTGATTACCCCAACGATCGTACCTACGAAACCCAGCATGGGCGCAATACCCGCGATGATCCCCAGGATACTGATGTTTTTCTCCAGTTTGGATACTTCCAGCTTGCCCACGTTTTCAATGGCGGCTTCAATATCTTTGATTGGCCTGCCAATGCGTCTCATACCTTTTTCAAGCATTCTTCCCAGTGGGGAATTGGTGTTCCTGCACAATGCAATTGCATTTTCCAGTCTGCCGTCGTGGATATATTGTTTGATCTGGATCATCAGATTGACTTCTGATTTGGAAGATTTCCTGATGGTGATGTATCTTTCTACGAAGATTACTAGTCCGGCGAAGGCCAGCACAGCAAGAGGAACCATTACCCATCCGCCTTTAATGAGGAGGTCAAAGAAGTGGAGTTCCTGAGGTGCAGCAACTACAGCCTGGCTCGCAGCATTAGCGGTATCAGTTAGTTGTTTCACTGTATCTGTAGTAACCTGAAGCAATGTGGTCATATTATTTTTGTTTGTTTCTGTAAATGTATATTCCTGGGATCTTTAATTTTTTTGACAATCTGTCCAGCTCTTCTTTGGCTGATTTTTCATCTTTTAACGTAGCGATGCTCATTTTTAGTCTCTTTCCGGACATATTGGTCACAACCTTAGCATTTATGCCGCTCCTTTTCATCAGTGCAATGAAGTTATCTGCCTCTTTCTGGTCGTGCATAGAGGCGCCGATAATTTCATATACTGTAGCGGTGTCTGCCGTTACGGATGGCATTGGTTTGATGATCGTATCTTCTGTAACTGCAGGTAAAGCTGCGCCACTTTTCTGGATAGAATCTGCTGCTCCCGGCGAATCAACCTGTGAAGATGCCTGTGCCTGTTTTGGCGGCGACAGCTGCAGCGGTTTTGCGGGAGCGGATGATTTCCCTGTCAGCGAACTGAACAGCTCCGGTTTGAGAAAATAGACTATTCCCATCATTAAAACAAGGATCACTACACTGAGAAGGACCTTCACATATACGGGCATCGTTTTGTTTTCTTCTGCCTGTGAAGGATAAACAGGGTAAGGATCTATCGGCGGCACTTCAGCGATCGTATCATCCTGGGCGATGATGTTATTTAATTTCAGGATCACATCTTCATCTGCCGGGCCTGTGGATTTCAGGTAGGGAGATTTGGAGCGGTAGAAATTCAGTGACTCGATCTCTTCGCGTAACTGCTGCTCATTCTTTTTGTATTGTGCAAATGGATTTACCGGTTCCGCGGCAGGTGTTTCCCGGTTTTCCTGCGGTGCAGGGGTGTCCTGCGGTTCCTCTGTTTCTGTAGCGGCAGTATCCGGGGCAGCAGCAGTTTGCTCATCCCCCGGGTTTTCTTCCATGCTGGTATTGTCTGCTATTACAGATTCTATTGTTGGTTCTTCTGTCTCAGCAGAAGGTAGCGGTTCAGCTGTTGTTGCAGGCTCTGGTTCAGCGGGGGCTGCAGGTATTGTTTCTTCTGCAGGAGTTTCCTCTACATCCTGTATAGCAGTCATCTCCTCTGGCGGCAGTTCCTGCTCGTCCTTAACCACAGGAAGTCCATAGAAATCGAAGCCGTAATTAATAGACTCAGCGGGTTCAAACCTGATCTGTTCGTCTGTCTTTACCAGTTTGCCCAGTCCGGCAAACGCTGCCTCATGGTCATTGTTTAATCTTCTGTGCGTATCAGCGCTGAACTCGCTGATGAAATAGGTTGCAGTGTCACTGGAAACGTTTCTCTTCTTACCGATATAGGCCGCAAGTATCACCTCCTCTTTCAGCTCAGTGGTAAAATCCAGCGTATAACTGGGCGGGACGAATGAATGCGTTTCCGCATCATACCTTCCGGGTATTTTCTTTTTAAACACGGTTCCCAAACCGGTAATCCCAACTGCTTTACGCGTTTGAATAAGCTCTGAGAGATAAGACAAGACATCCATTCTGGTAAAAATAAATTTTAATTCCGTATCAACCAATTATAAAATCGATTTGCTTAGAATGAGTAGCTGATTCCGCCGAAAACATTGACGCCGATCACCTGGTAATACAAATATCTGCTGTATTTAGTGTTCAGTAAGTTATTTGCTTTAACAAATGCGGAGAACCTGTCATTGATCTTATAGGTGGCACCAATTCCCAGGTCAACAAAACCTTTCACATTTGCAACCGTTTCAATGGCCTGGTTTGGAATTACATAAGGACTGGCAGGAGCAGCTGTGTACACTTTCGCGTTACTTGCATCCTGGATCACTACGGCCGCGTTAAAGCCGATCTTATCGGTCACGTTATACAACAGGTTAGAGCTGATGCGCAGCTGAGGTTTAAACCAGCTGTAACTTTCCGAAGCCGGCTTGTAATCTTCAAGGTTTAATTTACCTGTCCATCTCAACTGGTCGCTCACCTGTACAGACAATTCGCCTTCCAGTCCGAGTACTTTAGTATTTCCGAAATCGTAGATCACGTCAAATTTGGTAGGGTCATTAAAGTTGTTTACAAAAAGTGGCATATCGGTAATCTCTTTACGGTACACCCTTACTTTGTAGCCAAATCCTGGTCCGCCTGTACCTTTGATACCTGCGCTGAAGCTTAGTTTTTCAATAGAGTTCTTGATGGCAATATTGCTGTTCAGGAAAGGGTTGTCATCGGTAAGGTCTTTCATTGAATTCCTGTTCACATCTCCTTTTAACTCGGCAAAGATCTGCAGATAATCGGGGATCAGCGTGAAGTCTGCCGTTACAGCAGGAAATAAATGGCCTGCCGAGACAGTACCAAATTCCTGTACGTAATTAATTCCCGCGTTGATCTTTATTCCATTAGCCTCTAACCTGATGTAAGGATTTAAGCGCAGCAGGTTATTGGATACATTTGTCAGTTCATCTTTGGTATTCCCAAATTCTGTAGAGGCAGCAAGGCCTAAATTAAAGCTGCTGATCCTTTTGTTCAGATATCCGTTTATCACTACTGAATTCTCTTTTGCTGACAGCTGATCGCCCCATACATAACCATTTACCTTTGCAGCGTAACTCAAGGCATCAGGATCTTCAGTATATTTATTTACCACCTCTGCTTCAGCTTCAATAAAGTTGAAGGCCTGTTTGCCCGGGGTCAGGTTCCGCAGTGGGTTATTCTCATCAAAGCCGTAGAAATAGAAGCCTTTTCTTTCGTAGTTCACGCGGCCGCTTAATATGGCTTGCTCACCGATGCTGCGTCCAAAAACACTTACCTGCTGCTGGTTGAACTTCTGGCCTTCCAGTTTGCCATCCTGGCTGAAATGCCTGAAAAAACCACCTGCCTGTAAGGCTTCATCGCGGCCCAGGTTGATGTATGCTTCTCCCAGGATCGTACTTGCAGAACCGAGGCCTCCTTTTACGTAATTGTTGATCAGCTCGGCTTGTTTTTCTGCGGCTACATCCTGTGCGTACAGTTTATCGATATCAGAGTTCAGCTGCAGCTTCCTGTCCGTAAGCGCATAATTGAAACGTGCCTTGTAGGTTTTAACGTCATTCAGGTCCGGGCTTCTTCTCAGTTTTACGGCTTCAGCCAAAATTGGCTTATATGGCCTTACTACTTCGATTTCTTCGGTTACCGCCTTGTCGTCCTTTTTCTCTTCCGGTTTTTGCTCAGGTTTTTTATCGGTCTTTTTTTCGGTAGTTTTTTTCTCCGTAGTTTTCTTATCCTGGGCATTTACGGTCAGGGTGCCTGCCGTTAGGAAGAATATTGATATATATAATAATTTGCTCAATCTCATGATGCTTGGTCTTATTTAATTTTTTCTAATTTTTCTTTGGCAGTAGCTACAATTTCGTCTTTACCGTCGTAGTTGTCGATAATACTGAGCAATGTACTTTTTGCCTGCAGGTTATCTTTCAGTGCTACATAATTATCTGCCAGTAAAATGAATGCTTTAGCTACCCAATAATCGTAAGAAGGCATGTTGTTGATGATATCGAAACAAGTTTTTTGTGACGTTTTGTATTCACGTTTATTGTACTGGATTTGAGCAAGTGTATACTTGGATTCAGCTGCTGCCAGGGTTTTTGTTTTACCGGCCACGTTGGTGAAGGCCTTTACAGCCGATGCGGTATCTGCTTTTAACAGATAGGCTTTACCTGCATACAGGTCTGCACTGTTGATCTCCTCTTCTGAAGCCTTGTCAGACTCTTTCGTGAGCTGGACATACTTCAGCATGTCATCAGCACTGTTCAGCTCTGTGTAAGCTTTCAGCAGGTTGTTGATGGCAAAAGAATAATGTGATTTATAGTCGGCCGTAGTTTCCAGTCTTTTCAGGTAAACGATTGCCTCATTGTACTTCTTCTGCTCTAAGAATAATTTAGAGATACTGATCAGCGAGCGTTCTGTATAATCGCTGGTCCAGTCGTTCAGGATAAATTCATAATCCGGCACGGCTTCATCCGGGCGGTTCAGTTTCACGAGCGACTCAGCCCTGATGAACTTGGCTTCTTTCGCATGTATCGCTTTCGGATACTTATCAAAATAAGCATTGATGCTTTCTACAGTTCCCTGTGCATCACCTTTCAGGTACCTGGTATTGGCGGCCTGGAATACGATGTTGTCCTGATCAGCTACTGTGTAGTTCCCTATCGGGGTAGTGGCAGCATAAGCAATGAATCCGTTAGCATCCCCGCGGTCTACATAGATATTCTTGATGGATTCCAGGGCCTGTTTTGCTTCCTCTGTACTTGCATAATCTGTGATCACCTTTTTGAAGGTTTCCAGTGCTGCATCATCCTGGTCCTGGTTATATTGTACCAGGCCTATGGTTACCAGTGCTCTCGGTACGTAACTGCTGTTTGGATATTTGGCAATCAGCGCCGTCAGGTCATTTTTGGATTTATCCAGTTCCCCTTTGTTGAAATAGGTATAGGCTGTTTCAAAACCTGCGTCATCTGCATAGTTTGATGAAGGGAATTGTTGCAGCAGGCTTTGCATGGTAGCTATTTTTGTATCGTTCTGGTCCTGCAATCCCTGGATCATTCCTCTCTGGAAAAGTGCATAATCATCACCGGTAGATTTGTCGCTAATGATCCTGTTGTAATACGTTAAGGCATTACCATAACTTTTATTGACGAAGTATGAATCTGCCAAACGTATGGTAGCATCCACAACCGTGTTTTTATCTTTATCATCCCCGCTGAGGAAACGTTCAAAATAGTTTGCTGCTTTTGAATATTTTTCATCTTCGAAGGCTGCATAGGCCAGTGCGTAATTAGCGAAGTTGTATACTTTCGTTTTATCGGCATCCGGCATGGTGAGGAATTTCTCAAATGTTTTTACGGCTTCACCGTACTTGCGGAGTTCGTACATGGATTCTGCCATCCAATAGGTACTCAAGGCGTGGATCTCTTTGTCGTCCGGATACGTATTTGAGCGGATGAACATAGAAAGTGCATTTGGGAAAGCACGTTCATTGTAAAATTCAAGCCCTCTGAAATACGTTACTTTCTGATAGGCTTCTTCAGCTTCAGGTGATTTTTTTGCAATAGGCTCCAGGATGTCAATTGCTGCCTGGTAGTTCTTGCTGGTCAGCAGGATCTCTCCCAGTAATGTTTTGGCTTCATTGATCTTGGCTGATCTGGGAAACTGTTTCAGAAAACTTTGTGTAGATTCAAGTGCCTGCTGGTTAAAATCAAGTTCGTAGCTTAGTCTTGCGTAATTGATCCAGGATTCTTCCTGTATACCTTTATCGAACTCTAAACGGGAAGCCCTGAAAAATGCGCTTCTTGCTTTTTCTTTATCGGCCAGTTTAATGAAAGCGCGGCCCAGCGTGTACATACCGCTTTGCAGGTAGACGTCATCGGTATTTAACTGCGACAGGATGGTAACGGATTCTTTGGTCTTGTTTAACTGGAACAGGGAATAGCCGTACTGATAAATAAACAGGTTATTTTTCTTTTCTGATTTATCTTTTGAATAGAAATCCCTGAAGTAGAGTTCTGCATTTTTAAAGTCTGATTTTGCAAAGTACGAAGCCGCTATCAGGCTCAGCATCTCTGCTTCAAACTGTTGCTTAGAGCTTTTCAATATCGGGATGGCGTAGCTGATCACATCGTCATATCTTTGGTCCAGGTAATACATGGAGGTGATATAATAAGGATAGCTGGCCTCATAGGTTTTAGAACCTTTTAGCTTCTCAAAATTTGTTAGTGCTGTTTTATAGTCCTTGTTCTGGTATCTGATATAGGCAAAATAGTAAGTAGCGCTTTCCTGGAAAGGACTATCCTCATTTTTTACCTGTTCAAACAGGGGCTCAGCTTTTACGATATCATTCTGTACAAAGTAAGAGTAGGCCTGTTTGAACTGGTATTCTGTACGTTGTTTTTTTGAAAGGGTAGAAGGGTCTGTTTTCTCAAACCACTCCAGTGCTTTTGCATAATTTTTTTGTGCAAAATATGATTTACCTACATGGAAAAAGGCCAGTTTGGTATTTGGGTTCAGGGGGTAATCCCTGATAAAGGTCTGGAAGAGGCTTTCGGCGTCGTTGTTACCCAGTTCCAGGGCACAAACGGCAGCATAGAACTTCGCATTTTCTTTTAAGAGGGAAAGCTCAGAGTTACTTTCCTGCTGCGTTCCCGGTTTTTGTCTCAGCTGTTCAACCAGTCTGAATTGTTGAGCGGCAGCAACATATTTTTCGTTATCGAGTAATTCGAGGCCAGTCTGATAATTTTTATTGAGGTTTACTAACGCACTTACCTGCGCATAACCTGCGGTAAGGTTACCGGCTAATAAAAGCGGAATAAAAAGGTATTTTTTCTGCATTTGGTTTAAATATATTGGTGCTAATATAAAAATTGTAGAGTCACTTGTTAACACTAGAAGTTAACAAGTGTTAATAACACTGTTTAACGTAAAGTTCTCCGAAATGGTATTAAGAAAGTTACAAAGAGGCTAATCTCTCTGAGAAGCAAGTAAATAGAGTACTGCCATTCGTACCGCCACGCCATTTTCCACTTGATCTAAAATGATTGACTGTTTACTGTCTGCCACGTCACTGGTGATCTCCACCCCCCTGTTGATCGGGCCGGGATGCATCACTATGATCTCTTTATCCAGGTTATCGAGGATCTGTTTGTTGAGGCCGTACATCATTGCATATTCTCTTAAAGAGGGGAAATATTTAATATCCTGTCTTTCCATCTGGATCCTCAGCATATTGGCCACGTCACACCAGTTCAACGCTTTGATCAGGTTGTGCTCTACCTTTACCCCGAGGCTTTCAATATGTTTCGGGATCAGGGTAGTAGGGCCACAAACCATCACTTCGGCACCTAATTTCTGCAGGCAGAGGATATTGGATATGGCCACCCTTGAATGTAGAATATCACCAACGATCACTACCTTCTTGCCTCTTACCTCTCCGAGTTTATGGCGGATGGAATAGGCGTCAAGCAATGCCTGGGTAGGATGCTCATGTGCCCCGTCTCCTGCATTAACGATCTGTGCGTTGATATGTTTGCTCAAGAATACACCAGCCCCTGCATAAGGGTGCCTCATCACCACCATATCTACTTTCATTGCCAGGATATTGTTCACCGTATCGATCAGTGTTTCTCCTTTACTGACAGATGAGGAAGATGCCGCGAAGTTGATCACATCGGCAGACAACCTTTTTTCTGCGAGTTCGAAAGAAAGTTTGGTACGGGTAGAATTTTCGAAGAAGATATTTGCGATAGTGATGTCACGCAGGGAAGGGACCCTTTTGATCGGCCTGTTGATCACGTCCCTGAAATTATCTGCAGTTTCAAAAATCAATTCAATATCATTCAGGTTGATGTCTTTGATGCCCAAAAGATGTCGTGTTGATAGTTTTTCTGCTGCCATTTCTTATTTATTTCGTTCTGATAATAAAATTACTTTGTCTTCACCTTCGGTCTCTTTCCAGCTCACTTTTACCAGCTGAGAGTCCAGACTATCCACCTGCTGCCCGATATAATCTGGTTCTATAGGTACGTGTCTGGAAAATCTTCTGTCAATCAGTACCATGAGCTCAACCTTCGCCGGGCGTCCGTAAGCGAGTAATGCATCTAAAGCCGCCCTGATGGTGCGGCCTGTCCACAACACGTCGTCAATCAGGACCACATTACATCCTTCAATAATAAAATCGATAGTGTTGCTGCTTGCGGATACGATTCCGTCTTTTCTCCTGAAGTCATCCCTGAAGAAAGTAATGTCAAGATTACCTTTTCTGATATTCTTTGTTTTGAGTATTTCGGAGAGTTCCTGTTTTACCCTGTCGGCAAAGTAGCTGCCGCGGGGTTGAATGCCAATAAGTACAGTATTAGAAAAATCGGTATGATTCTCAATTAATTGATGACAAAGTCGCTTAATTGTGATTTGGAATTTATTACCGTCTAGCAGGGTTCTTTTTTGCATTGACAAATTGATTAGGCAAATATAAAAAATCGGATTGAATTACCGGGATGCAATTTCAATTAATTTGAGAAGGGCATCCTGAACAAGGCCCAAACTTATGCTAATTAATTAACTTTGAGGCATGCAGCATTCTATAATTTTTTTTGACGGGGTATGTAACCTGTGTACCGGCTCTGTGAAATTTGTGATCAAAAGGGATAAAAAAGATGTCTTCAGGTTTGCTCCCTTACAGAGTGATGTAGCCCGGCAATACCTGGCGCCTGCAGATACCCTGGAGGCAACGCCAAGTTCTATCATTCTGGTAGAAAACGGTAAGGTTTACAGACGTTCCACAGCAGCTTTGCGTATCGCCGGCCATTTGGGAGGCGGGTGGAAGCTGCTGTATGGCTTTCTTATCGTTCCTGCGTTTATCCGTAATTTCGTTTATGACCAGATTGCCAGAAGGAGATACAACATATGGGGTAAAGAGGAAAGCTGTATGGTTCCCACTGCGGAGCTGAAAGCCAAATTCCTGTAACGCTGGCTATTGAAGAAGGCTCTTGAGACGCCGGGTTATCTTTGTAAAACACAAAGCATAAAAAAAGCATCCCGGTTAGGGGATGCTTTTCAAATATATAAGCTTTAAGATTATTTAGCTTTGTTTTTGCTTTCTTCGCCTTCCATTTGTTCTTTCAATTGTGCAAGAACACCCAGGTCACCAAGAGTTGATTTCTCAACTGAATCTTTAACTTTTTTAACTGCATTGCTGGATGCTTTAGCGTCTTTTTTCTTAGATGCTCTTTCTTCAGCAGCAACTTCAGCTTTAGCCTCTTCCCAGATACGGGCATGAGAAACAACGATACGTTTGGCATCTTTGTTGAATTCAATGATTTTGAAGTCATTGGTTTCTTCAGCTTTGATAGTAGTACCGTCTTCTTTAGCCATGTGTTTAGTTGGTACGAAACCTTCTACACCATATGGTAAAGCAATAACAGCGCCTTTATCAGTTACTTTAACAACAGTTCCCTGGTGGATTGAATCTAACGTGAAGATAGTTTCAAAAGTATCCCAAGGGTTTTCTTCTAATTGTTTATGGCCTAAGCTTAATTTACGGCTATCAACGTCTAATTCTAAAACAACTACGTCTAATGTATCACCAACTTTAGTGAATTCGTTAGGGTGGTTAACTTTTTTAGACCATGAAAGATCAGAGATATGGATTA
>Ga0247730_1000964_pt1 | contig 17513 bp, 26 predicted proteins | sample UWRJL073202C2_FD_180959 | JGI IMG/M metagenome (GOLD analysis project Ga0247730, IMG submission 180959) | Plant litter microbial communities from Arlington Agricultural Research Station in Wisconsin, United States - UWRJ-L073-202C-2 | ecosystem: Environmental > Terrestrial > Plant litter >... | reverse complement strand
AACTATCCTTGACAAACAACCATGTCTCAGGAAGGCTGCGCTCGAATTCAATTAGAATGTTTGAATAGACGGTGAGGAGCATCGCAAGGGTACATTAGAAGTGATCATGGGAGAGCCAACTGGCAGACAGCGAGTCGCTAGTTGAGAATCATCGAGACGTGAATGGAGTAGTACTCCAAGAAGAATAAACACCAGTAAGAGAAGAAATGACATGCGCATCGGTTCACCAGTCTCAAAGTAGACAAAATCGCGAGAAGTCCGAGTCGTCCGACTGTCCTTGGTTCCGAATTGAGACTGCAAGTGGAGCGCGTTTGTTTCATTGTAAACAGGACCCTCCCGCCCTATCGCGGGAGCTCACCGCTCCATGTCTCGCCAACAACATGTCTCGCGCTCAGGGCCTGCACAAGCTCCAGTGAATAAGCGAAGTTGGTTGGAGCCAGGGTGTCTAGAGACTCTTCCGAAACGATTAACATCGATGCTTCATCATTAAGTTGCTGAGCGCCCAGTGGTGTTTCACTACTCAAATGTCTATATTAGAACTTGTCTTCGTACGGGATGAGGTCACAAACCTATGCTGAATCCTCTGGATGGACCCTCCATGATGAGGCTGAAACGACTCGGAGGGAGCTTGCTCTCAATTCAAGAGGCATTGTTAGATATCAATGGCTTGAAAGTCTCAAGTCTATTAACGTCCAAAGGCGCGAGCTGGATGTATATATAAACCTCAGCGTTTGTGGCAGAAGAGACAACAAGCAACCCACATCCAATTTAGCTAACTGACTAACTCTCTTCACTTGAATAATGTTCTTCTCTACGCGCATCGTCTCTTTCCTCGCCGCCACCTCCGTCTTGTTGGCTGGCTCCGTCAATGGTGCCGCTCTCATTGCCACCGACCCAGGTAAGCTCTCTTCCTGTGCGCAATCCTCGAGCTACCATTCTTACGCATTCGCTGCTAGTCTCTGCTTGCGGTCCCCCCAACAACAGCGACCATAGTGCTGGATCCAGCTGCAAGTACTATGCTGGCCCTTCTGACAGCTCTCAAGTCCTCTCCGGCAGTACGTTTCTTGTTCCATCTGTCGTCTCAAGAGCCCATGTTGACTAGTGAAAATAGCTTGCGTCGACCAATCCGGTACCTTGAGCTGTGTCGTCTGAAGCAATTTGAAGCGCCATTCCTGTAAATATTATGAGTAATAAAATGTAATTTATCCTCCTGATCTGAGAATGTGACATGGATCCCCGACTCTGAGTTTACGAAGAGGAGGGTCCTGTGGACCTCGAATGACCAGCCTGAGGCACACGGTTATCTCGCAGAACGGTGATTCCCACGGTCCCTTATGTAAGCGATCTATCGTCTTTGCTCTTGTCCACCGCCTTCCAGCTCTTTTAGAGCTTTCAGTCTATGTAATCATGGAACTCGGAGGAGAACCTCCATCTGGATATGCTTTCCTAGCATCCGCTTTTTTTGGCTGTCCGAGCTGAGAAAAGGACGAGATCGAACGCAGTGCTTGTACAATTGCCTCGAAGACCTTACTCACCATCAGTGAGACTCGCAAAGATATGAGCCCCATTCCTTCAGATATCAATGCTGCAACTTTACTGACCCTAAATACTGTCTATTTTCCTGCTGCTCTGGACGTCCTTACGTCACCCAATAAGTTCATTCATAAAGCATTTACCGAGACACGTAAGATTGCTCGATTGGAGTTACGCGTCGAGGATGCTTTGCATGATATTGCGTTAGCCTCGTTTACAGGCCTAATACTGAGTTTGTTTATGAGCACCGGCGTATGTGGCCTCAGCCTGAAAGGTTATTATGAAGCGTCGAAATGGTCCCCCGGTCTGCCTTGCGCTTTCTGCGCCCGAGCGCTACTCTCCAAACATTCCTGTCTCCACCTACCCATCTCTTTTCTGATAACGAACACTCATCCTTCAGACAAAATCTTCCCGTTCTTGCAGTCCGTTCTCCTATTTTCGACCATATTCCTTGACATGGATTTCTGTCCTTTCAACTTTCTTACTCTACATCGTAACATGTCGTTGTATGACTAGCAAGCTTTAACGCCCATGAAATTGGTATGTTCTCAAATTAAAATGCTCCTGAGTTATGCCCCATCAAAGAATAAGAAGGGAGTCGGGGATTGCCACAGACTTGGGGCGTTACGATGTGTTCAGTATATGTGATGATGAGCGTTGGTTGAATGGTCCATTGGACGTGATACCGTGACGGCCAGGTTCGGTTCAGCTCGGCCGCCCCCTACTCGCTCGAAAGTCTCACTCAAGAACGAGATCAGTTTGGCGATTTTGGTTTATCGCTTCTTCAACCGCCATTGCAGGTAAATGTAAGCTAATTCAAAGCATTCAAATAAGAGTTAAAATACGAATTATGCGGGTTCAGAGTCGGTTGGGCACTTGACTGCAGTATTCCTTTCCCGGCCGGGCCGAGACAGTTCTCCCATACTTTCATCATCTCACGTCTCGTAGACATGGAAAAGGAGAACAGAGACGACTTTACATTTGCACGCCTTTCAGATTTAAAGATTCCAGTTACATTCCGGATGTACGTGCCCTCGATGAAGCCATGCAACTTGGTAGCCTATCGCGTTAATCCACAGATCTCAGCTTGAAGGCGTCAGGAAACCATATAATTTCACGCAAGTGCTAGAGAACCCAGAGCTCCGATTTCATGGAGTCCAATCACACCCGTGAGTACACAAGCACGTTTTTCTGGTCTGTAAAGTCCAGTTCATAAATGACTGTTAGGGATGAAGGACACTCTCGGACCTCTATGTTACTTGTCAACTCGTAGCAGATAACAAGCCTTTGACCATTCCATTCCGGACTTCCTTCAAAGCCTTCAAGAACAGCTACACGTACGTGTACTGCGATCACTTCCGTACAGCGCGGTAGAGCTAACTTATGCCCACAGCTGGAATGAGTGGATAACATTCCCAGTGCGTTACTGCGACCTCCCTCTGAATTCACAAGTCACCTTCACCGTATGGGATATCGCTGGTCCAAGAGCCGCGATGCCAGTAGGGGGCTCTACATTTAGACTGTTTGGCAAGAAATGGTGGGATGAGTCTGGTAGTGGCGTGCACGAAATATGCTCATGGTAGCTATAATAGGACACTACGCCGCGGAAAGCATCGCCTGTTCTTATGGCCAGGTGCGGAGGCCGACGGATCTGCTGAGACAACTACACCTAGCAAACTGGGCAATAATGATGAGATGGGGCGCCTAGAGAAGGTGTGTGTTCTTTCAAGTGGCTGCTATTCTTGACGCTGACTATTTCTTGCACAGCTTGTCAAGAAATATGAACGGGGTGATATGGCAAAGCTAGACTGGCTGGACAAGATGACTTTTCGCAAGATGGAAGAAGTGCATGCTGTGTGTTCTCTCTTTCGTCGTACAACCAGAGGTTATCGAACTAATGCGAACACAGGCGGAGACAGAGAAGTCTGAAAACCTTTATCTCTATATCGACATGCCTCGCTTTGATTTCCCGGTCATTTTCAACGAGTTGGTATGTTACTGGTCTTGCATTTCTCTGAGTAGGGGCTGATAAGTTCGACTAGGAAGCGCCTGGAGTCACCCCCTCGTCCGCCTCGCCACACATCCCTACACCACTAGCCTCTACATCTGCACCTTCTAGCTCCCTATTGAATGACTCTCATCTATGGAGCGTCATTGACCCAGACGCTGCAAGAGAGAATCCAGTGGAAGACAAACACCGTCGACTCGTTCGTAGCCATCGAAGTGGACCGTACGATCGTGAGCTCAAGCCAAACGCTCAAGACCGAGACAACATCGGGGTACTACCACATGAATACGATTGTTTAAAACAAAACTGACTAATCTTTACTTCAGGTTATTCTGGGCTATCCTCCTTCCCAATCTCTCACCTCTGAAGAGAAGGACCTGATCTGGAAATTCCGATTCTATTTGGTACGCGACAAGAGTGGCCTCACCAAGTTCTTGAAGTCGGTCACTTGGAAGGACGCCTCCGAGGTGAAGCAAGCTGTCGAGGAGTTATTGCCACAATGGTCCGAAATCGACATCGATGACGCTCTTGAGCTACTAGGTCCAGGTACTGTGGACTCGAGAGTTCGTGCTTTCGCTGTTAAGCAGTTAGGGAGAGCTGATGATGATGTGGGTCTGCTATATGACCGCCTCTACTTGGAGACTAACACAAACTCGTGTTTCAGGAACTTCTCCTGTATCTTCTTCAGCTAGTCCAAGCACTCAAGTTTGAAAGCTCCGCGACAGATCAGCGGACCATCTCCTCGCGAGCCACAGCTCTGGGCGCATCTGCCTCTACGGAAGATAGTGGATTGACTGACTTCCTCATTGCTCGCGGAGTGAAACATCACGTTCTAGGCAATCGGCTGTATTGGTATCTGATGGTGGAGGTGGCCTTGGAAGACAAGGTCATGGCAAAGATGTATGGGCGGGTGGTATACAAGTTTATGGCTAAAGTTATGGAGGTAAGGGTTGCCTCACTGTGCATATACGCGCTATTAACAACACTGCCAGTCTGATAATGGCTCTGAACGACGAGAACTTCTTCGCAGACAAGGTCTACTAGTGGATACTCTGGCGAAGAAGGCCAGAGAAATCCGGACCTCCAAAGACCCGCGGCCCAAGAAAATTGAGAAACTTCGATCTGTTATTAGCGACTCCAAGAATGGACTGTCGTCTATCCAACCAGCTCTTCCGTTACCTCTGGATGCCAGAATTGAGGTTACTGGTATTACTGCTGAGAAGTCATCTGTCTTCAAGTCCAATCTCTATCCTTTCCTTCTATATTTCCAGTCAGATACAGAAGGGAAAGGCGAGTATCCTGTCATCTTCAAGGATGGAGACGACATGCGGCAAGATCAACTGGTTATCCAGCTTATCACGCTGATGGATTCGTTATTGCGAAAGGAGAATCTGGACTTAAAGCTTTCGCCATATCCTGTTCTCGCTACAGGTCCGTTACAGGGGATGGTACAGTTTATTCCCAGCAAGACCATTGCGACGATTGTCAGCGATCACGGAAACATTCTCAATTATCTCCGAGCAAATAGGCCAGATGAAGGGAGTGTAGGGACTATGGGCGTCGAGCCTGGAGTCATAGACACGTTCATAAGGAGCTGTGGTGGGCCTTTGATTCCCTTCCCAGGTCGAGTGTTGTGTATTGACTCTACTGCTTAGCGGGATATTGTGTAGTCACCTACATCCTTGGTGTTGGTGATCGGCACTTGGACAATCTCTTGGTCTCGCCAGATGGGCATTTCTTCCACGGTTTGTGCTTTCCCTCTGATTGGCTCGTACGGGAAACTGAGCAATGAATATCTCAGTTGATTTCGGCTACATTCTTGGACGAGACCCCAAGCCATTCCCTCCACCTGTGAAAGTATGTAAAGAGATGGTTGACGCTCTGGGCGGTGCTGGTTCGCATAACTACGACCGATTCCAGAGCTATTGCTTCACAGCGTTTACCATTTTGCGCAAGAACGCCAACTTGATACTCAACTTGGTAGCGCTGATGGTAGACGCGAACATTCCAGATGTTAGCAGAGGCCGTATGGACTTGCAAGAGAAGTTTATGCTCGAAATGAGCGAAGAAGAGGCTATCGAGGGATTCAGAGTATTGTTGAACGAGACGTCTTATCTGACTGTCGTATTGGATCGGATCCACGATTGGGCACAGTACTGGAGAAGTTAAAGCGTTGTATGTATGTAGTGTATCCTTATCCCTCTGCTTACCATGAACTGGTCGCGTTCAGAGTCGTGGCTTGGCAGCGAGGCGGTGCAGATTCTATGATGCATCGTGGCATTTTGGGTACAAAAATAAGAATAATCAAAGGCTTCAGCCGAGCAACGGTTACTTACGTTCCTCGTTCTTTAATTCTACCACCACGATGGGCGTAGAAATCGATCCCATTTCCTTCATTGTTCAGCAAACAAGAGGCACGTTGAGTTCTAACTGATCAGCCAAGTTGATGTGGACTGACTTTTACCAACGCAGCCAATGTCGACTTCCTCGTGGCTCAGCACCAAATTAGCGCACCCGGTGAGCTATACAGCATTTGTGTTCTTATCTCTTCAGGTTACTCACCATTCGCTGGTATGCAGATGCGCGTTTGATTTTGAGCAAACTCCCGGAATCTTCTGATGAGACTGCCTTGGCTCGAGATGTCGCTAGCCTCAAGTTGGAGTCCGGTCAGCTTGCCACACCGCCAGCTTCCAACCCTCCGTCCAGCTACTCGAACAATCCTCCACCCCAGCCTTCTCTTTTCAAAGTCAAGGCATTGTGGGGCTATAACGAGCATGGGCAGGTGAGCAACGGACATTGTGATTGTTGTGGTGATTCGCAACTGACTTGCCAACTTTTCGCAATAGAACCCTAATGATCTTCCCTTCCGCACTGGAGATATCATCGAAGTGACCGTGGAAAGCAATCCAGAATGGTGGACTGGACGGGTCAACGGCAAGGAAGGTTTGTTCCCTTCGAACTACGTTGAGAGAATTGAAGAGAAGGCTGCGCCACTTCCACTGCCTACCCCTGCTCCTACTCGTGGCTACACATCTCCTTCCCCTAGCGTATACACACCGCCATCCTACGGTGGCGGGGGTCCAGGATACTATCCACCTCCATCTGGCCCGCCTTCGGGTGGTCATGGTTATTATCAGCCCCCGCCAGGCGGCCCTCCACCTCCTCAACAGTACCCCACATACAACAACTACGGCCCTCCTCCGCCTAGCGAGCCTGTGCCGCATGCAGAACCCCCTAAAGAGCCTGGCAAGTTTGGCAAACTTGGGGACACTGTGAGTTTTCCATTTAGGTCTCCGATGTTCTTACCATTCTGATCCCGCTCGTCGTAGATGGCCACATCCGCCGCAGGAGGCTTTGGTTTTGGTGCTGGGTCCGCAGCAGGATCTAATCTTATCAACTCCATATTCTAAGAACACTCGTTTATACAAAAGCAAAAAACCATCCACTTCGCTTCTCTAATATACATTGCAATTTCTTGCTACAAGAAACAACAGAAAAGACAGTAAATGAAGCAACAATGAGTTGCGCAAGCCCGTTTTAAACATGATAGTCCGCTTTATTCTCCTGCATCGACGAGCTTGGAGTGGCTGTCTCTGAGAAATAGTATTGGCCTGTGCTTTCATCTTCAGACAGCCGGGTATCAGCTTGCGTGGTGCTCTGGAAGATCATCGAGCTTGGGATTGCCGTCGATTCCTCAGTAGTTGTGCGGTCCCAGGAACTTCCACGGGCAACACGTAGGATAATCATCTGAGGTGCAATAGCCTAAACAAATCTGTCTTAGTAACATGCCTAGCAAAAGAAAACAGGGCGCCGGTGAAAGACTTACTCCGACCGTAATGTAGACTTGTCCAAAAGCAATAGACACATCTTTGCCTAGCCCGTAGGGTATAATCATCATGAAGCCTATGCGGGGACCTAAGTCAGAGAAAGTAGTTGTGAACGGTCGGCGAAAGGCCACTGACCTACGAGCGCATATGGAAGGGCGCTTTCAACTATGATGCTGACAAGCTTGGTGTAGGGACGGGTGTACTCCTTGCCCATGCTCTTCTCCATTCCTTTCGCTGATATGGTAATCCTGAAGCATATCAGGGCCGACACGAGAATGTTGATGGCGATGGACAATGTATAGTATGGGATGCCGAAGCTAACGGCACGAGAACCGAAAAAGTTGCCATTGGGGACGGCAGACGTGATAATTTGCAGGATAGCCAAGGCTGGCGTTTGTCGTGTTAGAGGGAGGGAAGAGAACTATGCATGAGAAAGTGCTCACCGAGATAGGCCAGCCACATCATTACAGGCAGTACTATCACTAGCCAAGATTTCCCCCAGAGCATGTAGCATCGATAAATCAAGAATGCGTCTCCGCCAAGCAGGATCAGCGCAGCAGCAACCGTTCCCGACACGAAATATGGGTCTGCGGCGTGCTTCACCATGAATAGTGGGTCGTCTTTGTAGGTGATCCACATTTGCTCGCCCCAGATAGATACAGTTGCCTTGTCCAGAATAAGAAGGAGCAGAAGTAAAGTGCTGAAGGAGATGAGAAGCTTCTTGTGCCGCCAGGGTGATTCTTTGTGTGTGAATAATGCATGCATGGACTGGAAGTATAGTACGATCTGGACACCTTCACCTAGGTCGGCAGAAAATCATTTGGATGGATAGGCTAACGCACCTAAGAGCATGCCGCTGATGTAGTTCCCTATATAGTATGCATGTTCGAATACAGCTGTACTCATTGTTGATAGCCTACAGATGACAAGGGTTTCGCAGAATGGGTATGGCTTTTGCGGCGAGGTCGCTCGCTAGAGCACAGGGCTTGTCGTGGTCAGAGAGAGAGAAAGATGCTAGGGAGTAGGACAGCGCCGGTGATGGTGGAGGTCAAGAGCAAGAGGCACACCCACCGTCCACGAAATATTTGCGGTCAAGTCGCCGGCTCATTAGATCAATTGATTTGCATGATTGCGCGTTTAATAGTTAAGTCCGATCCAGATCTGACAGTCACGTGCCATCTCTTGTTCCTTTTTGCTGCTACGATGTTGGAATTCCTGACCGTGGGACTAACCTCGTTGCTGGTAGCTTCAGATACTCTCTGGGCATCTTGGGCGAACCCCAGCTTTGATTTCACCATCTGCTCGGTGGATGGCAGGATTTACACTGTCAACGAAACACAACCCACCGTCGACTGCCTTGCCATCAAGCAAGGCCGCATTGCGGACACGCAGAGCTACTGTGAGGCACTCTCTTCCAATAAGCATGTTCCTAAGCTAATCATAAAACACCATGAAGCTGAAGCATTGCAGCAACACTCGTCCTGGTACTCTTGGCTGTCCCGGCGCAAAATCTCGCTAGTGGAAAGCAATTCCATTATTGTTCCCGGCTTGGCAGGTAATTCTGCATTTCCGATGCTCACAGGCTATGTAATATCTGATACCCTTTCACAGACGCGCATGCACATATTGTTGAGAATGGATTCAAAATGCAGCTACCGCTCGATTCTGCCACTTCGCTTGAAGGTGCCTTGTTGTTTATTACGTGCCACTTGCGCTTCGAACTCATCAGCCGTCCTTACCAGAGGTGCTCATGCTTGTAAAAGCGTACATCCTAAAACGCCCTGACCTATATGATGATCGAACGCGGTGGGTTGAAGGGATGGGATGGGACCAGACGCGGTGGGTTGGCCAAAATGGTTCCTTTCCCACAGCTGTAAGTCTCCGGTCAACAGTCATGAGGTCCGAAGTTTGACGCAGAAGCCAAGGACGATCTAGATTCGGATCCTATTCTCAAGGGAAGACCTATTGCCTTACGAAGAGTGGATGGTCACGGTGTCTGGGCTTCTCCGAAAGCCTTATCTCTAGCAGGAGATCTTCCGGACAAAGTAGCAGGAGGAGAAATTATACGTGACCCGTCTGGAAATCCAACCGGTATCTCTTCGTTGCAAAATAACACTCCCATCCCTTCGAGATACTAATATCGATACTCTAGGTGTCTTCTTAGACAACGCTATGAACTTAATCTTTTCCATTATCCCAGCATGGGACGAAAAGCAGATAGGAGAGTTCTTGGACGCAACAATTTTCGAAGCGCTATCAAAAGGTTTAACGTCAATTCATGACGCTGCTACTGAACTGCCCATGATTTCCGTACTCCGCAAGTGAGCATCCGTTCCGAATAAGTTAAGAACTATCGAGATTTACCATACACCTTAGGAGAGCCGAAGAAGGAACACTCCCTGTAAGGTCAGATATTGACAGGAAAAGAATTCTCCGCTCACATTTCACAGCTGCGCACTTATCTTATGGGTTGGGTGGATTCCACCGAGTACTGGGGTAACAAACTACCTCGACTCATCAACCATGGAAAACAAGGACGTCTCAATCTCAGAGCTATCAAGATCTTCACTGATGGTGTGCCACTCTCGAAGTAACGCACTGTAGCGGCCTGTTAATCTCGCTCCAGGTGCCCTTGGTTCATGGGGTGCAGCTCTCTTAGAGCCATACTCGGACAAACCTGAGACAAGTGGTATCATGAGAGGTACTCCTTCCCAGCTAAAAGAGTTTGTGAACCAATTCTGCTTGGATGGCTGGCAAGTGGTAGGTTATGAGTTCTTGCCTTCGTGATGTCTTCTTCTCTGATACTAGGCATCAGAACATTCATTGCATTGGAGACCGAGCAAACCATGTCATTCTGGATATCTACGAGGATGTGTTAGGAAACTCAACTGTATCAGTGAACAACTGGCGTCCTAGAATTGAACATGCACAGATCATGACACAGGATGATTTGAAAAGGATAGGAAAGCTCGGAGGTAAGTAAATCCATCACTCCGGATAGTCAATTGCTGATGATGATATGGCTAGTCATTGCTAGCATTCAGCCTACTCACGCGTCCGTTTATCCGTGGTGGAATTTATTGTCTTGATTACTAAGATAATTATACAGGACGAGCGATATGTGGTATGCAGAGACTCGACTAGTAAGTGTTCTTCGCCTTTTCTCAGCTAATTCAACACTAACTGGCGGTATTGAGGGCCCTGAACGAATCAAAGGAGCCTACGCGTATCAAAGTTTGCTCGAGTACGTTTATGCCCGCGCACGTATACTGTTCTGGAATCTTATCTTCGGAGTGACCAGGGTATCGCAGAAAGGAGTGCTTCCGCTTGGATCCGATTTTCCGGTAGAATCTGTGAACCCCCTTTTCGGATTCTATGCCGCAGTGTCCCGTCTGAGCCGCGATGGCACTTCTCCCCACGGCGCTCAGGGCTGGTAGGTGCTTCCCTGACGTATCTGGACCGCATAACGGCTTAAATATGCACGTAGGTATGGTGAACAGCGTCTGACGCGAGCACAAGCTCTAAAAGGAATGACTCTGGATGCTGCGTATGCTTCCTTCGCAGAGAAAGAAATCGGCTCTTTGGACATAGGAAAGAAGGCAGACTTTGTAGTCCTTGATCGCGATATCATGACTGTCCCTGTGAGCCAGATCTTGCAGACGAAAGTGACAGCTACAATTGTAGATGGAGAGATCGTCTACGGTGCACTATAACGTGCAGATGTTACTACTACAATCTAGGTTCTATTTCTACGACATTTATGCATAACCTCCTTGTTTGCCTGCCACAGAACCAGTTGCTGCATTTACCTCCTTTGCAATTCCTCCTGCCAACGTATCGATGTCGGTGGTGACACTGACCATATCAAATCCTTGAGCGTATCGTTTCTCAGCTTGTTCTCCCGTCAAACCTGACGTACAATGAGACACTCGTTGAAGTTCATTTAGATGGTTGAACGACTTACAAAAGATGGCAGACGTCTTTCCAGCCGCTTTGGCACTTTCTCTAATCTTTGTGATGGCTTCCTCATGCTCTTCCTGTCCAAACGGCACATTCATGGACACTGCTAGATCGAAAGGACCAATCTGCCATTGATTAGCAGTCGCTCAGTATACCCCGTATAAGGAAGCAACTCACAAATGCAACATCGATTCCTTCAGCCACAATAGCATCAATCTCTTTCACTGCATCTGGGTGCTCAATCTGCACCATAATAACGAGATCCTGGTCTGCTGCGTTCTTATACTCCAAACCCAGCTTTCCAGTAGCATGTGTGAACATGGGGCCAAATCCACGAATACCAGTAGGCGGGTATTTGCAGGATCTTACTACATTCCGAACGAGTTCTGGGGAGTTGGCCATGGGTATCATAATACCATGTGCGCCTGCGTCCAGCGCTCTTTTGATCAGCCAGGTCTCGTCCGATGGGATTCGTATTATGGGGGATGCACCGCTTGCTGCGATGGCGTTGCAGAGATCGAAATAATGTATATCTGCAGGCGGATGTTGTGTTTAGCTGACAGGTATGTTGGCTACTGGTGGTACGACATACCGCTGATGAGACCATGCTCTGTGGCAATTGTCAGAGAAAGCCGTACGAAAAAAAGCCGTCGACATACCTCCATCTACGAGTACCCATGAGATCCCAGGTGTGCTAGCAATTGTCTTTGCAATAGCAGTACTGAAGTAGAGCATTCAACGATCGGAATGTCCAATCTACTGAATATTATAACACACCTGTTCAAAGTAAGCCAAGCTCCGGAGGCAGGCTCCTTCGCTGATAGCTTTGCGCGGAGAGGGATATTGAGAGACATCTCTGAGTGGTTTGGGGCAGATAGATTAGACAGTAGGAGTCAAAGGATGAAAGGGAACTTGTTCTACTCCATCTTCCCCGGATTGTTATAAGGCACAATATCCGGCCCGTACTACGGGTATTCGGCCCTAGTAGCTATTTAGGAGGAACAAGGGATCGTCCCAATTGAGTCTCAGGCTCAAAGTAGACCACTGTTGGTCATCGTAGGTCCTTGACGCTTCTAATACGCCGGGATGCATACAGAAATACAGGAAAGAAAGTACATACATGCACCCTTATTCTACTTCTTAACACTACCAAAGCTAACAAACGGCACCCCACTCCTTGGCGGGCTGCTCTTCGCCTGGAAATCAGGCAAAGGTCCCCAGCTAAATTCCTTTGGCGGTGGACTAGGCTTCGCGCTCGTTACCGACACATTGCTGTGAAAGACCGCGTTGGCTTTTGGTGCTGTTGGCGCAGGAGCCCTATGCGTCTTTGCAGGCTTCCCTCGTGCAGTTTGAGAGGACCCAGTCATCGCTGCTCCAGGTTTGAATACGTCCTCTTTCGGTAGCTCGAAAGGATCTGCTGCAGCAGGAGATGCCCAATCCTCACCTCCATCACCAAGTGGCTCTGGACCTCGAGAGGTGGTCAGAAGGTTCCTCGGTGCTCCCCCAGTCGCCTTGATGTTCAATATTGGCTTATCTCCTCTCATCCCAAGCAGTGCTTTTTTCAACTTCGCAGCTGACCGCTCCGCGTTCAACGCTGCTGCTGTTGTAACTGCGACATCTGGAATCGTCGTTCGAGAGCTTTGACTAAGTTCAGGCAAGCGGGGATCCCGTCTCGTCAATGAATTGTTAGGAACAGACGTGTTGGAAAGCTCGATCTTTTTGAGTCGAGAGGTCAGGCCGGCAATAGTCTCTCCTTGATCTTGGATTGCCCTATCAATATTGCGCATCGCACGATTCGCGGAATCCAAAGACGGTGCTCTGAATAATGTTGAGAACCCTGATTTTATGAGGAAGAGGCACGACTTACTTGATGCCTACTTTCCGGTTAACAAGCTTCTTGGATGACTTCAGTTGACCTTCCAATTCTGATACTCGACTGCTCAGAGCGCGAATGTCCCGCCTCAATTTCGTCTGCTTCTCCGTTTGTTCAGGTCTCAGGGTTCTGGATTTCATCATCTTCTCGAAGTCCGCGTCGTTCTTCGCCTTGCTGAACCTCTCAATCTCTTCCTTCCTTGTCGTTGCTCGTAATAGACCAGACTTCAGCTCTCTTAGTTTCTCCTTCATGCTTCCTGTCTGTTCCTGCAGTGTAGTCACCTGAGCTCCGAAGAACTCGTTCATCAAGGTCGGCATGTGGGCTTGTACATCTGGCAAAGACCAAGCTGTGGGATTGAACAATTGCTCGCTGTCCGGACGACGCACAAACTTGCTCCTGCTTAATTCCTCGCGCCTCTTCTTGAGCAGTTCTGCAAGGGTGCGCAACTGAAATGAAGCTTAGGAATCAAGTCAGGAAGATAGTTGATTTGATACTCACATCTTTGAACTCCCCATTCATTTGATCTACCAGACGAGTACATCTGTCCTGCATTGTTGTCTCCGCAGAAACATTCGTCTCTGTATCCCATGGGAAAATACTTCGAGCTGCAGCAGCTGGTGGCGTTGGTTGTGGTTGTTGTGAGGCTAGTGATGTTGCTGGTGCAGGTGCTGGTACAGGTGGTTGCATCGGCGTTTGAGGTGGACGCAAGTTTGGTTGTGCAGGAGAGGGTGCAAGAACTGGCTTGCCAAAGATGCTTTGAGGCGACGGAAGTCCAGTAGGCTTCGGAAGTGCGAATGGTGCTGTATTGGGCGTAGACGCAGAACTCGGGTTGAGCGGCGCTATTGGTGAGGGAGAGACAGGGAAGAATGAAGATGAACTCGACGATGAAACTGGGCTTGCTCCAAAGTTACCTACAGGTTTAGAGCTGGAAAAGCCCTTGTTGGGGCCACCGGTCGTTGGTTGGGGTTGAGCAATAGGTGCAGCAGGGGGGGATGGAGTAGGAGGAGCGAGATTGAAAGGGCTTGGCGGTTTAGAGGTAGGTGGACCTTGGGGTGGTTTGGACACTCCGAGAGACGGCATGTCCGGGGGCACAAATTTGCTGCCATCTGGGAGAGTGATTTCCGATAACTCTTTCGCGAAATTCTTCAACGAATCATCAAACATCCCTCTCAACTCCTCCGGCTTGAGGGAAGAAGCTGGTGGAGGGACAGACTTAGGCTTGATAGGCCCACTCATCATAGACAACAGTGGCGGGGTCTTAGGTCGAGCACTGGTAGGCGAATTGGTCGACGACGTGGGTTCGGGCGTTTTAGCTTTGACTTGCAGTGGGGGTAACACCCCAAATGGTGTTTTGGGTGACGCAGGTCGAGCTTTGAACACCTGAGGTGACGTTTCAGCTGGCAAAGGTAGAACTGGAGCACTAGCCAAGGGTGAGCTTCGGATTGGCCGAGTACTAGGAGGACGACTATAGACGCCTAACGTCGCTTGCGACGACGATGGCGTGGGGGATTTAGCAGGGGAGCCAGGGGGAGTGACAGCTTCTTCTGGTTCTTCTTCAATGGGTGGGAGTGCTCCATCTTCGTCATCGTCATCGTCTTCATTTTCGTCGTCGTCTTCCTCTTCGTCGTCCTCCTCAGATTCTGCTTCTGCTTCTGCTTCTTCTTCCTCGTCACTTAGGAAGTCGGAAACATCGTCCTCGTCTTCACGCGGCTCTCCATCCGAGGACGGGACTTCCGCACTGCTTGCATCGTCAGCATCGGCATCAGCGTCGTCATCGTCGTTTCCTTCAACGCTCCTAGGTTTCTGTACGTCAACAAAAGACCCTGTGCTTTCGCCTAACGGATCACCCTTGACAGTGTTCTCGTCGCCTGGAGGAGTTGGCGTTCTTTCAGCTGGTGGTGGGCGTGTAAAGACAGAGGCAGTGTTCTCGGAGTCTTTTTCCGTCTTGCTATTGTCTCCCGAGCCTGCTGAGTGTGAGGATCCCTGGATGGCATGCTGTAACTTAGACGACCGACCTTTGCTTTTCTCTTCAGCCGGCACATGCTTTTCTGCCGCCTTGCCGGTCTCTGTAATGCAGTATATTTCATTATCACTCTGATGCAGAAAAAAAAATTGAACGAACCTTGGTCTTTCTCTACTTTTAGTACCTTATCTTTTCCTGCTGCAAAGGCGGAGAAAGGAGAGCTAGCACCACTGAATGCTCCAAATCCTCCGAAAGCAGGGGATGCAGAAGGTGTCGTACTCGCAGGCACTGCAGCGGCCAGCTTATTTGAAGCTCCCATGGTGGAAGCTGAGCCAAACTTCACACCTCCGGCAGGAGTCGGAGTTTTCGTGCTCAGGGAAGACAAGTCTCCAAACGCAGACACCTTTGGTGTTGTTGAAGGCGTCGAAGAGGCGGCTTTCATAAATGGTGAATCAGACGGAGTCGCGGCAACGGAACCGAATGCGCCGAATCCAGTAGCAGGCTTGAATCCTGGTGTCGTGGAGGTCTTTAGATTTCCAAATGCGCCTCCAGTGCTAGTCGAAGAAGACCCAAAAGGACTGGACGAGCCTAGCGTGCCGAATGGTGAAGTAGATGGAGTGGTTGGTTCTGGTGTTGCTGGTGTCTTTGATCCTCCGAATGGACTGGCTTGCCCAAGAGTGCCAAATGGTGATGCGGAAGGAGTGCTACTCTCTACCTTGGAGTCTGGTGTCGCTGGCGTTTTTAGTCCTCCAAATGGACTGGCTGTTCCCAGACTGCCAAATGGTGATGCAGATGGAATTGTCGAATCGGACAACTTGCCAGGAGTCTGTGGAACGGCAGAATTCCCAAATGGGCTCGCCTTTCCTGAATCTCCAAAGGGCGATGCAGAAGGAGTAGATGTTTCGAGTTTAACAGGTTCTGGCTTCGAAGGCGTCTCTGGTGGAGTGGCTGGAGGTGATTCTGGCATTTTCTCCTCCCTCTGCTCTACCTTGATTGCTGGTATGCTAGCTTCACTCTCAGTAGTCTTCCCGAATACAGGAGAAGAGCTATTTGACCCGAAAGCTGGACTTGGCGTGTCTTTATTAGGGTTCGAGGTAAATGCAGAGGGGCCCTGAGAAGCAAACGCGCCAAATCCACCTGTATTTCCGCCAGTCTTTGAGGCAGCAGTGAATGTTGCAGGCGGTTGGTTCGCAAATGCACCGAAACCTCCTGTTGTCGCACTCGGCGTCGCAAAACCGGACTGCCCAAAAGCCGGTTGACTCGTTTGACCAAAGGCAGGTTTAGCACCAAAGGAGGATTGACCAAAAGTGGGCTTGGATGTTTGGCCAAAGGCTGGAGTTGCGGAAACAGCAGTAGGAGTTGCTGGCTTCACCGCTGGAGAAGAAGCAAATCCGAATGTCGTTGGGGCTGGAGTGCTGGGAGACTTTTTAGCAAAAGGAGAGTCAGCGCTCATCCCGCCAAATGCCCCGAATGCTGTAGAAGGCTTGGGCTTGAAGGCACCTTCCCCACTCGAGTTTGCCGTAGTATTGAAAGCAGAAGATGACGAAACAGGGGTCACGGAAGACGCAAACATACCCCCGCCGACAGGTTTGGCTGATGAGGTTGAAGAGGCATCCATATCACTGGATCCATCTAATGACAAGCCTCCGAAAGCAGGGGCGGCTGCCATAGTATCAGTATCATCTGCCATTTCAGTTTCTGGACTCTGAGCTTGTGCCGGAGGCGAAAATGCAGATGAGGTTTCGGCATTATTCCCACTAAATGAGGGAGATGTACCAAAGGACCCTCCACTAAACGCACTCGGCATGGCTGCGGCTGCAGACGAGAAAGCGCCACCGGTTCCAAATGAAGACTGAGATGGTGTTGCATTTGAGCCGAAAGAACTGGTCTGGCCAGCAAACGCACCGAATCCGCCTGACTTGGGTGGTTCGGAAGAACCAAACGACGTGGGTTGGTTAGCAAACGCCCCAAAACCACCGGAAACCACCGGTTTTGAGGGCTCTGTAGCCTGCCCAAAGGAGCTCTGACCAAATTTTGCTGCGCCTGCTGCGTTTCCAAACCCAGTCTGCCCAAATGCAGGCTGGCTGCCAAAGGGACTAGGTTTCTGACCAGAAGAACTGGTTTGACCAAATGCAGACTGGGGTGGGGCTGAACTTTGTGAAAAGGCAGAGGGAGCAGGGGGGCTAACAGCAGCAACGGGTTGTGACGTAGGAATAGAAGCTGACTCTGCCGTTGTCACCAAACCTGTATACGGCGGATTTCCCTCCACTGTCCATGCGTGTATAGTTCCGTCATTTAGGTAAGCATAAAGAACAGGTACTCGAGCTGTTTCCTCTGTAGACTCATCAT
>Ga0247730_1000963_pt1 | contig 17552 bp, 9 predicted proteins | sample UWRJL073202C2_FD_180959 | JGI IMG/M metagenome (GOLD analysis project Ga0247730, IMG submission 180959) | Plant litter microbial communities from Arlington Agricultural Research Station in Wisconsin, United States - UWRJ-L073-202C-2 | ecosystem: Environmental > Terrestrial > Plant litter >... | reverse complement strand
TCACAGGCTTGATATTCAACTCCGTTTGCGTGGAAGGCTGTTCAGGTTCCCGAGCCAGACTAGCAGACGATCAGCATAGGGGTGAGGAGAAAGAGAGCAGCGTGCTTGAGATCATATCCGAAGACGAAGAAGCCAAGGAGATGCTTGGAGATGAAGTGAAGGCGAGGTATTCAGTCAGACAGAAGACCGCAGTCGCTCACTGTTATGGGTTTAGATATTCGTATGTCCCAGTCTATTTCCATTCCCCAGATTGCGTTGCTGATATAGCGTCTATGCAGACTTCATTGTCGTTCCTTTTGCGGGCCTCCAATAGCCGCGAGGTCGTACTTTCTCCTTGTGGTTGCTTACAATTCTGGGCGACATCCGCATTGCTTTCAACTGGCCTCCCGAGCAGGAGCTTCCGTCAACATGCAGACATGGCTACCAGAGAACAGTGACGATGACCAGAACGCGGAGAAAAATAAGGATAGGATCGCTATACGCATAGCTATAACAACGCTTTCAGCCGGCCGCAGTACGTGCGTACACTAGTTCTTGTGCTCAGTTGATTTCAGGTACTGACGACCTCCCTCAGACATATGTTCCGAATGTCTCTATAACCGCACCTCTAGTAATGCTAAGTTGAAAATCTGTTGGCCAACTTGAAGTCCATGACCACCGTTATCGAAGTGTTCGTCTTCGTAAATCCCTGGTACCATTGGGAGGATTGGTCTTTCGAGCTCAGCTGAACTGGTTCTTCGCTTGCCGACTAGTGGTATCTACTGTCTGCTATGTAGCCGAACGCGAATACATGAGAAACTTGGACGCCTTCTATCGTAGCTTCTGTTCGCATTCTGAGGTGTGAATAACATTAGGGCATTTCATGGCGCAACTGTTGGAGGGTATACTGGGAGTACTCAGGCTTTACAAGTCGCAAGTTAAGCTAGGGGTGTTACGCAATTCTCGCTCGCATTGGATTCAGCACAGGCCTACTATGCTAGTGAACTTGCGATCGAGACACGGAGTCCTCCAAGTCTTGTCATTAGACTGATCAAGTTGACATTCATGGAGAGAAAGTACGTCTCGTTTGACACGCGAACATGTTCTACCTGGTTATCAGATCCACATCACTTGTGTTATAAATTGAATCAATGCTGGGGAATGTGTGTACACGAGATATAGCGTCAAAAAGAGAGAAGAATGTCATAGGGTTCCATCGAGATACTTGGTCCATCCGTCATGCTCTGCAGATAATTGGAAGTAGTGATAACAGTCTGCGTACAAGAGCTTCGGTGCAATCCCAGAAATATTGCACATAGATACTATATTTGCAAAATGAACCACTGCCTCGCTTTTATCCTCCTGCAACAGCGCGACTTCACCGAGTGCTCGATGGATAAAACCTGTGAATTGAATATTGCCTTGGCCATCCTCTTCTAGCACTGTTTCTAAAGATTCTTTCGCCTTGTCCCGTTCGCCAGAGTACAGCTCAATATAGCCTGCCAACAGTGTATCCGGCGTATTGGTGTCTCCACCTTCAGATGCTAAATCCACTGCCCGAGTGAGAAATATGCGAGCATCATTAAAGCATCCCAAAGTTGCCGCATAGCATGCCTTTGCTCTCCACGCTTCTGTATACTGGTCAAATTCCAGCATTCCTGGACGCATTTCATCCCTAGTAGCTTTGTCTAAGATCGTCAATGCAGCTGCTATATTTGCTGCCCAACCTTCAATACTTGCCTTCATGTTCAGAAGCTTGCGACTCCTCCTGCCACCGTTGTGTTTGCGATCAAGCTCCTCAGCCTGTCCAAGGATCTCTCGGGCAGTGTCAAAGTCTTTCTCGTACAGAAGAACATTGATCCGGTCCACCAAAAGAGTAACCAAATGTGTGTGTTGGTTGTTGAACCTGAAGTATTCCCCGGCAGAGGCCATCAGAGAGGTAGCTTCTGAGATGTTGCCTCGGAGGAACAGAATTTGTGACAAGCTGTCGTTGACAAGTGCCTCATCCAAGGAATCGTTCAAGGAGTGAGCAAGGGTAGAGGCTTCGCATAGTGCCTCATCTGCCAGGAAGAGGTTTCCGTTCTGTTGATACATGGTTCCCTTCAGTCTCAAACAGCTCACGAGTTGCTCAGTACAGGTGGGCATATGGCTGCGACAGAATGACTCTGCTGTTCCCAGCATATCATTGTCGAGAATGTCTTCATCCAGCCGATCCTGTAGCCAGCAGATGTCGATCAGACACTCGGCCTTGGCTAGCACCAGCCGTTTACTGCTTCGCTTGCCAACACTCACACCAGCCACTCGAAGTCTTGGACGCTCTTCCGATACAGAATTAAGTAGAGTGAAAAGGCTGGTTTCCCGGGGATGATACCAGTACAGCGCAAGGATCAACTGTTCAGCACTGTTCAGGGTCCTCAGACGAGCATCATAGTCTTGTTGGATATATGTTGAGGTTAAATCGAAGGACAGAAGCCTCTCCGTGTTGGTGCTCTCTCGCACCCCCCAGAGTTCACGATCATCAAAGACCTGTTGATATGCATAGTTTCGAACGGAGACAAGGACAGGATCTTGGTACATGATATTTGCATTATACTGGTCCGTGATGTACATTCGGATAGGGGAGAGCATCGTGAAGCGCTCGCCAGATCGATACGTGAGGGAGGAAAGACAAACAGTGTTCACAACTGCCTGTATATCTGTGGATTTGGGAAAGGTTCCTGGAAGGTCGTCGCGATGCACTCCTTCAGGAAGAAACGCAACTGTCCGCAGAAACGTGAGAGCCATGGCCTTCATGCCCTGCAATGAAGGCGAGTCGATGGAGAACTCGATGGTAACTCCTAGGTTCTGAGACTTGACCGGCCCAATCTTCAGAAGGCGTGTCTTCTGCTGTTCCCATGCACATTGGATCTCTTCGGTGGTTCTGTATGCGCTACGAGTCGCAACGTGAGATAGGAGACTGATGGAGAGTGCATGGTGTTCGAGGGTCGAGAAGAGAGAGTCCAAGCGATTCCCGATATCGTGTTCGTATACTGCACCAAAGAGGGTACGCGACGCGTCGACATCTAAGCCACCTATGTTCCGACGGACCCAGGAAAGGTTGGGCAGCTTGCCGCTGCGAGTCGTGAGGATCAGGTGGACTGATGAACACCCTCCCAGCTCGGCAATGGCATCCGAGATGTGTCCTCCATCTACTGTATCAATGTCAAGGAAGGTCTCTGCGTTATCGATGACAAGAAGGGTTGGTGAAGTGCGAAGTGTTGCCAAGATAGTTGGCAGAGTGGTGGCAGTAGGTATGGAGAGAGCATCTGCGAGGTGCTGGAGGAATGTGCTATGAGACATCATTGAGGTCTCGACATCTGAGTAGGTGACAAAGCATCTATAAGATTTGAAGTGGTTCACGACGCGCTCGTTGTGCATGATGGCCTTTGAGATGCTAGACTTCCCGACGCCACCTGTGCCAATGAGCGCAACGTGTTTGCGTTCGAGGATCTGAGAGACGATCTCTTGAACGACATCATCTCGTCCAACAAATATATCAGGCTTTGAGGGGATATGATACCCGGGATCGCAGGAGGTCTGTGCGGCAGGTCTATCACGCGAGATTCAGCACAGCGAACGACATCATCACCCTAATAGGAGTTTCTCACGGAGCAGGAGGGGGATAGTTGTGATTCGTGGTGTTTATCATCACATCAGCACCAGTATTAAACATGTTATGAGATGCGGAATCTCCTCCACGACCTCCAACGATACCGCTCCCGCCATTTCCTGTGTCTGGGATAGTGCTCAATTATCAGAATGTCAGGATACAGTAAGGTCACGCACGTATATTTGATCCAGAGAAATCTTGCGACATAAAGCTTATGAGCTTGAAGACGGCTTGTTAGGACGAGATGGAGGGGAGGAGAGAGAGGCAGATGGAGGCGATGCAAGCTTCGTGTTGTACACGAGGCCAAAGGTGATACGATCACGTGTGCTCTTTCCTTTCTGTCTTTGACTCTTTCGACTCCCAGCACGTACAGCTCTCTTCTTCTTACAACTCCTCCCTCTTTTTATAAATAGCCAAATACCACTTTGCCTAAAACGGCATTCTCAATCTCGATGTTGTACGCGACTTGTCTGCGTGCCACAGAAAGCAGCCAATGCGTTCAGTTCGATAGCTAGCGAGGTGACATCGACGGCGATAGCAGTATATGCTGAAGACATCATCAGTATCGAGGCTTGATACATGTTGGCCAGGTGCGTTTCATGTCCTCTGTATTGCTCGGATCTGACTTTACCTGCACCAAAGCTATGGCATCGTACACCCCAGCCATAAACCTAGGAGAATGCTACGACTCACATCCGGCGTCATTGTATCCTTCTTCGAGACATGAAGAATGGTCGTCAACTGAACTGTCTCCCACTTTCCTTACCGCCACTACGCCATGACCTCCCATTTGTCTGGACTCCTGGAGAACGTCCATAAAGGAAGCGTTGCTCTATCCCAAACATCACAAGCACTTTCATCTCGTATCTTAACGCCGCCTGTCTGGGGATCGCAACTACGTTGGCCAAAACTCTTACTTGCCACACAGTAATCTGAAAACAGCGCACTCGGACTGAACTGTGCGTTTCCGACTACTTTAAAGGTTTCAGATATAGATTCTGACACATTCGTATAGAGATATCGACGACAATGTTTCAGCGAAAACGAACAAAAAACAAACACAAAGTAAGTCTGTCTGATTCCATCCTATATCGAAACGGCTCTGACATTGTATCTAGGTCCGGAAGCTACTGAGCGTCATAATCTCGTTGTTCTATCTCGAATCTGCATGCTAGGCCTATGAGCTTGTTCAGTCGGGCTGGTCCTCAGGCGGACAATACCCAGGCAAAGGTCTCGTTCACTGCTATAGAATGGTCAGTTTAACACCTTCAGCTTCGAAAGCTGCTGGGAGCACTAAGCCGGAATTGCAGACAAGAGCGGACAGAGGAAGGAGGTGTATTCTAGGCTCTGCTGAAGAGAACGCGATGCCTGCAGAGCTGGCTGGATCCTGCAGGTAGGAAGGAAAGCAGCAAACTGGAGGAGACTACTGAGGAATGGGCAGAGGTGCAGTATGAAGTTCAACCGAGGGCTGTCCACGAGCCGCCAATTGCTCTCTGCACGACCAGAACGTGCAAGCATGGTCGATGATGTTGGTATGTCCCAGTTCTCTTATTTCCAGGCTTCATAGTTTGATAAATTATTCGTACAGGCTTTTATTCGTACTCGGACCTTCGCATTGGCGCCACGCTATGCCTTGGTGTTGTGAGTTGAAAGCTCCCGGCCTGATTGAGTCTACCCAGAACGATTCTTCATCGGAACTGTATAACAAACAACGACGGAAAGCTTCACACAAGTGGTCTCCAGAAAACAAGGACGACGACAGGAGCCAGATAACGCGTGCAAAGGACGTCGAATTCAGAGACTTGAAGTATGTGGTTCCGATGGTGGTGTTACTTCGAACTCTAACGGCTTTCCTCCAGGTATACGTATTGCCTTGTCTATAATCGTAGTAATGTGTGTGACATCCTTCTTGTAACGTTCCTTCGCTGATCTGCCGGTTAGGTCTTTGAACACTGTTAGCTGAGAGACTCTGACCCCCGGAAGCTTAGGCTTTCGAGCAATTTCTGCCATGCTCCGCTTGTCAGCGAACTACGAAATCTTCCGTACACTAATTGAATCTGAACGCATCGGATTTAGATACCTTGTTTTGTGGTTTCTGTTCATCTGCCGTCTAAGAGGTGATCGCGGATATCCTGCACAACTACTAGGAGGTCTACTTGATGTTGATTATCTGGTTCCGGTTCTTCTACCCGTCTCAGGACTTCGCGATTCGAAAGCAGCTTCTGGAAAGCTCGATGAAGTCACACAAAGCCACACTGGTGCTATGAGCTCGAACTCTAGTCCCTACAATGTGCAGTGAAGGCTTCCTCTTGGTAGTACTTAAAGCTCTATGTTCCATTTCGGGCTTTCATTTTCCAAGTCATCTGTACAGAAGCCTCTTCTATGGGTGCATATCGCGCTGTCCTGGAATAAGCTTCGGTTGCATTAAGAATGGGGACTGACAACCTAGACATACTTACGACGAGAGCTAGTACAGACACTGGGCTAAAACCTCTGCCTTCTGATTGCCTCTGCGTTTGTTGATGAGGTGCTTGTGTCTTTAGTTCGCGCTTTCGAAGTCACGTTCTGGTTTGACTCGGCTAGAGGTGTGATTAGATGGGGACCCGATGAAGATAGTTCTTCCTTCCTTCGCAGACGTTGAAGATATTTCTCATAAGCGAATAGCATTGCATATGCTGTTCTTTGGTTGAACATCACATCCGTTCTCCTAGAACCTTGTTCAAATGCAGATAGTGCAGCTGCACATGCATTATTTAACAGTGGGCATCGTGCTTTTGAAGAATTAGACTCCGGATTGCGTTATTCGCTTGACGTGCTTCCGAACGTTATTTTAATGCAGAATTTTGTATGTTTAGTAAATCCACTACGATGATCTTCATGATTTACAGCTGCTCGTATTCTGGTTCAACTCTCAGGAAACATTTCTTCGTCGTTCTGCATCCAACACTCAGGCTAAGAATGGGAGCCGTAGTTCTTCACATTCGAGCACCCTTCAGCGACGTTCTCGGCTTACTGCCCAGTAGCATCCATATCGTCTGCATTGGAATGCATTTACGCGATCAACGCAGTCTTCACCCTCAAACGAAAATTCAGCAGAGCCTCAGTGAACGCTCGCAGGTTGTTCGACGACTCTGAAAACGTTGGGCCAACAATTCAAAACGTGAACTCGATGAATCGTGGGAGCAAGCATCAGTGCCACAAACATATCGACTACTATAGATGCTGATGAGAAAATTAAGAGGAACTGTGGTTGGACCATAGACACTTTGCAGTAATATTTCGTACACGTTTATAATGGACATTGTAACAAAGGTAGTGATACGACCGCAAACCCTTTGAATGTCCGTAAGTGCCGTGTTCAACAGGTCAAAGAAGTTGACTCACGCAGTCGATATGAGCATAGCAACATCTTTGACCCACTAGAAGGAAGAGCGTACTCCGCATTAAGAGACATCTGTTTCAGCGGTTTGACACCATAAAAAGGGAAAAGTAAATGCAGTCCTATAAGCGAAAGGTGAATAGAGCAGGCTATGAATTCCGCATGATCCTACAACCTTCAAAGCCAACTCCTCCATATCATGCCTCTACGCGATCATATGCAAGCATCCCCAGCAATACCAGCGCCGCCACCAACCCAGTATTGAGATGAGAGCGTTTATGATTTGTATGAAAGGAAGAGGAAGAGAAGCGACGGAGCAGAATGGGAAGGAAGAGATAAGGGATCCTTCGTATAGATATGCAAGCGAAGAGTGGTGGAAATGGCGATGTTACAACGCTGTCAAAGAAGAACGGAAGAACGTCGCCTGTAGCTACAATTCAGAAAGGGACCAACGAGGAGAAAGAATAAGACTAACGTGCGTAAGATGGACGGGGACCGGAGACCTGCATGAAGCATCCTTCTCGATATGAAGATGAACCCGACCAGCGTAGAGTTCGTATTGCGCTCGTTGAGGGTAAAACTCGATGGGAAGATGCACACCGCAAGTAATGGAATCGTTCTAAAGAAGATCCAGTGCTCAGCTGAAATAGCCAGGCTGGCAGTGGCTATCTGAAGTGAGGCGTAAAATTTCGATAGCTGTGGCGAGGAACCGATCCCCAGGTGTTGTTCGTCATGGTCGCAGTCAAGAAGGGAGTCCGCGCTATCCAAGGAGAAGGCTTAAAGCTGTATCAAGGTGGAATGCAGTTCGTCATCGAGAGAGCGTCAAGACAGGGTATATCAGACAGAACAAATGCTGAACGCAAGCGTTTGAGGGGCGGCGGCTGGCGGTTCAGTCTGTAGTCGATCTCTCGGCAGTAAGCGCGTATGGCGAAGCTAGATATCAAAGCTATGGAGTGTTCGTTCGAGGGCTTGGGGGGATACGATTGGAGTTATGTAGTTCAGAATCAGAGCGAGAGGACACTGGCAGTGGAGGGAGACAAGAAGAAGGCACGATCACATGTGCACTTTACTTTCTCTTTCATACCATCACCATCAGCTCTCTTCGTCTCCCTTCGACTCCAACTCGATCGCGAATTTGCCTTATGGTCTCGTCATAGCCCTATGTAAAATTGTCGTTACCAAGATTTCGATGGACGCGCAGACCTGCAGCTGCATACCCTCCCCTCTTCCTCCTTCATACAACAAGGGACAACATCACTGGCAATTGCATTATCCGTTCTACCACTATACAAGATTCGAACCCTCTCTACGAAGAACCCATATGGGCCGACGCCTCGAACACCTTATCTGTCCGGTATAAACAGCCGACGCGCTATTACGACAACAGAGAATCTCAGCCATAGCTTCCTTGACAATCACGGCAGACTGCGACAAAGGCACACTCTTTGTCTTATGATGTATGCGCTGTCCGTTCACATTATTGACTTGACCAGATCGTCCGCGTCAAACCCAGACCACGCATCTCGCATCTCAGAGACCACGACTTGTAGCCTCTGCTTGAGAAAATGGTCAATGCAGGCGAAATCCGTAGTAGGATCTTCACGCCAATGAGTGCGCGTTTTTTCTTCCAAGTTCATCGACTGCTACTCACATCCCCTCTTACAGCTTGCAATTAACGATCTGAGCTGCTTTACCGCTCTTCCACCACGACGCGCCTGAAGCTTCCCTTCGAAGTTCCATCCACCCCATTTCTTGATGCGCAATTCCTTAGGCCTTACCCCCCAGCTGCGTCAAATCCCAATGACACCCCAAACCAGGATCCTTCCACGCGTCGCTGCCTTTCCGATCAATGCATGTGCCTTTCTTCTTCGCCCTTTGGCTTCGTCTGTGTAAAGACCGAAGCTGCCACGGCGACATCCTTTATATTGGCTGCACATCAACTCGGAAAGATTGGATGGTACGAGGCTTTCTTAGTAACTCAAAAGTTGTGCATCGCTGATTCCAATCCAGTAGGGAAGCCGGAGACGATGGTTCAAAGACAAAGGAGTCTCACTTAGCATGAATGAGGCACGGGCTCGAACGTATTCAGGAACAGTATGTACTAGACTCTTATCCTTATCGACTACGAATCTGACGCGGTCTCAAGTTACAGCAGAGTCCGAACACAACTTTCCACCTGCCCCGCCTGACATGTACGGTCCGGACGTTCTGGATACGAGTGTTTAGACATCCCGGAAGGACCTCAGGATCATAGTACTCGGCCGAGATGGATGCTGTGTGTTCACCAAGTCGGTGCTCAACGTCGTTCGCGCTGAGGGCTTCTCAGTTCACCGAGCCATACAGGCGGACGATCAGCAGGGGAGGCGCAGGGCTTGTTTGAGGTCACATGTGAGGCTGTCGTGCAAGGAGAAGAGCGTTAGCCAGATCCTGGAGGCGTGACAGAATACGACAAGGCCAAGAAGATGCTAAGCGATGAGATAGAGGCACAGTATCCAGCCAGATAGACAGGCCATCTGCGCCTCGCTCAGCATTTGTTCCCTGGGCCTGATAGACGAAGGGTCAAAGTGGACGAAGATGTCGGTATGTTCCAGTCTATCTATGCCCTAAATTCGTTTGCTAATATAGCGCACATGCAGACTTACATCGGAGTTCTCTTTTCGTCAGGCTTCCACTAGTTTCCGCCTCATCGCAACTGGGCCACTGTATCGCTGGGTATGGTTCTGAGCGACGTTTACCAAGCCTCAACTCAACGCACCGATCATGATTCTCCCTCTTGAACCCGTAAGCGAAACCACCAACGAAGGATAATGCAGTCGTTGCGTCAGAATCTGGAGAATGATTGCAAGATGTTCGTTACGAATGTCTGTATGCCTTCAACAGTGCCAAACAACGCCGATTGCAGGGATCTAAGGTACGTATGCTAGTTTTGGTGTACGATTGACTTTAGGTTTCACTGACTCCCTTTCAGGTATATGTTTCCACTAGTTCGATAATCGTGCTACATAGTACGTTTGCGAATCTCGTTCTAACAATGTTCAGCTGCTAATCCATTGGTCAGATCTTTGAATGATGTTATTTACGATGCTTGTCACTGCAAAGCACTGGCGCTACTGGAAGAACTGGTGTTTCGTGCTCGACCGGGGATGCTTCACATACACCTCATCTAGCATCTAATGGAAATGTCTGTATTCTAACTAAGCCTCAATACACTGAATTTGGACGCCTTGTGCCGCAATTTCTGTTCGGATCTTGAGGCAGAAGCAATTTCGAGGTGTCTTGTGCAGCTCAGACACCTTCTTGCCTGCGCAGACTCATGAATCTGCTCTCGAAACAGTGCAAACACTAAGAGTTCTACTTGCCTCATTATTGGACTACCCAAGTTGATATCCTCGAACATCCGAAATAGCAAGAAGGCTTAAATATGGGAGGCATATTATCGCATTCCCGATGATGCTTGTACTATGGTGTGCACAATCGCTGAAGTCAGAAGTCAAGGGCAAAACTACATAGAATGGATTATGCAAAAAATGTGGGTACGATATAATAACATAACATCAAAGAGTCCTGCCAAGAAACCTAATCCATCCATCGTATTTTGCAGACAATGAATACCAGTGAGGCAAATTTGCGTATAAGAGCTTCGGTGCTGGTTTCACGAGGATGATAATTGTAGAGTGCGTCGCATAAGTATTCCACACTTTCAAGTGTCCTCAGACAAGCATTGTAGTCGTGTTGAACATGATTCGAGGTTAAATCGAAAGACAGAAGCCTTTCCGTATTGGCGCTCTCTTGCACTCCCCAGAATTCAGGATCATCAGAGACCTGTTGATATGCATAGTTTCGTACGGAGACAAGTATAGGATCTTGGTACGTCAAATTTGCATTATACTGGTCCATGATGTACATCCGAATTGGAGCAAGCATTGTGTAACGATCACCACCGGCAGACTGATCACCAGTTCGGTATGTGAGGGAGGAGAGACAAACAGTGTCTGCAATGGTTTGAATGTCTGCGTCGTCTGAGAAGACACCAGAAAGGTCATCCTCGTGTAGTCCTTCCGGAAGAAAAGCGATGGTCCGCAGGAAGGCAAGTACTTTCGTCTTTGCTGGTTGCAACGAAGGGGAGCTGAGGGACAATTCAATTGTGAACGCCAAGTTCCGTGATTTTCCCTTTCCCCTTTGGAGCAGCCGTGTCTGCTGTTGTTCCCATGCTCCTATGATCCTAGCTGTCGTCCAGTATTTGTTCTGCTTGGCCGCATGGGACAGAAGGCTGATCGACAATGCATGGTGGTCGAGGCTGGAGAACAAGGAGTCAAGGCGGTCGCCAATGTCCTCGAACTTGTAGACAGCCTTGAACGTATCACGAGAAGCCTCCATGCCTAAGCCGCCAACATCTTGACGGCACCAGGATAGATTTGGCAGATTCTCATTGCGAGTGGTAATGATGAGATGGACGGACGAGCACGCTCCCAAATCTTCGATATCCACAGATATTGCATCTCCATCGTCAGAAGCAGCGTCAAGGAATGTCTCTGCGTTGTCTATGACGACAAGAGTTGGGGAAGCAAGGAGCTTCGCACGAATGGTTGACAATGAAGCGTCGTCGATGAGGAGAGCGGCCGCGAGACGGGTGAGGAAGGTGGCGTGGGTCATCATAGAATTGGCAAGACCGTCGTACGTGGCGAAATAGCGATGATTTTTGAAGTACTGCACAATTTGGTCATCGTGCATGATGGCCTTGGAGATGCTAGTTTTCCCAATGCCACCTGGGCCAATGAGGGCGACATGTTCGCGGTGCAGGACTTGAGCGACTGTCTCTTGCACGACCGCCTCTCGTCCGAAGAAGATCTCGGGTTTGGATGGGATGTGGTATCCAGGATCGGAAGGGGGCTCTGCGGCGGGTCTATGGTACGAGACTCAGTACGAAGAACAAGGTCACTATCCCGGCAGGAGTTGCTTACGGAGCAGGAGGGGGATAGTTGTGATTCGTGGTGTTTATCATCATGCCAGCACCAGTATTAAACATGTTATGAGATGCAGAATCTCCTCCACGACCTCCAACAATACCGCTCCCGCCATTTCCTGTATCTGGGATACTGTTCTATCATCAGAGCGTCAGGATACAGGAAGGCCACGCACGTATATTTGATCCAGAGAAGTCTTGCGACATAAAGCTTATGAGCCTGAAGACGGCTTGTTAGGACGAGATGGAGGGGAGGAGATGGAGAGGCAGATGGAGGCGATGCAAGCTTCGTGTTGTACACGAGGCCAAAGGTGATACGATCACGCGTGTTCTTTCCTTTTGTCCTTCGACGCCGAGCACGAGCATCGCAGCTCTCTTCTTCTTACAACTCCTCCATCCTTTTATAAATAGCCAAATATCACTTTGCCTAAAACGACATTCTCGATCTCGATGTTGCACGCGACTTGTCGCCGGTCGGCATGCCACAGAAAGCAGCCAATGCGTTCAATTCGATAGCTAGCGGGGTGACATCGACGGCGATAGCAGTATATGCTGAAGACATCATCCGTATTGAAATATTGAGGCTTGATACATGTTGGCCAGGTGCGTTTCATGTCCTCTGTATTGCTCGGGTCTGACTATACCTGCACCAAAGCTATGGCATCGTACACCCCGGCCACAAATCTTGGAGAATGCTACGACTCACGCCCGGTCTCATTGTAACCTTTCTCGAGGGCGGCGGCATTTGATATGCAATGTCGTCAACTGAACTGTCCCCCGCTTTCCTTACCGCCACCACGTCATGACCTCTCATTTGTCTGAACTCCCATTAAACGTCCATAAAGGAAGCTAATCTCATGCGTTGCTCTGTCCCGAACATCATACGCGCTTTCCATCTCGTCTCTTTATACTGCCTGTCCGAGGATTGCAAACACATGGGCCAAAGCTTGTATCGGAAACGCAGTATTTTGGAAAGGGCAGATTCGGACTGACCTGTGCGTTGTTGACTACTGAAGAGATTTAAGGTTGTAGTTCTCACATATTCGTAGAGATATCGACGACGACGTTTCAGCGAAAACGAACAAGGAGCAAACGTGAAGTAAGTCTACGTTGGATTCTGTTCCATATCAAGAGGGCTCTGGCACTGTATCCAGGTCCGGAGGCTGCTGAGCGTCATAGCTTTTTGTCTATCCATCTCGAATCAGCATGTCAGGCGTATAGGCTGTTAGGTATTCAGGAGGACAATGCCCAGGCCAAGGTCTCGGTCATTGCTATAGACTGGTCAGTTCAACACCTTCAGCTTCGAAAGCTGTTGGGAGTACTAAGTCCAGACTTGCAAACGACCGAGAAGAGCGTGCGGCCGTAGAAGAGGGAGGTGTATCTGAGATTTTGTTGAAGAGAACGCGATGCCTCCAGAGCTGGCTGGATCCTGGAAGTGGGACGGAAACAGACGAACTGGAGGAGACTACTGGAGAAGTAGCAGAGGTGCGTATGAAGCCCAACCAAAAGCCGCTTACCAGTCGCACATTTCTGTCTGCGACTGAAGCAGAACATGTAGGCATGATCGAAGATGTTGGTTTGTCCTAATTTTCATATTCTCACGCTTCATGGTCTGATATATCGTTTGCGTAGCTGTATTCGTACTCGAATTCCTTCGCATTGGGCCACCTTAGCGTCGTGAGCTGGAAGCTCCCGCCCTGATTCGGTTTCCCGAGAACGATCCTCCATCGGAACTCCACAATGAACAACGACGAAACGCTTTATCCATTTGGTTTCCAGGACTCGACAGAGTGAGGACGATGACAAGGGCCAGATAACACTACTGAATGATTGATACTTTTGTTGCCGAAACCACTAAAAACATGCTAACAAACACCCTTTGTGCTTTGAGCGTGTTTGGTGGCCAAACACGCTAAAAATATTGGCCATGATTTCTCAATTTAGACATGTTTTTAGCCCGATTTGGCAATGTAAGCATGTTCTCAGCCTGGTTTGTCACCGTGTTTGGCCACCAAACATGCTCAAAGCACAAAGGGTGTTTGTTAACGTGTTTGTTGTGGTTTTGGCAGCAAAAGCATTGATCTTTCAGTAGTGTAAGGTGCACGAATAACGCCAAACTCAGGGACTTGAAGTATGTGGTTCTCATGCTGGTTTCACTTCAGGCTCTGACGACTTTCCTCCAGGTTTATGTACGACTTTGTCCTTAATCGTAGTAGTGAGTTTGTCTGGCATCCTTCTTGTGACGTTTTGCTGATTTGTTGGCCAGGCTTTCAAACTCTGTTAGCTGAGAGACTCTGGCACCGAGAAGCTTGCTCTTCCGAGCCATTTCTGCAATGCTCCACGCACTGGCTCGAGACGAACGTTCTGCGCGCTAATTGAAATTGAATACATCGGATTTAGATACCTTGCTTTGTGGTTCTGCTCACCTGCCATCTAAGCGGAGGTAATCGCGGATGTTCTGCACCACTAGGACGCCTAATTGATCTTGTTCTTCGGGTTCCGGTTCTTCTACTTGTCTCAGGACTTTGCGATTCGGAAATAAATACTGGTAACTTCTCTGAAGCTATGCAAAGCCATGTTAGCTCTACAAGGTCGAACTCTGGTCCCCTGACAAAGGTACTTACTACATGGACTTTCTACTTACGAACACGGTCGCTTACTTACACTGTACATCTACGTACTCGTAGGATACTTTTCATTTCTTATTTCGTGATGTAGTTGTTTCGTCGCGTTCTGTTTACTTACTCGATTCGGCTACTTACGATTGCGGTTTGCTTAGTCAGGAGTTCACGTCTTCCTTTTCCGTGAACTCCCAGGTGCGTTGTAGCTACACATTCATTCTTTCGTATCTACATTCTAATGTACACGTCTTCCTTTTCCGTGAACTCCCAGATCGAGTTCCCGCGCCCTTCCGCCGTCCTCGACTACCCTGCAATCATTTCATAGCCTCTCGTCATCCCCACGATGTACAGTGCAGGCTTCCTCCTGGTCGGTGCTTGAGGGTTCCGTGTACTATTCCAGGATTTTCCTCTTTGCAAGTTGCCTGTACATAAGCCTCTTCTACGTGTCTGGATCGTGCTGTCCCGGAATTACCATCGGCTGTATTGTGAACGGGGAGTGACACGATGAGAGCCGATATGCAGCAATACCTACGACGAGAGCTAATACAGACATTCGACTGGAGCTTCTGGTTTCTGGTTTTCTCTGCATTGACATGCATCAAGGAGATGCGTTTGTCTTTGGTTCGCGCCTCTGGTTTGGCTTGGCTAGAATTGTCATTAGGTGGGGAGCCCGAGGACGATGGTTCTTTCTTTTTTCGCCGACGTTGAAGATATCTCTCAAAAGCGAACAGCATTGCATATACCGTTCTTTGGTTCGAACATCACACATTCGTTCTCCTAGAACTGCCTTCAAATGCAAATATTGCAGCTGTACGTGGGTTGAAAAAAGACATCGTGAATTAGATTACGGCCGGCGTTATTCGCTTAACGTGCTTCCGCACGTTATTCTAATGCAGGATTTTGTATGTTTAGTACGATGATCTTCATGATTTACAGCTGCTTGTTTTCTGGTCGAACTCTCGGGAAAGATTTCCTCGTCATCCTGCATCCAACACTCAGAGTAAGTATCTGATGGGAACTGTAATTCTTCACATTCGAGGACCCTGCTTCAGCGATGTTCTCGCCTTAGTACTTACCGCCTAGTACTATCCATATCTTCTGCATTGGAACGCATGTACGCGATCAACGCAGTCTGAATCACCATCTCAAAAAACAATCAAGCGGAGTCTCAGTGAACGCTTGCAGCTTCATTGTTCGACGACTTTGGAAACGTCGGGCCTACGATTCAAACCTTGAAATCAGTTGATCGTGGGAGCAAGCCTCAGTGTCACAAACGCATCGGTTACTATAGTGGCTAATCAGAAAATTAGGAGGAACTATAGTTGGATCGCAGAAACTTTGCAGTAGTTTTCCGCATACATTTGTAATGAACCTTGTAGCAGAGCTAGTGATACAACCGCGAACCCTTTGAATGTTCGTAAGTGCTATGCTCAACAGGTCAAAGAAGTTGACTCACACAATCGATACGAATGTAGCAACACCTCTGACCCAAGAGTGCAGCCAAAGGAAAGAGCGTACATCGCACCAGGAGACACCCGTTTCAGCGGCTTTACACCAAAAAAGCGAATGCAGTCCCTTTCAAAAAGTGATCATAGCGACACCGTGGACGATAGATGCTCACCCATCAGCTTTGCGAGTCCCGCTTGACATCACGACCTTCAAAGCGAACTCCTCCTCCTTATCGAGCCTCTACGCGATCATATGCAAGGGTCACCAGCAGTACCAGCTCCGCCATCGCTTTAGTATAGGAATGAGAGCATCCACGATGTTTATGAAAGGAACAGGAAGTGAAGCGGCGGAGCAGTATGGGAAGGGAGGGATGAGAGATCCTTCGTTCGTATAGATATCAAGCGAAGATTGGTGGAAATGGCGATGTTACGACGCTGTCGAAGAGGAACGGAAGAACGCTGCCTGTAGCTACAATTCAGAAAGGGAGCAACGAGGAGAAAGAAGACTGACGTGCGTAAGATGGACGAGGACGGGAGACCTGCGTGAAGCATCCTTCTCGATATGAAGATGAACTCGACTAGCGTAGAGTCAGTATCGCGCTCGTTGAGGGTAGAATCGGTGGGACGACGTACATCGTAAGTAGTGGAATCGTTTCGAAGCAGATCCATCGCTCAGCAGAAGTAGCCAGGCTGGTTGACTGGAGTGAGGAGTACTATTTCGACGATTGTGGTGAGGAGCCGATCCCCGAGCTTCGTTTGTCATGGTCGCAGTCAAGAAGGGGGTCTGCGCTATCCAAAGAGGAGGCTCGAAGTTTAAAGCTGCGTCATGCGGTGGAATGAAGTTCATCATCGAGAGAGCGTCTAGACAGGGTATATCAGACAGACAAAGGCTAAATGCGAGCGTTTGAGGGGAGGCGGCTGGTGGTGCAGGTAGTAGTCGACCTCTGGGAAGTGGGCGTGTATAGAAGAGATAAAAGCTGTGGAGTCTTCATTCAAAGACTTGGAGAAATACGATCGGAGTCATGTAGTTCAGAATCAGAACGAGAGGACAGTGGAAGGAGACAACAAGAAGGCACGATCACATGCGCACTTTGCTTTCTCTTTCATACCATCACCATCAGCTATCTTCCTCTCCCTTCGACGACTCCAACTCGATCGCGAATTTACCTTATGGTCTCGTCATAGCTCTGTGTAAAATTGTCATTACCAAGAATTCGATGGACGCGCAGACCTGCAGACCCTCCCCTCTTTCCCTTCATACAACAAGGGACGACATGACTAGCAATTGCGTTATCCGTTCCACCACTATACAAGATTCGAACCCTCTCTACGAGGGACCCATATGGGCCGACGCCTCGAACGCCTTATCTGTCCGGAATGCACAGTCCCCAACGGCGCAGGATCCCAGCCAGTGAGATAGGCTATAGCAGTCATGGCGGACTTCGACAAGGTACGCTCTTTGTCTTATGATATATGCGCTGTCCGTTCACATTATTTACTTGAGCAGAACATC
>Ga0247730_1000961_pt1 | contig 17569 bp, 26 predicted proteins | sample UWRJL073202C2_FD_180959 | JGI IMG/M metagenome (GOLD analysis project Ga0247730, IMG submission 180959) | Plant litter microbial communities from Arlington Agricultural Research Station in Wisconsin, United States - UWRJ-L073-202C-2 | ecosystem: Environmental > Terrestrial > Plant litter >... | reverse complement strand
TCGCCCAAGGCATAGCGTTTGCAGTTGATGGTCAGCAGATCGCCGCGCTGCGGGTCAGGAACTTCCCTGATTCGCAGATCCACGGCGAGTGCGACGGCGACAAAACTGCCGCCACCGGCAGAACCAACATTGCGTTGGATCACTGCGCCGACATCCTTGGCAGGGCGGCCATCCTTGGCTTGGAAAACAGCACCGCCCCGCTCGCCGAACATGTCGAACAGCTCGTCGTCCGCATCATCGAAGATGTCGTCGAACTCCGAGCCACCCATCATTTGGTCAGTTTGATGATGGCGCGCGGCAGGGTGCACAGGCTGAGCGGGTTGCTCTGTGCTTCCATGTCGATGCCTTTGTTGTGGCGCAGCGGTTCCTGGCTGGCATAGAACGGCACACCAGTGGTGTTGACTGTCTCCATGTAGTCGGCCGGGGCGTAATTGGTGATGAACAGGCCATCAACGCCCACCGGAACCAGGTAAGCAACGTCCGGGTCCATGAATAGGACGCCGCCCAGGTTGCCGTAGAACTCTTCCCAGTTCACGCCGCCGAAGCTGAAACCGTCGCGGCGGTGATCGTCACGCAGAAATTGACCATCGTTCCAGCGGTCAAAAGCTTTCTGAACCGAGTCATGGTTGGTGAACGAGTCGAACCAGTTACGACCCGCAATGCCCAGCCAGCCAGCAATGATGCCGGTACCGCCGATCGCATCTTCGGCTCGACGCTTGGCCTCGGTGACTTTGGCGAGCAATTTGGTTTCGCTTGCGTTCATGGCAAACGCAACAGTCTGCTGCTCAATGGCGAAACGAGCGTAGAGATCCAGCAACACGCTAGTACCATCGGCGTCGTACACCTTGCCGGTGATGGCGCCAACGCGCTGAAAGCGGATGGTGGATTCAATGCGTTTGCGCATTTTCATCAAACGCTTGTCGACCATCGCCTGTACAGTTTCGAGCTCACTTTCGGTGCCGAATGCGCGAATACCCTGGACCTCATCCGCGCGAATCACCGCCCGGGTTGGCAAGTGGATGGTTTGAAACGGGACCATGTCACGTTTGCCAGCAGTTGTCGGATCGCTCGGCGAACCACGCTCGGCAGCTGGCACCAGCGTCAGATTGTCGTTTTCACGCTCGATGAAAACAGCAGTGGTAGTGACGCCAGACTCTTCAAAAAGAGTGTCAAGGCGGGTTGGTACCGCTTGCCCTTCAACCGGTTGGTTGATGGCATGGGTCATTGCGATGCGACCAAACTCGTCGCCCGCGAAAATACTCAAATCGGCCATTCCGTTCTCCAGAAACGAAAAAACCGCCAGCGGCGGTCTTTATAAATTGGTTTGATGAATCAGCGCAGGATGATCCCGGCGGCTGCCAGGGCAACTTTGGCGGGATCCGTAAGGCCGACCAGCAGGCTTTCGATCACCTCACAATCGCGGACGACTCCGGTCGCGCGGCGATCAGCCGTGGTGTCCGCATCGCGCCCTTCGTAAAGAATCGCGATTTCAACAGTAGCGCCCTCGGCCGGCGCGGCGAAAGCCACGAATTTTCCAGCGCCATTCTTCGACAGGACTTGGCCCGCGGGGAACGCCGTCGCACCTTTAAGCAGAAGAATCTGCTCGCGCGAACGTTCGCCGTTGGACTCGTTCAACAAGAAGGCGGCGGTGGCCGCCCCTTGAGTGATGATGTCGTATTTCATGCTTTCGCTCCTTTGCGGCCGGCCCAGATGTCTTTGGTAGAGAAGGTTTTCTTGCCCTTGCTGGCAGCAGCCGTGGCGGCCGCAGCGCGAGTAGCATCGTTTTCAATGCTGGTCAGGCTGATACCGCGATCTTTGGCAGCGGTGTAGAGAGCCAATGCGGTCGCTTCCACGCTGGAACCGTCGGCCAAGGCCGCTTTGATTTCAGCGTCAAAGCCGGGAGTGGACAAAGCGGTGATACCGGCGTAGCGAGCCCGCTCGGAAGCGGTAGCATCGGTGGTCGCTGCGGCTCGGATTGCCTCCACATCGACTGTTTCTGCGGCCGCGATGGTGATGGTCTTCGGATCGGCGCCGGCCTCAATAGCTGCGTGCAGCTCCGCCGTGGTTTTTACGGTAGTCACAAAGGTTTTCCTCGGTGGGTTGCTGGCAGGACCGGCCAACTCGGCAATAACAGATTCGAGCGAGCCGACGCGGTGCGCCAACCCTGATGCAACGGCCTCGGCGCCAACTTTCAATCCGCCGTGACCGCCCATTTCTGGGACCTTGTCAGCGGAAACGCCGAGGTTTCGAGCCACCTTGCCGACAAACACGCCAGCCAGGGCATCCACCGTTTTGGTGATTTCTGCCCGACCCTCTTCGGTTTCGATGTTTGGCCGTTTGTTTGGCGCGGTGCCGCTTACGATTTCGTAGCTCTTCTTACCGCCCTCATCCTTGTTGACGGACACGTTGAGCACGACACCGATGGAACCGATGAGCGCGGTGTCATCTACGACGACTTCGCCGGCCGCACTGGCGATCCAATACGCGGCGCTTGCCCCGCTTCCGCCGACATACGCGACGATTCGTTTTTTATCGCGGGCCGCATGGATCATGTCTGCCAGTTCGTTGATGCCATTGGCCTCACCGCCTGGACTGTCGATGTTCAGAACGATTGATTTGACAGCAGGGTTATCGAGAGCGGCCTGCAGGTCGGTCGCGATAGTGCCGGTGCTGGTGGCACCGCTGATGCGGGTAAAGAAAGACGCGTATCGGAAGATCGGGCCGGTTATAGGGATGACAGCAACGTTCCCGCGCTGGGTGACAGTGCGGGTGTTGTCCAGCTGCTTGCCAAGCCGGGTTTCCAGCGCCTCCAGATCATTCTGCCGATCGGCAATGGACAGCAAATTGTCGAGCGCATCCGGCAGCATCAGCCAAGGCTGAGCGCTGGCCAGCTCAAAGGCTCTTGGCATGATTAATCCTCTAATTCGTCTTCTTCAATGATCGGTTTGGCGGCAACGGTAGGTGCCGCCGGCTCAACCTCAACGGCGGTTCCATTTGCCCGGCGCTGCACTAGTTCGCGAGCGCGCTGCCTATTGACCTGTTGCCAGGTCTCACCGGTCATCGCCGCCGTCTCCATGGTTTCGTTGCTGATGCCGATATCGATTCGCTCCCGGGCTGCTTTAGCCTCCTTAAGCTCGTCGATTGCGCCACGCGCTGGACCTATCCAAATCGATTTCGTATAGGCCTTGCGCAATGCAGGGTCGCTGTAACCTGGTGCGCTGATTCGGCCACGAGCAACCGCTTCGTCGAACATCAGTTCATAGCTTGGCTGGCAGAAATCGCAGACCAGCCACCAGCGGCGCATGGTGTAGAAGCGCCAGGCCTGAAGCATCGCAGCGCGCGCGGCGCTATAGCTGCTGCTGTAATGCAACATCAGCTCTTCGTACGGCAATTCCAGCGCGGCGCCGATTTCTTTCACAATCGCAGAGAAGAATGGATCGAACTGAGCGTTCGGCCGCGCTGGGTTAGCAACCATCGGCTCTTCGCCTTGAGCGAGATCGACGATGGCGCCCTCGCCCAGCTCGACCGCCCCACTACCAACGCCACCAGCGCCGGGTCCCGGGTCCTCGTCGCCAAAAAGCGGCTGCCCCTGGCCACCGTCATTGAAATCTGCGGTTTTTTTGATGAACACAGTGAACATCGCGGAAATGACCGCGCTCATCAATTCAGCGCTAGCATAACGCTCAAGCTTTTGCAGCGGCTCAAGGATTGGCGCCAGATAAGGCGCCCCGCGCTTCAAGCCGGGGCGCTCTTTGTCGCACCAGACCTGCAGCACACGACGGCGCCCTGTCTGCGCGCCGAACACTTCGACACGTTCCCAGCGCAGCGGGTATTTCAGAAACTTGTCGTCGGGATACCCGGTGCAGATGTGGTTCGCAACAGGTGCGCCGTACTGGTCGAACTCAATCCCCTCGACCATAAACTGGCTGTCAGGCTGACCGTTCGGGTTGGAGACACGGTCAGTCTCGATGAGCTGGAGCCGCGTGCTGTAAATAGTGCCCGGCCGATCAATCCACGGAGTGGTGACGAAACAGTCGCCACCCGTCATGGCAGAAACCAAGGCCAAGGCCTGGAGCTGGTAGTGGTTCAGGGTGGCCTCGGCATCACACTCGCGCGGGTCGCCGGCGTACATCTCCCATTCGCGCTGAATCTGCGCGTTCAGAATGTCGGCCTGCTCTTCCGTGATGCCTAAAAGCTCGTGGTCGACCTGCGGCCGGCAGATCAAGCCGGTGCCCACCACGTTGGTGCGTGTTCGGACAATGGCCGCGCGCGCGATCGGGTGATTGCGCATCGCATCGCGGGAGCGTGCAACCAAGGTTTTACGCTCAGGCGTGCTCAGGTCGCGGTTGGGGCTTCCAAGGAACGGCAACCAACTCGACATGCTGCGCAAGGCACGGGAAGCGCCGTGCCAGCGGGTTTCGCTGCCGCCGCCTCCGCCCTGTGCTCTTGGCTGGCTCTGGACCAGATCGGATGCGGCGCGCGCGACCTCACGCACCATCCGCTCTTCTGGAGTGGTACGTGTGAACCAACCCATTTCAGAACCTCATATAGCTGATGCGGTTACGCCCGCGTGATTTGTTGCCTTCCGCCGCAGCGGCGGCGGCATAGTCGGATTCAAGGTTACGAAGCGTCGCAAGATCAGCGCGTGTCACTTGGCGCTCGCCGTAGCGAACGATCTGGCCACCCTTTAGAACCTTTTCAATTGCCGTGCGGACATCCGCCAGGCGCTGCTGTGCTTCTGTCATGGCTATCCTCTGGCGCGGCTGCGAGTACCGCGTTGGGCTGGTGCCCGACGGACACCCGCAAGTAATTGAAGGTCGAGCCCGAAGCGTTGTTGGCTAATACGAAGTGCTGCCAATGCATAAACGAAGCAGTCGAGGGCCTCGTTTCTCCGCCCTTTTGCATCCCATCGATAGGTTCGCTTGCCCTTGTCGATTTTCAGCACTTTGGTTTCAGCGGTGAGTTGCTTCAATTCATCTTCGCCACAGATGTCGTCGTTGGCGGGTAGATGAACGCACCCAGGAACAGAATCTCCAGCAGTGTTCGGCTGGATTTTCAACCGACTGTAAATAAGCTCCTTGGCGTTCTCAGTTCCAACCTCGACAAGCCAGACTTTTTTCGCGTTGCGCGACTTCGGCCAGTTGGCAATCGGCTTGCCTGGCATGTTCGCGCCTTTGACCGGGATCACCCACATCTCTCCATGGCGCCGACTTTCGGCGTATACCTCGTCGGTATAATGGCCGCCAGAGTCCCAGCACCATCGCTCAACCCGCATTTTGGCGTTATCAGCGCGAGTGTATTGCTGGTGTATTTTCAGGCCGACTTTGCGGCGAAGCTCTTCGCTGGCCGGGTCTCCCATCAACACCCACTTGTCCACCAGCCAAGCTTCTTCACCCAGCCCAAAGGCCCAGACACGACCCTCGTAACGGTCATCCTGAGTATCGATCGAGCCCATCAGAATGAGCCCCCGCTGCGGCACTTGATGAGGCGATTGCGCAAACACCTCACGACGGCCGTACAACAACTCCCAATCGACCTTCTCGCCCTGATCGTCTTCCCAGGTCTCGCCCAGAGTCGTGTTCACGAATGCGATCAAGTTTTCTCGGTTGTCCTTAACTTTGTCGAACTCAAGAACCATTTCCAACCAAGTGGTAAAAGTGCTGTAAGCCGTCCAAACGTGAAAACTGACACTTCTCGGTGTCGCACGAAGTTCATCGTCGGCCCCGTACCAGTCGATACCGTCGCGAGTCCAGACGCCTGTCTTTTCACAGATCCACCGCCCGCGATGCGCGGCCTCAACCATTTCGTGGTACCAGACAACGCAGTGAGCGTGCTCGCACACGTACCACGCCTTCAAAATCTCGCCGTGCTCGTCGCGCTCCCACTTAATCCCGAAATCACAATCCTTGCCGCCCCATTTCAGGTACTGCTCTTTGCCGCAGGACGGGCAAGGAATGTTGAACCGCAGAAGGTACGGTGACTCTTCGGCCGCCTTTTCGATCTGGCATGTGCCTTTGATCTTGGGCGTGGAGCCGCGAATGGATTTTTTGAACGTAGCCCCTTCGAGACGCTTGTCGCCTAAGAAGGTTGGAGCACCTTCACCCTCGACGTTCTGTTCGAAGTTCGAAAGCTCGTCGTACACCACCTCGTCGGCTGAGATACCTCGATAGTTGCGGCTGGCCTTACCGCCCCGGCACCACAACATCTTCTTGTTCAAGAAGCGCTTGGAGCTCAATGAGCTGTCACGGTGTTTTTTGCCGTACCAAGGCGCCAGGTCGAGCAAAGTCGGTACGTGACGCACCATCGTCTCGATGTGCTGCTTCATCAACTCTTCGGCATCCGGGTCCGTGGGAGAGAAGACCGCGACACTCCGGCGTTTGTGCTGAATCTTGTAGCCGACGTTAGCCATCAGCATCTTTGTGTAGCCGACCCGAGCGGATTTCATAAGGTTGAAAAACATGATCAGGTCGTTGCCCATGCTATTCAGCGGAGCCACTTGAAACGGCGCCGTCTCCCACTTGCCCTCTTGGTACGAGGATTCGGACGACAGATAGAAATGTTTGTCTGCCCAATCGACGCACGTCAGCGGTGGTTCTTTGAAAAAAGCCTGCAACCCGGATTTGATCGCTTTACGCAGATCATTCATCCAGGGTGGCGAGGTATTCATCAAGTATCTCAGGTAGGTGATCGCCCAGTTCGGAGGCGATATTCCGGGCCAGCGCAATTTCTCGCTGCATCGCCTCTACGTGGCGCACCTCGATGTCGGGGTGCTTGCGTTTTACTTTGTGGGTAACGGTGTCGAGGACAGAACCGATCTGCTCAACCATGCGCGACAGTGCGAATGTGCTGAAATCGACCGGCACAAGCTGTCGAGCCGATACGGCGTTTTTGTTTTCTTGGCCGACGCGTTGTGCGGCTGTAAGTCCGCGCCGCTCCTCCATCAGCTTGTACTCAATCAGCGGGTCTATTGCGCTCAATTCACGTGGCCGGACTTCCGGTTTCACTTGTCCGCTGCCCAACCCTCGCAAATACCCAATGTAGGCCAACCGGCACGCGTCTAAATCCATGCCACCGCGACCGCGAGACGCCGGTAAAACGCCGTCCGCAACGAGGTTTCGTATCTGACGGTCGCTGAGGTCCAGATGGGCTGCGATTTCAATCTGACTCGCCATTTTTCACCCGAACCGGAACCGGAACCGCCCCGCCCTCTAAAAAAGTCATAAGTAGTGGAAAGCCGGGGCTCGAATTACCCTCACCCCAGGGGGGTGGCGGAAAGGACCCTTTTTTTCTGAGGGCCATTCCCGTATCGCGATTTTTCGAGCATGAGCCTTTCCCGTCGATTCGAGCGCACCATTATGGTGCACCCCCCATCATCAGAGCCGGCGAGTGGCCAAGGCGCGCTCGAAAGCTTTCTCGAACTGGATAGGCAGCTGCGTCTCAGCCTCCCGCTCACCAATGCCGAAGAAGTCGAGCGCCTTGGCATAGCCTGGCTTGCTAATGAATGCGATCAGGATCTGAACCTGTCCCCGCTTCGTGCCCGTCCGCTCGGCGATGCCGATGGGTTCGCTGCCACGCTTCATGACGAAGTAGCGCTGGAGGTTCGCTCGGCTGCGCTTGCTGTCCGTGCTGTTCTGATGCCGATCACCCTGAGCGCCGAGACCAGACAGGATCTTCTGGAGCTGTCCGCGCCCGATGTTGCCGTAGCTGTCGAGCTTCATGCCCGCACCAGGTACGACGAACTTCCCTCCCGGAAGAATGCCGCGTGCTCGCAACAGCGCCTCGCTGCGCTTGTGGCTGCGATCACCGCCATACACCTCTGGCGTCAGCCAGCGTGTGGCCGGGGCCGCGCCGTCTGCCTCGTCCTTGATCCAGACGCGGGCGTCTAACTTTTCCTTGGTCGCATAGATGATTCGCAGGCTGTTTAGAGTGAAGGGTGTGGGCCTGTCAAACACCGTCGCCATCTCATGAGTGAGTCGGCCTTCTATCAGCTTCACAGTCTCATTCAGCGCAACCATCGAGGCATATGGGATCTGATTGCGCTCAATGTCCGTAAGCTCTGCGAGGTTGTCGGCAAGCCCTGACGTCTGCACGTGGATCATTGGACGTCCTCACTCAACGGTGCAGCCAGGCCAGATGGATTGGGCGAAAGCCAAAGCGGAAGCGTGGTCGCGATCTTCTTGCATGATCATTGGAAACGGCTTGTACCCTGGCGCTGTGACGTACCAGCTTTTCTTCATCAAGGCGCCTGCCTGTCTACGGCCTCGCTCACTTTGTCGGCTGCCTTGCTGGCGACACCTGCTGCTTCTACTGCCGCGCCTGAGGCCTCCTGAACCTTGGACGCAGCCTCTCGCGTGCTCTCCGCCAGCTTGGTTAAGCGAAGGTCACGGCTACCCATCGCGGCATCATAGGCGGCGCGGACTTCGGCAAGCTGCTTGGCCTGGTAGCTACTTGATGCCCATACGCCGGCTTGATACCCGAGGGTCAAACCACCGACGACGAGCAGGGTCGCAATGACCCACACCTCTACTCGCTTCCACCAGTGACGGGCGATGAAGTTGATAGCGCATCTGTCCATCAGTTGCCTCCGGTTGATGGCCTCCAGCGCGCTAGTTCCGCACTCTGGCTGGCCACTTTATCTGTGAGCTGCGACACCTGGCTGGTCAGTGCGTCAATACGTCCCTCCAGCCTGCCAACTGCGGCAGCAAGTTCGTTGCGCTCTTTCGCGAACTGATCAGCACGAGCCTCGGCCGCGTTGGCGCGGGTCCTTTCGGAATCGAGCAGTTCGTTGAGGCGACGCACAGTGCCGATGTCGGCATTGTCCATAGCGCGGTCTGTGGCGTCTTTTGACAGGAACTTACGTAGCCACAAGAAACCGCCGAGCAAGACAGTCCCAGTGCCGCCCAGCCAGGTGGCTGTGCCTGGGCCAAGATCGGTCGGGTCCATCGTTACCTCAGAATTAAAAGGCCCGTGTGAGCGGGCAAGGGGAGGATGTAAGACGGCATCACCAGCACTCCCAGCTCGGGGCGATGGGCGTGGTTGAGCCGAAACAAAAAAGCCTCGGCAAATGTCGAGGCTGGAGGCGGTTGACGGACTTAACGTCAGGCTGGGCGTTTACCTTCTGTTGGTCGTCGGATTGCTACGTGGTACTTTCGGGAGTTAACCATGCGCGACGGAGATAATCTCATGAGCAAGACACGGATCGTGCAAACAGATATCTTCGAAGCGAAGAGCAAAACTGGTCGTATATACGTCATCGCCGAACAAACTATTCAGGTGATGCGTACATTAGAGGATGAATCAAACACCGGATGGATGGACGGCGCTAAGTACTACCTAGTTAAAAGCGGCGGGACCGCAAAAAAGCTTAGTGTTACTGAATTCCATCTGATTGCCTCGGGTGAGAATGCCACACGGATGTGAACGCAGAGTGAATGCTCAGCTGCTTTTCCGCAAAACCCTTTAGGGCAGCTGGAGGTCAGCAGGGTCGGCGCAACGCTGACCCCGAAACCTACTAAGAATCTGTAATTAAAAAACCACATTCTCTATTTCCGCATTCGGTTTTGAAGCGCCTGCTCAGGCATCCTCATTCGTTTTACCTGACTCCACCGTTCGCAATCGTGCTTTCCCATCATAAATACGCTGGTAAACCTCTGAACGATGTACCGCTACGCTAGTGGGACAACTCACCCCCAGGCTTACGTGAGCACCGCGGATTTTTGTGACCTTTATGGTGATGTTGTCACCGATCAACACCTTTTCATCTGTCTTCCTCATTAGGATGAGCATAGACATTCTCCGGGCTGGCTCGATGCTATTGGAACGACGGCATCGCTCCGTAGGTATAGCGTGATCCCAGCGACAACCGGCCGTGAAAAGTCAGAAATATGCATCCTAGTCGCTGAAAAATTCAGCTTCTGATTTCGCTCCCCCCTCTTGGAAGCGCTGGCTAGAGCTGTGCAAACCACCTATCTGGTGAGTGTTCAAATCGGCACAAATCAGTGTAAAAATTTGCCCCCCGCAGACGTCGCACTGAGCGAGCTGTCGTCTTCACAGGAACGATCCGGTCATGGCTTTTCATGACAGCCGATGCTTAGGACCAAGCATCACGAGGATCTAACATGGAGCTCAAAATGATAGATAAAAAATTCGAAATGCTTACCGGAATCTCTTGGGAAGAAGCCGCAACTAGGAGCAATGAGCTTTTCGTTGAAGCAGATCGACTAGATGAACAGGCCTACTTGCTATTAGTTAGCGATAAAGTCGGCTCAAGCTCTTGGGACGAGTTTGCATCGGCAAAGCGGGCCGCCGTACGTAAGCGCTGTGAAGCTCGTCAGGAATGGTTTCGCATTACCAGAATTCTGAATTCAATAGACCCCAACTCTGGAAGAACTGCGAGAAAAACGCTGCATTAACCAAACAACGGGGCTAGGCGCCAAATCGAAAAGCCCAGCACAACGGCTGGGCTTTCATGATGTCTCATGCCTTACCTGAGGTGATGGACCTGCCCACTTGGGCGGCAATTTTGGCATAGGTGCTTTTATCCACTGTTGCCATAATCTTCCGTTCATCCTTCAAGGTAGCTAGAAACGACACCTCTTGATTTTCATCCGTCAAAACGAATCCCGCCAACGCTCCGAGCGGGCCTAAAACTACACCACCAGCTAAGCCTTGTAGCAATGCAGTGGTGATTGATCTACTTGATTCTTCACCGACGATCTCAATAGCCTTAATCTGCGTAACCTTGATCTTAATACCTGGCCAAGGGTATAGGGGCGTTTCGATACTCATAACTCCATCGTGGTAATCCCCACTGCCGTGCAGAAAGTCGCCGGCCAAGACTTTCATCCTAGCCATGACAGTCACTCCTCACTCGCTGTAACAGCGTTATCTCACTGCTGCGGGGCAGTCGCGTCAACGGCTGGGCGACGAACAGTAAACCCGGAAGGACGAGCCAAGGTATGAAATCACTACAGGTGCGCCACCTAGCGCCAGTCTGCAAATGTACAGTTCGCGTCTCAGGACAAAGACTAAATGAAAAAAACCCGACTCAAGGGCCGGGCTCTGAACTGGTGTGCGGCTGAGGTAACTTTCGCACTATGGAAAATGTATCTGCCTTTTCCATTCAAGGCAAGAGATTATGCCGCCCCCTCTTCTGTTTCCACGTGAATCACCTGCCAAAGAGGTGATTGTGCCTCAATGTCAACTTCCTTGATTGTCGCCTTCAGTAGATCCCACGTCGGTTTCCAGTCTCGATTCCAGTTATTGGGATCAACGGTCAGACCATAAAAAGCTTTCATTTCCTCGGCCACGCGCGCCGGGCCCCACTCTGGCGCGCCGGTCACTTCGCACTTGAATGACTGGAGAGCTGCTGTCACCAGGTATTGAGCCCGGGCGCGGCGCAACGGTGTCAGCTCCGACAACTCCGCGCGGGTGGCAATCAGCAGCACGGCATTCATCACGTAGCGCATGTTCGGAATAGGCGAGTACATATAATGGCCGAACTGCTGGACCTGAAATGGCAGTGTTGCAATCGCGCGCTGAAACTTACCCATCATTGTCAGGTGGGCAGCGCGGGCTGTAGATCGCCCTGCCGGCGTTCTGCGCGTCTCGCTGATGCTGATGCGCTGGCCTGATACCGGAAAGCGCCCTGCCTTTTCGTTCTCCTCGGGGCCCATGGCCGGAAAAAGCGAGTCACGACGCTGGATGCGCGCCTTGCTCTTTTTGATGCCTGACTTCGCGGTCTCGATGGCCACGGCCGAGATTGAGGCTCCGGACTCATGCTGCGAATCGGTCCAGGCCTGACGAGCTCCTATCAACTTCATGTGCTGCTCTCCCCAATCAAATAGTCGTGCCGGTCAGTCGACGGTGTAATGCGAGCCGCCGGCGCCCCGGCGGTTGTTTAATTCTTCTGTGCTGCGATTGTTCGCCCGGGCCAACGCTGCGGTGGTGTTGCGCAAACGCATGCTTAACTGCTGGACCATCACCTCGGCCGGCAGGGCGTCGCCTGTCTCGGCGCAGACCCAGCCAGAGGCATTGCAAGCGATACAGTCGAGCTGATGGAACATGCCGCTGGTCACAGTGGTGCCACGACAGATGCCGCATTCCATCAACTTCATCAGTTCTTTCCGGAAGGCCGGCCCGTGACTCTTCCTCAATGACCTGTCCTCCCCTTTTTGCGACCTAGCCATGGCCGAGAATTGACACGGCCTGGCGGGGCTTCAACCACTTCCAGCGGCCCAAACAAAAGCCCAGCGCGGTCGGACTTATAGACGCGCGGGCTCATGGTGCAGCGGCCAATCGGCGCCCAGTTGCCTATGCGGTCAATGGTAAGAATCTCGCCCTCGAAACGATTCATAACGACATCAATGCCAGCGACGAGGACGGTTTTCTGTTCGATTTCCACGTTTTTAAACCTCGCCTATGGTTGATTCTTGAGTGGGGTCGCAGCCCTTGTGCGACGTGGCTTCCAGCTCGTTACCCGAATTTTTGTTTCCGACTCCCTCCAGACCATGAATCAGGGCGAAACCCTTCAGGTCTAAATGGGAGTGCCACAGTTCGAGGGCAGCACGCTTGCGCTCTTCAACGGTGGTGTGGATGTAGGCCTGCACGTTGTGGCCCATGGCGTGGTTGATCAGCATCTCGCCGATCATGAAGTCGATGCCGAGGTCGGCCCAGCTGGTGCGGGCCAACTTGCGCAGGTCGTGACTACTCCACGCCCCCTTCCCCAGCCCGGTGAACACGGCGCTGGCCTGGCCTTCACTCATGCCCTTGCCGCTTCGGATCTTGTGGGAGCGGAACAGGAAGTCGCCGTCGTAGCCGCTGGCCTGTTGCGCGGCACGGTGCTGAACGAGGATCGCGCACACCTGATCGGTCAACGGCAGCGAATGTTCGACACGGGTCTTCGTGTTGCCCACTGGCAGATACCAAGTGCGATCGGCAATGCTGATGTGCGACCACTGGGCTTTACGGGTTTCGCCTACCCGCGTGCCGTGGCAGAGCATCATCAGCGCCAGCATGGCCGACTGCCGATCCACCACGATCACCCTTGCCAACTGAGCAAGCAGGCCTTCAATCTGAGCGCCACGCAGACGCCCCGGCTTAGCCTTGATCTTGGTCTTGGAGAAGTCGCTGAATTTGATGGCGGCCATTGGGTTTGTGGGAATCAGCCCGAGCTTGTGCGCCTGGCGGCAAGCAACGACCAGCAGCCCGAAGATCAGTCGCACGAACTCGAGCGAAAGCGTTTCCTGCAATGGCCACATCAGTTGCGTATCCAGCGTGCCGTGCGTGATGTCGGTCAGCGGCAGATCACCCAAGCGCGGGATCAGGTGGCAGGCGATAGCCGACTTGCTGGTGTCCTTGCGCTTCTTCGACAGATTGCGGTCGCGGCTCATCCGGTCGGAGTACCAGGCCAGCAGTTCGCCCAGCGTCGACCAAGGCGACACAGCAGCGCCCGAGGCGGGATCAGCACCCAGGCGCATGCGCAGATCTGGAAGCGCGGCGAGCACCGCCTTCGCAGTCAGATCGGGGTACGCACCGATGCGTTTCCACTTCTTGCGGACCACCAATGACCAGGTGCCGCGCGGTCGGGCCTCGGTGAAGCGGAAGTACAGACCGGGATGACGTGGGTCACGCATAAGGACGGCTGCCGGGTCATCGGCGCGCCGTCGCAGCTCGGCATCAGAAAACGCAATCGCAAGGGTCATGCAGCCACCTGAGTGCGGGGGAGTTTGAGATATGCGGTGAGCGCTTCCATGGCATCGGCGTGACCACGGCAGACCATCGCCAAATAACCTTGCTCGATCAGTGCGTGCAGGCACGCGTCCTGGCTGGGAGATACTGGCGAGTCGTGCGGCGGTGTGGCCTTAAACTCCAGATACAGACCGAAGTAGCCGCCGCGAGCCATCGGCAAAATGAGGTCAGGTATCCCCGCCTTCACCCCCTGTTTCTTCAGCTCGATGGCGACCTGCTTGTGCCGGTGCCCGCCGTTGGGAACGTGAAAGATTAGCTTCGCCGCCACCGGATGACGCATCGCCAGCTCCAGCAGCAGAGCCTTCTGTTCCATGCCTTCCCAGTCGATCGGCTTGGCGCGGGGCACCTTCGGCTTGAAGGATTTGAGGCTGAGAGGCTTCAAGCTTCAACCTCCGCACCGTCCAGCCAGGCAAGAAACGCAGCGGGTACATCGGCACCCGTCTCACCGACTACCTTCGCGCAGACCTGCACCAAATCTGATTGGCGACCATAAGCCTCCTCGAACTGCACTTTCTGGCCGTGGACCGCGAAACCGGGAAATCCCTCGCCGCCGTACCCATGCTGGTGGTGGCCAGCGCAAAGCGGCAGCACGTACCAATGGGCGTGCGCCTTGGTGCGGCCGTCTACGTGGTGGATGCTGCACTGATCGTTGTGGATTTCCATTGCGACGCGGCATGCAATGCACCCGACTGCGCTCACCAGCGTGTCGTGCCAGCGTTTTTGCACTGCGGATACCGAACGCCCCTTCATAGCCAAGTACCGAACTGGTATTCCACTGGCGGAACTGAACCGTCGTACCCTGCTTCCATGAACGTGATGAAGCACTGTGCGACGTTGATCAGCGCAGTAAAGAAGTTCATTCAGAGAGCCCCTTTGCTTTGGTTTCCAGCTCGATTAACAGCTCGATGTAATGCTTGGCCTTTTCCAGATCGGCCATGCCGCCCTTCTCACGCCACCTAGCCACGTACTTGATGACATTGCCTTCGGCGAACGGGATGCCATTCGCGTGAATGAATTCAATGGGCTGGATTGTTAGCGACTTGTAGTGGTCGCCTGATACTTGCTTGTCCAGGGCGCTCACTTCGAGAAGGCCTGGAATGCCGCATGCAACAGATCGGCGTTCCGTATCTTCTCGGCGTTACTTTCACGCTCAGCTTCGATAGCAAGCGCCACCTCATCGATTCGCGCGGCCAGTGCCTTCATGCGCTGGCTGCAATCGGCAGAGAGACTGACCAGCTCACCCGACAGAGCCAGCAAAGCGTCCAGCGCGCCATCTGCTTTCTTGATGGGAACCACGGTCTTCTGGTTAGCTGTTTGCGGCATGGCCGGTTCCTTTTTCGATTTGAGAGTGATGGCGTCACGTTGAAATTTGCCGGCGACTGGCTCACGGATAAGGCCCGCGTCTTTCAGTTCACCCAGCGCACGCCGAACAGCGTGCACGGCAACCGAAGTGGCATTAACCGCCAGTGCCGCGTTGTGAACGTCATGGGCACTCCAAGGCTGCTGGATAGGAACGTGGTCGAAAATCTTTCTCGCGATCGAGGACTGACCGGGCAAGAGCTGATGCAGGCGAGATTCAGTGAGCGCCATTGGTAGGTTCCTCGACGCGCGGGACGGGAGCGGCAACACTGCGACGAGCCCGTAGCTGGGCCAATGCTTGCTGACCGACTTCAGGGGTTACCTTGGGCGCTGCCTGATCGGTCACAGCTTTGGGCATGGGTCTCAAAGGCAGGCCCGTCAGCAGGCGGCGAATGGTGATCGTGTAGTTGCGGTCGAACAGCTTCAGGCTCAGGCCAGTGTCGAGCTTGTTCAGGCTTTCAAAGCCACACTCTTTGGCCGTATGCCAAACCGCGTCATGTGACCATTTGCCCTGCCCGGCCATGCATGGGTGAGCGTTGCGGCAAGCTTCGCGGTGGGCAGCGGCGAGAGTTGGGAGCCCAAGCATTTCCGGTGTGGGCTTGCACCACTCAATGAACTGACCAGGGCTCGGAATGAAGTCGCCTGGCTGTTTGCGCGCCTGCGTCATGCCAAAGTCGATCTGACCTTGCGTGCATACGCCTACTTCGAGGAAAGCTTGATACCACTGCCGTTTCGCAGCTTGGTAGGTTTCCTTGTCCGGCCAAGCCTGACGCCAAGCGGAGCGGATCGAGCGCAGCTCCTTGAACAGTCCGTTGATGGCCGTGACCAACGTGCTGTCGTGCTCGATTACAGGCGCCGATTCTGATGCTGAGATGTACTCGCCTGATTGAGCTGAGTTCCATAGGCCTTGGGCGATGACGGATACGTTCTTCACGACTGCACCCCCGGAACCCACTCGTTATCGTTGTCGTCAAAATCCTGCGTTGGCTGCTTTGCTGGAAACTGACGAACGTTTGAAGAGGCAGCGCGAGCCTTATCGCTCAGCACCCACTTCACCAGCATCTGCACCCATTCGGCCTGGGTGTTCACTTGCCCACGCGACTCGTAGAAAGCGGTGAATGCCCGGTGAATCTCATCAGTGAACAAGTCCATGGCCACACCAGAATGTGTGGCATAGGTCTTCAGCAGCTTGGCGTCGGCCTGCCAATCGAGGGTCATTTCGCTGGGCATACGAGGATCGACAGCACCCTGCGCAGAGAGAGGGTGTTTATTCTTCTCTACATCTTCTTTAGGTAACGCATCGCTAACGATTGGAGCGTTACCTTTTGCGTTAGCGGATTTGTGATTTGCTACACGCTTAGCCGTGAGAAGCCTGTTTTTAGCGGTCTTGCCGTTGTGGCGGTCGAAATGCGGAAGGCTGATCAAGCCGTCGGCTTCCACCATCCACATCACAGATTTCATGTGTTCGCAGAACCCGGTAACGCCAACCATACGGTCGAGTAACTTTTTACTAACGCTCGGAGCGTTACCATCTTGAGTCTGCTGGTCAAACCAACCCCACACGCGCATCAATTTGCCGACAACAGCGTCAGGGTCGATATCGGCCAGGTCTGCGATTTGGCAAACCTCGGGCTTATCCAGGGTGGTAAGTTCGAACTTGATCCAATCACCAGCCATCACGCGCGCTCCTGTAGAAGCTCAGCGAGCAGGGTGAGGCCCTTTGGAGTTACCAGCGGTTGGAATGCCGCCCGCTCTACACCAGTCTCCTGATCCGGCTTGAGAGATGTGACTTTGTGGATAAGCAGGCCCGAGGTGATACGCGGTTCGCGAGCAACCCACCTGGTGGAACCGCTGCGCCGGTAGATCCAACGATTCTGCAGCATCCAGTCGAAGAGCTGTGCCGGTCGAATTTGCAGCTGCTTGGCGGCGTCGGTGATGCAGATCGCGCCGCATGCACTCGCGAGGCGCTTGATTGCCGCGACTTGCGGGGCTTGACGCTGGATTACATCTTGGAGCTTTTGATTTTGCTCTACCTGGTCTGCCGCGAGGCGCAGCGCTTCGGACAGCGACGAAGGGATCTGAAACTGCCCAACCACTCGGCCTTCAAGTTCGTGCCAGCGGCGGATGACACGCATACGCAGCGCGGCGTTGTAACCAGTCAACAAGCAATCAGTGTGCTCGCGGTCGAGCAGATATTGGACTTGCCGCCGGTTGCGACCATCAAGATAGATGTCCTCAAAACTGAGGACATTGGCATTCAGGTCGGTGAGCATGTTCAAGATGTCGCGCTTGACGTTGTCGTGACGCTTCTCGGTCAGTTCGGCAATCTCAACCGAGGACATCACCTGACGCGTCAGGTTTGTAGGCGCAGCCAAAGCTGACGAGTCAGGCCCTGTATTGCTTGCGGCGGATGTTGTGTGCATAATCGACCTCGCTAACGCTGTAGAAAGAGCCGACCTCG
>Ga0247730_1000959_pt1 | contig 17596 bp, 12 predicted proteins | sample UWRJL073202C2_FD_180959 | JGI IMG/M metagenome (GOLD analysis project Ga0247730, IMG submission 180959) | Plant litter microbial communities from Arlington Agricultural Research Station in Wisconsin, United States - UWRJ-L073-202C-2 | ecosystem: Environmental > Terrestrial > Plant litter >... | reverse complement strand
CGGCAAAGTGAAAACCATCGACGCCTTCGTGTTTCAGCGGATGGGCACCCATCTTGTCGAACAGCCTGAGATGCGATCCTTCGCGCACCAGGTAGTCGTCCATCGGACCCAGCACTGGCCCGAAGGAATACGGATCTGTGACGGCCCACTCGTCGTCGCCACGGCGGGCGCGGTAACGCAGCGGCTGCCGTGATGTCGTCGATACCGCACCGGCAAAGAAGCCGGCCGGATGCAGACAGGCAAGCTCGCCCAGGATCGTGCCGTCGAGCGCCAGAGCGATCACTTCTTCTGCGCCAGGAATGAAGCAACGGGCGATGAAGCCCGTTGGGACGTCGTGCAACCCTAAAACCGCGAACGGGTTTGAATGCGCACCGCTGACAATTGCCTCGATCTCGGCCTTCGGAACATCCTTTGGCTGAGCTCCCCCCTCGAGGTTGTTTTGCGGTTTTTTCATCAAGCTCTCCAGATGTCGGCAGCGTATTGCCGGATCGTGCGGTCGGATGAGAACCAGCCCATCCGCGCCGTATTTCTAATTGTTTTGCCGTACCAGCTTGCCGGATCGGTCCAGATCGCATCGACATCGCGCTGCGCCTTGGCATAGGCATCGAAATCGGCGGCGACCATGAACCAGTCGTTGTTGTAGATGCCGTCAATCAGCTCGGCGAAACGATGCCGATCATCCGGGGAAAACACACCGGAGGCAATGGCGGCCAGCGCCTGCGACAGTTCACGTGAACCTTCGATCGTCTCCCGCGGGTTGTGACCGTCGGCTCTGACCTTGGCCACTTCGTCCGCGGTCATGCCGAAAATCACAATGTTTTCCTCGCCGACGCAGTCGCGCATTTCAACGTTCGCGCCGTCGAGCGTGCCGATCGTCAGCGCGCCGTTGAGGGCAAATTTCATGTTGCCGGTGCCGGATGCCTCCATGCCTGCGGTGGAAATCTGTTCCGACAGGTCTGCCGCCGGCACGATGATTTCGGCCAGCGAGACGTTATAGTTCGGAATGAACACCACTTTCAGAAGGCCTCGTACTGCCGGGTCGTTGTTGATGACGCGGGCCACGTCGTTGGCCAGTTTGATAATCAGTTTCGCATTATGATAGCTCGGCGCCGCCTTGCCAGCGAACAGTTTAACGCGTGGAACCCAGTCCAGTTCCGGGTGCGAACGGATTTGATCGTAGAGCGCTACAGCCTCGATAATATTGAGCAATTGCCGTTTGTATTCGTGAATACGTTTGATCTGGATGTCGAACATCGCCGACGGATCGATGCGGATTCCCATGCGCTGGGCGACCAGATTGGCAAGCTGGACCTTGTTGCCGCGCTTGATGGCGGCAAACTTCTCCTGGAAGCCGGCTTCGTCGGCAAAAGCGTTCAGCGACTGCAACTCATCGGCACTGTCGAGGAAGGCGTCGCCGATGGTTTCGCGCAGCAGGCCGGTCAGGCCCGGGTTGCATTGCATCAGCCAGCGGCGCGGGGTGATGCCGTTGGTCTTGTTGTTGATGCGGTTCGGATAGAGCTTGTGCAGGTCGGCAAATACGGTCTGCTTCATCAGTTCGGTGTGCAGCGCCGAAACGCCGTTGATGCTGTGCGAGCCGATAAAGGCCAGGTTGCCCATGCGCACGCGACGATCGCCGCTTTCGTCGATCAGCGAGATATTGCGGATCTCGGTATCCGACAGGTTCTTGCGCGCCTCGGTCATGATCTTGGCGTTGATGGTGTAGACCAGCTGCATGTGGCGCGGCAGCAGCCGCTCGAACAGCGGCACCGGCCAGGTTTCCAGTGCTTCCGGCAGCAGCGTGTGGTTGGTGTAGGAGAAGGTTTTCCGGGTGATCTCCCAGGCCTCGTTAAAATCCACACCATGAATATCGCAGAGCAGGCGCATCATTTCGGTGATCGATACGGCTGGATGGGTGTCGTTCAGCTGGATCGCCACCTTGTCGGGCAGGGTGGTAAGGTCGTTGTACTGCTGCAGATGCCGGCGCAGAATGTCCTGCAGCGAGGCCGACGAGAAGAAGAATTCCTGCCTGAGGCGCAGTTCCTGGCCGGCTGGCGTCGCGTCGGCCGGATAGAGCACGCGGGTCAGGCTTTCGGCCTTGTTGCTTTCGCGCAGCGCGCCGATGTGATCGCCGGCATTGAAGGCGTCGAGCAGGATCGGGTCGATCGGCTGGGCCGACCAGAGCCGCAGCGTGTTGACGCGGGCCGCCCGCCAGCCGACGACGGGTGTGTCATAGGCCATGGCGATCACCCGCTCGGCCGGTTTCCAGACGAAGCGCGGGGCTTCCTCATAAGAGCCGACCGTATCGACCGAGCCGCCGAACCCGATTTCGTAGGAGCTTTCGCGGCGCTCGAATTCCCAAGGGTTGCCATGCGCCAGCCAGGTCTCCGGCAGCTCCACCTGCCAGCCATCCGCCATCTGCTGGCGGAACAGGCCGTGGACATAGCGGATGCCGTAGCCGTAGGCCGGGATTTCCACGGTGGCCATCGATTCCATGAAACAGGCAGCGAGACGGCCAAGGCCGCCGTTGCCCAGCGCCGCGTCCGGCTCGAGACCGGCGATGACGGCGATATCCACACCCAGCGACGACAGCGCCTCGCGCAATTCGCTCATCAGGCCGAGATTGGACACGGCATCGCGCATCAGCCGGCCGATCAGAAATTCCAGCGACAGATAATAGACACGCTTGGCCGACGTGTCGTAAGCCCTGCGGGTGGATTCCATCCATCGGTCGATGATCCGGTCGCGGATGACCAGGATGGAGGCAGTCAGCCAGTCGTGCGGCTTTGCCACCTTAGCATCTTTGCCGATGCGGTAGGTCAATCGTTCGATGATTTCGGCGGCCAGCACGTCCGGCGTCGAAACGCGCGGAGCAGGAACCGGGAGGTCGACTTTGGAGATGTTATTGATCATTTCGCCAACACTTTTCGTTTGCATCGGAACGGGGTCCGATTCTGTCCATCTGGCACGCGACTTGGAGGCCTAGTTATGCACCGATATGAGGCAGTTGCAATAATCGATTTAAGTCGCTGCTAAAATCGCAAAGCCCGATTGCCAGCTATCATAAAACCTTCTTTTTCAAAGGGTTCCCACCGCTGGAAAAGGATAACCATAAAACGAAAACCCGTCCTGCTTGTTGGCAGGACGGGTTGGTTTGCAAACGCTCGAAGCTTGCGCCCGGTGCGATCAATTGGTCAGGCGCGTCATCGACTGCGAGGCCTTTTCGCCGATATACTTGAAGGCGGCGACCAGTTCGGCTGCGTCTTCTGCGGCGATATAATAACCATCACCGCTGGAGCAGAAATCCAACAGCGTCTTGCCGCGGGCCGGGGCCATGAAGGCGACGGTATAGATCTTGATTCCGGCGGCCTTGGCATTTGTGCAGGAGGTTCTGGTTTTGGTGTCGGCGGAGGTACTGGAATTTTCGCCATCGGTCATCAGGACGATGAATTTGGATGGGACCTGCCCATTTTTCGTCTTGTGCGCTGCGTTTTCGGCAGTATCGATCAGGCTCTTGTGGGCTTTGTCGAAAGCAGCGCTGGAGTCCGTTCCCCCGTCAGCCACAAGCGCATCGACATAGTTATTCATCGCCGTTTCGCCCCAGGCAAGCGCGCTCGGGGTGTACATATTCGCATTGTAAGATACCGCGCCGGTTCTCACATATTTAGTATCCGGATCGGCCGTCTTCAGCGTGCTGACCAGGCTGTTGACGGCGATCTTCAGGGAATTGATCTTCGACACGTAGCAAGGGCTTGTGGCATCAACGTTTTTCTTGCCCCAATTGTCTTCCGTCCAGTTGACGCAGGATGACTTGCTGCCGTCGACCGTGTCGGTCTTCCAGGCCATCGATCCGGACCGGTCAAGCACCAGATACATCGATATGGCATTCTTGCTTTCCGTCGCACTCTGCGACGTACTGGTCACCGCTACCCGCATCGTCCTATAACCGATGAATTGCGTCAACGGATTGAGCGGCACGTCATAATAGGTTTTGACGGTGACGTTGAAGGTCTGCCCGGAGGTCGCGCTTCCCGATGTCGTGACGCCGATATTGGCCGCATTGCCGAGATTCGTTCTGTCCTCGCCCATTTGTTGTTCGGTCTTCATGCCATTGCTCAGGTAGTTGGCCACCTGGCTGGTCAGGAAGATTCTGGCCATGGCGATGGCATCGCTTTCCGACGTGCCCTTGGCGGCCATCGACGAGGCTGCGGCCAGCGCGGCGGAATCGGCTGCCCCTTGCAGTTCCGATTTCATCTGCACGACATTGGTCAGGTCCATGGCAAAGCCGCCCACGCCCAGGGTGATCGGCAGCAGGATAGCGCCCATCAGGCCGAAATTGCCGCGGCGGTCGGACAGGATGTTCAGGCCTGAAAAACGAGCTGTCAATTTTCCGATCATTATCGTCTCATCCAAATAGAATGGCTATTTGGTGAGAGGATAAGCAGACAACAGTGTATTTGTGCTTAAACGGGTCCAGCGGATTTTAACCAACAGGCAAAATCCGCGCTATACTGTCTTATATTAGATGTATGAAATAAGTCTTACATTAGAGGAATAACATCTACGGACTGGATGCTCTTGTGGTTGCCTGAGCTTTTCAGGATGCCGATCACCGGTGCAACGTCGGAATAGTCGCGGCCGTAAGCAACGACGATGTGGTCACTGCTGGCGGCGATGTTGTTGGTTGGGTCGAGCTCGATCCAGCCGCAGGCCTCGCCGCACCAGACGCGCACCCAGGCATGCATGGCATCGGCGCCCTCGAGACGCTCCTTGCCGGGTGGCGGGATGGTGCGCAGAAAACCGCTGACATAGCCGGCCGGAATACCGATGCTGCGCAGCGCCGTGATCATCACGTGGGAAAAATCCTGGCAGACGCCGCGTTTCAGCCGAAAGGCTTCCTTCGGCGTGGTGTCGACCGTAGTCGCTTCGCCGTCATACTTGAATTCGTGGTATATGCGCTCGCACAAGGCGATGGCGATCTCGCGCACGGTCTGTCCCGGCTTCAGCCCTTCCCGGACATAGGCCGCAATTTCCGTATCTTCCGGCAGTCTTGGGCTCGCGCCCATCTGATGATGCGGCGAATCGGCACCGAGCGACCAATAATCCTTCAGCTGTGCCGGCAGGCCGGAAAGCTGCGGCGAGAGGTCAGCGGTCAGCGGCGGAGTTTCGACCAGCACGCGCGCCTGCATGCGGATGTCGAGTTTTTCGTGATGAGCCCGGAACTGGATGCAGGTGGCGGGATGGCGGAAGAAGTCGATGAAGGAGGATTTCTGGTCCGGCGTCGGCGTTACCGTCACCGAGCCGGCGATCAGCCGCTGGCGTTCCGGCAGAGACAGCGGCAGCAGCCGGATGATGTGCCGGGCGTTCGACGCGGCCGTCTCGTAGATATAGCCCATGTGCAGCGAGAGATCGTAGAGCATGGTCATCTATCCGAGATAGGTCTGGGCAAGGAGATCGGACAGTTTTTCCATCTCGCGCTCCAGCTTGCGGTACACGTCCTGATCCATGACTTCCGGTGTCATGACTGCGACACCGGAGTGCAGCTTAACCGCCTCGCGATAGAAGGGCGACATCTGGCCGCTGACCAGCGCATTCGGCAGCTGTTCGACCTCGGTGCGGATCTCGTTCAGCTGGAACAGGATCGAGCGCGGATTGAGATGGTCGAGCGCCAGCAGGTCGGTGACCGTCAATTTCGCGGTGTTGACGTTGTAGCGGCGGCGATGGGTCATGACGTTGTCGCCGATCTCCACCAGCATATCGAGCGCACCGTCCGGCGCATCCGGGCCGGACATGTGGCCGAGCAGCCGGGTCATATGCAGCCCGCGCTCGAGATAGCGGCCGATCGCCAGGAACCGCCAGCCGGTGAAGCGGAACATGTTTTCATGCACCAGACCGGCAAAGCCCGCGAGCTTGCGCAAGAGGATGGTCATCGCATGCGAGGCGTCGTCGCCGGGCTTGACCGTGGTGTGGAAACGGCGGGCGGTTTTGGCAAGATCGGTCAGCGCCAGCCAGCCGTCCGGGGAAAACCGGTCGCGGATATTGCTGGCGGAATAGACGGCGCTTTCGATATTGCGCAGCAGGCTTTCCGGCACCGCATGCTCCATGTCGACATCCATGGCGCCGAGATATTCGGTGACATAGGCCAGCAGCGGCTGCTCGGGATCGGCGGATTCCGCAAAGCGCGCATGCCAGGCGCGTAAAATGCGCAGCTGGCCTTCGGCCCGCTCGATATAGCGGCCAAGCCAGAACAGGTTGTCGGCAGCCCTGCTGGGCAGGCTGCCCGGCATGTTGCGGGTAAAGCTTTCTTCCGCCGGAAACAGCGTGGTGCGGGGCACCGGCTTGTCGCTGACGATCCAGACGTCGGCGGCCGTGCCGCCGGCCTGCATGGCGATGGCGGCGACATCGTCGCCGCTGCCGATGCGGGCAAAGCCGCCGGGCATGATTTCCCAGCCGTCCTTGGTGCGGGCGGCATAGACGCGCAGGCTCATCGGCCGCGGCACCAGCTTGCCGTTGACATAGGCCGGCGTGGTTGAGAGGGTCACGACTTCCTGGCCGACCAGCTTGCCGCCGTCGTTCTTCAGCCAGTCGCCGATCGATTCCTGGGCAGTGCTGCGCAGGGTCGAGCCGAGCACCGACTGGCCGTTGTCTTCAAAAAACGGCATGCGCGAATAGGCCGGGCCGATGACCATGCGGCCGATATTGCGGTTGACGTGTTCGCGCTCGGACTCCTGGCCGCACCACCAGGTAGCGATCGACGGCAGTTTCAGCTTTTCGCCGAGCAGGTGCCGACAGATTTTCGGGGTGAAGGCGAGCAGCGCCCGGGTTTCCAGAATGCCGGAGCCAAGTGCGTTGACAAAGGTGACGGAGCCGGTGCGCAGCGCCTGCACCATGCCGGGGGTGCCGATGCGCGAGCTCTGGTTGAGCTCGAGCGGATCGGCATAGGCCGCATCAAGCCGGCGCCAGAGCACGCCGACCGGTTTGAGGCCGGCGACGGTGCGGACCATCACTTTATCATTGACGACTGTCAGGTCCTCGCCCTCGAGCAGCATGATGCCGAGATAGCGGGCGATATAGGCGTGCTCGAAATAGGTTTCGTTGGCGGGGCCGGGAGAGAGGACGGCAATCCGGTCCTCGGCATTGTGTTTGCCGGCCTGCAGCGCATCGCGAAAGGCGCCGAAGAACGAGGCGAGGCGGTGCACATAGGTCTCGGCATAGATGTCAGAAAAGGCGCGGGTGGTGGCCACCCGGTTTTCCAGCGCGAAGCCGGCGCCGGAGGGGGCCTGGGTGCGGTCGGCCAGTACCCACCAGTTGCCGTCTGGGCCGCGGCCGATCTCGAAGGAACAGAAATGGAGATAATGGCCGCCGACCGGTTTGACGCCGACCAGCGGACGCAGGAATTCCGGGTTGGAGGCGATCAGCGCCGGCGGGATAAACCCTTCCTGCACCAGCTTGTTGTCGCCATAGATGTCGGCGACGATTTCTTCCAAAAGGTTGGCACGCTGCACCAGGCCTTCGGAGACTGCCTGCCATTCCTTTTCGTCGATCAGGACCGGGACGTGCGAGATCGGCCAGGCACGATCACCGCTGCTCTGGCCGCCATAGGCGCGGTAGAACACGCCGGCATCGCGCAGATAGCGGTCGGCACGGGCGAAACGCTCGTGCAGCTGGTGGTCGGTCATGTTGCCGAGCGAGGACAGCAGATGTTGCCAGACCGGCCGGACATTGCCGTCGGTATCGACCATCTCGTCGGCAACGCCGGGCATGGCGGCATAGCCAAAAGCGGCGTCACTGCTGGCGCGCGCCTTGGTCTTTGCCTTGCGTTCGGTGGCCGGAGCCTTCGCCATTTAAAGTCCTTGCGGCCGGCGCAGGTCGAGGGTGAGCGGAAATTCCGGCGAAATGGTTTCCGGTGTGAGCGGAAACTGTCCGGCGGTATGACCCCAGGGTTCGAATCGCGCCAGTCTGCGTGCTTCGGCTTCATTGCCGTTGACCGGAAAGGTGTCATAGGACCGGCCACCGGGATGCGCAACATGATATATGCAGCCGCCGATCGAACGCTTCGACCATATATCATAGATGTCGAATGTTAAAGGCGTGTTGACCGGCAGGACCGGGTGCAGGCCGGAGGCCGGCTGCCAGGCCTTGTAGCGCACGCCAGCCACCGATACGCCGGCGGTGCCGGTCGGCGTCAGCGGCAAAGCGCGGCCGTTGCAGGTGACAGTGTAGCGGGCCGGATTGGCTGTTTCCAGCCGCACCTGCAGCCGTTCGACCGAGGAATCGACGTAGCGCACGGTGCCGCCGATGGCGCCCTGTTCGCCCATCACGTGCCAGGGTTCGAGCGCCTGGCGCAGTTCAAGCTTGGAGCCGAGATACTCGACTTCACCGGCAAACGGGAAGCGGAATTCCAGCTGCGCCTCGAACCATTCCGGCTTGAGGTCAAAGCCGTGTTCGCGCAAATCGGCCAGCACATCCAAGAAATCCTGCCAGATATAGTGCGGCAGCATGAAACGGTCGTGCAGGGTAGTGCCCCAGCGCACGAACTTGCCTTCGGCCGGATTTTTCCAGAAGCGGGCGATCAGGGCGCGGACCAGCAGCTGCTGGGCGAGCGACATGCGGGCATTCGGCGGCATTTCGAAGCCGCGGAACTCGACCAGGCCGAGGCGGCCGGTCGGGCCGTCGGGGGAAAACAGCTTGTCGACGCAGATTTCGGCGCGGTGGGTGTTGCCGGTGACATCGACCAGCAGATTGCGGAACAGCCGGTCGACCAGCCAAGGCAGCGGCGGCTCGCCTTGTCCGGGCATCGGGATCTGCGCCATGGCGATTTCGAGTTCGTACAAACTGTCGTGGCGGGCCTCGTCGATGCGCGGCGCCTGGCTGGTCGGGCCGATGAACAGTCCGGAGAACATGTAGGACAGCGACGGATGGCGCTGCCAGTGCAGCACTAGGCTTTTCAGCATGTCCGGACGGCGCAGGAACGGGCTGTCATTCGGGTTGGCGCCGCCGACCACCACATGGTTGCGCCGCCGGTGCCGGTGTGGCGGCCGTCGATCATGAACTTGTCGGCGCCGAGCCGCGACTCGCGGGCTTCCTCGTAGATCGCGGTGGTGATGTCGACGCATTCCGTCCAGCTGGAGGCCGGATGGATGTTGACCTCGATCACGCCTGGATCTGGGGCGACGCGCATGACGTTGATGCGTTCGTCCTGCGGCGGGGCATAGCCTTCGATATGCACCGGCAGGCCGAGCGATTTTGCCGCATTTTCGGCCGCCGCGATCAGTTCGAGATAATCCTCGATTTTTTCGACCGGCGGCATGAACACGCAGAGCCGGCCGTCGCGGGGCTCGACCGAGATGGCGGTGCGCACGGCGCCGCCGATTTCGCCAATAGTCTGTTCGACGCGGGCCTGCTGGATCGTGTCGTCCGTCTGGAACGATGCCTCGGGCATGGCGCGTTCGGCCGGGGTTTCGACGTCGGCCAAGGGACCGCGCGGAATAGAAGGGTCGGCGGTGTGGATATAGGGATATTGCGCTGGCGGCACATAGGGCAGGGTGCCGAGCGGCAGGCGATAGCCGACGGGGCTGTCGCCGGGCACCAGAAAGATGCGGCCGCGGCGGGTGCTCCATTTTTCGCTCATCCAGCGGCGCGGGTCGCTGGCGCGCGAATTCCACACCTGCACCGGCATGATGTAGCCGGTCGGCGTGGTCAGGCCGCGCTCGAACACGCGGGCGATGCGGTTGCGCTCCTCCGGGTCTTCCAGCCGGGAATTGGCGGGATCGACATTTTCCGGCAGGCTGCCTTCCTTGAGAATCCATTCGCCGGGATCTTCATAGGCCGGCACCACCATGTCCGGCTCGATCGCCAGCTCGGTGGCGATCGCCGTCAGCAGCTTTTCGGCATCTTCTGCTTTGACGCCGGTTTCCTTGCCTTCAAACGCGATCAGCGCCGGATCTTCCCAGATCGGCTTGCCGTCCTTGCGCCAGTAGAGCGAAAAGGTCCATCGCGGCAGGCTTTCGCCGGGATACCATTTGCCCTGGCCGTAATGCAAAAAGCCGCCAGGGGCGAAGCGTTCGCGCAAGCGGCGGATCAAATCGTCCGCCTTGTCGCGTTTGGTTGGGCCGACGGCGTCGGTGTTCCACTCGCCGGACTGGAAATCGTCGATCGACACGAAGGTCGGCTCTCCGCCCATGGTCAGGCGCACGTCCTCGGCTGCCAGCACGCTGTCGACGCGGTTGCCCAGCGCATTGAGCTCGTCCCAGCTGTCGTCGGAAAACGGCTTGGTGATGCGCGGGTGTTCGGCCACCCGGTGGACCTGCATGTCGAAGGCGAAGGTGGTGTTGGCCTGACCGAAATAGCCGCCGGCGATCGGGGCGGCGTTGCGGTAATGCGGGGCGGCGGCGAGCGGGATGTGGCTTTCGCCGGTGAGCAGGCCAGAGGTCGGATCGAGGCCGATCCAGCCGGCGCCGGGCAGATAGACTTCGCACCAGGCATGCAGGTCGGTGAAGTCGACTTCGGTGCCGGCCGGGCCGTCGAGCGCCTTGAGGTCAGGCTTCAGCTGGATCAGGTAGCCGGAGACGAAGCGGGCGGCGAGCCCGAGATGGCGCATGATCTGCACCAGCAGCCAGCTGGTGTCGCGACACGAGCCGAGTACCGAGGTCAGCGTTTCCTCCGGCGTCTGCACGCCCGGCTCCATGCGGATGACATAGCCGATCTCGCTCTGCAGCCGCGCATTGAGGCCGACGATCATGTCGACGGTCGGCTGCCCCGGGGAATGGTCGATGGTGGCCATATAGGCGGCCAGCATCGGCCCGCCTTCTTCCGGCGTCATGTAGATCGACAGGTCGTCGCGCAGGATTTCCGGATAGACGAAGGGCCATTTCATCGCCTCTTCCTCGACGAAGAAGTCGAACGGGTTGAATACCGTCATGTCGGCGATCAGGTCGACCTCGATCTTGAACTCGGTCACCGGCTCCGGGAAGACGTAGCGAGCGAGATAGTTGCCGTAGGGGTCCTGCTGCAGATTGACGAAATGGTTGGCCGGGGTGATTTTCAGCGAATGGCTGATCACATGCGTGCGCGAGTGTGCCGCCGGTTTGAGGCGAATGATCTGCGGCCCGAGCTTGACCGGATTGTCGTATTTGTAGTGGGTGAGATGGTAGATGCTGGCCTTGATGGACATGGTACCTCTTGCCTGACCCGCCGGATCTGCGACGCCTCTTAAAACGATTTGCCGGGATTTTGTGCAATGCCCGGCAATAAAGCAAGGCCGATTTCGGATATACAGCCGGCATGTCGCTGGAAGGCGGTTTTGCAGCGCAAAGCCATGTAAACACCGCATAAAAAAGCCCGCCGGCGAGTTTTTCGCGGCGGGCTTTTTATTGGCGTGATGATCTCTGCGGGTTCAGCTTCTGCCGAACTCGTCCACGATCCGAATAATATCATCCTCGCCCAAATACGAGCCCGTCTGGATCTCGATCATCTCCAGCAAAATCTTGCCCGGATTGGCCAGCCGGTGCACGTCGCCCTGGGGAATATAGACCGACTGGTTTTCGCGCACGGTCTGCACCGTGTCGCCAATAGTGACTTCGGCCGTGCCCTTGACGCAGATCCAGTGTTCCGAGCGATGATGGTGCTTTTGCAGCGACAGCTTCTTGCCGGGCAGCACGAACAGCCGCTTGACCTGGAAGCGGTCGCCGTTCAGCACCGAGGTGTAGCCGCCCCAGGGGCGATACGAGGTCGGGTGGTCCTCAGTCAGCTTGGATGTCGCAGGCTTGGCCGCCAGCAGTTTCACCAGCTTGCCGACATGCTGGCTGTCTTCCAGCCGGCCGACATAGATCGCGTCCTCGCTGGCAATGACGGCGACATTGTCCATGCCCTGCACTGCCAGATGGCCGTGCCGCGACATCACCAGCGAATTTTTCGTGTTGATCAGGGTGGCATTGCCGGAGGCAACATTGCCGTCCGCATCCTGAACGCCGAGCTTCCACACCGCGTCCCAGCTGCCCAGATCCGACCAGGTGATCGGCGACACGACAACGGCGGCGTTGGGCGTCTTTTCCATGATCGCGTAATCGATCGAGATATCGGGGCTCAAGGCGAAAGCCTGCGCATCGAGCCGGGTGAAATCGAGATCGCCAGCGGCCTTGTCGACGGCGTCGGTAACCGCGTCGAGCACCGCCGGTGCGTAAGCCTGCATTTCCGCTGTCAGTTGCGCGACGGAAAACATGAACATGCCGGAATTCCAGTAAAAATTGCCGGATGCGATCATCTTTTCCGCATCTTCGGCCACCGGCTTTTCGACGAAACGCTTGATCGTCGAAGCACCGGTCGCAAGCGGCTTGCCCAGCTCGATATAGCCATAGCCGGTGGCGGCTTCCGTCGGGGTGATGCCGAAGGTCACCAGCTTGCCGGACAACGCCGTGTCGCGGGCGGTGCGGATACAGTCGAAATAAGTCTGGTCGGCGACGATCTCGTGGTCGGAGGCGAGAATCTGCATCACCGCGTCCTCGCCGAAACGGCGGCTGATCACGCTTGCAGCACCAGCAACGGCGGCAGCCGTATTGCGGGCCACCGGCTCCAGAATGATGGCGGACAACCTAATGCCCAGTTCGCGGGCCTGTTCGGCCACCAGGAAGCGGAAATCCTCGTTGGTGATGACGATCGGGGCGTCGTAGAGTTCGGCGTCGGTCACTCGCGCGAGCGTGTTCTGGAACAGCGTCTTGTCGCCGATGAACTGGATGAACTGTTTTGGCGCGCTGGCACGCGATAGCGGCCAGAGCCGCGTGCCCTTGCCGCCGGCCATGATCACTGGAATAATTTTTTGAGCCATAGCGAAAATCCTGTCGGGCTAAGCGGGAATTGGGATGGAAACATTCGGGTTTAGTCGGCAGCAGACGCTGGAGCAGGAAACCTGTAATTGCGCGATGTTTTCCAGTCAATCGGTTCGTGACCAAGATGGTGTCACGGTAAATGCTCCAAACAGATCGTATCTGCCGTTTTCGAGACAACCCTCGCGCAGGTCTGGTGTGACAGCATTTTCTAAAGTGTTTTGCGGCAATCTGTTGGTGTCGCGCTGCGTATGACTATCTAAGATGAAGAGTGCGACCTTCGGCCATGAATGAGAACGGGCTGGCCGGCTGCGCTATCTAGCGTATCGTTGAATTTGGAAAGTTTGCATGGCCTATCAGCCTCCGGACAAGCCTGGAATCTCCATTACAGATCAGCTCGCGATCGAAATGAGCTTTTCATCCCAACTGAAAACCATGGGCCGCGCCTTCTGGGATTCGGATGTGCGCAGAAACGTTCTGCTGCTGTTTGCAATGTTGCTGCTGATCATTCTGGCGACCGCCTATATGCAGATCTGGCTCAACGATTGGAATGCCCCGTTCTACGACTCGCTGCAGCGGCGCGACTTCCAAGGCTTCGTCTACCAGCTCGGCGTGTTTGCCGTGATCGCCGGGCTGCTGCTGGTGCTCAACGTCATCCAGACATGGCTGAGCCAGATGACGTCGCTGCGGATGCGCGATGGGCTGACGCGCGACCTGATCAGCCAGTGGATGCGGGCCAAACGCGCCCAGCGGCTGGCGAGCTCCGGCCTGATCGGCGTCAATCCGGACCAGCGGCTGCACGAGGATTCCCGCAATCTGGCGGAAATCACCACCTCGTTGATCATCGGCCTGGTGCAATCGACGATCCTGCTGGTCAGCTTCGTCGGCGTTCTGTGGATGCTATCAAGCGGCTTTTATTTTCAATATCACGGCGTTCATATCTCGATCCCCGGCTATATGGTCTGGGCGGCCATTGCCTATGCGGGCATCGCGTCGCTGCTGAGCAACTGGGTCGGTGCCAAGCTGGTCAGGTTGAACTCCGAGCGCTACACCAAGGAAGCGCAGCTGCGCTTCTCGCTGATGCGGGCCAACGAAAACCTCAGCGCCATCACGCTTGCGCGCGGCGAGGAAAACGAGCGGCGGCGCATCAATGTCGATGTCACGGCGGTTTTGGGTGTCATCCGCAATCTGGTGCGGGCCAATACCAGTCTGACCTGGGTCTCGGCCGGCTATGGCTGGCTGGCACTGGTGGCGCCGATCCTGATCGCAGCGCCAGTGTATTTTTCCGGTGACCTGACCTTTGGCGGGCTGATGGTGGCGGTCGGCGCGTTTAACCAGGTCAATCTGGCGCTGCGCTGGTATGTCACCAATTTCGGCGTGATCGCCGACTGGAAGGCAACGCTGCAGCGCGTCACTGCCTTCCGCCAGGCGCTCGAGCAGATGGATGATCAGGTGCTGGAGGGCGAGACGATCACGCTGCGCGACGCGCCGACCGGCAACCTGACACTGAAAAACCTCAGAATATCCGGGCATCGTGCCCGCAACGAGATCGACCACGGCTTCCAGTTCGAGGAGCCGGAAACAGTGGTGCAGGCTGGCGAAAAGCTGATGGTAAACGGCGATCCGGGCGTCAACCGGCGGCTGCTGTTCACGGCGCTGGCCGGCCAGTGGCCCTGGGGTACGGGAGAGGTCGGCCTGCCGCCCGAACCCGACATCCTGTTCATGCCGCAGAACGGCTACTTTCCCGGCGCTTCCCTGCGCGACGTGCTGTGTTATCCCAAGGAAGTCGGCTCGGTGTCCGACAGCGAGTTGGAAGCCGCGCTCACCCGCGTCGGTCTCGACCGCCTGGCGCCGGCGCTCGATCAGGTCGGCCGCTGGGATAAGTTGCTCGACCACGACGAGCAGGCGCGGCTGCGTTTTGCCAATGCCCTGGTCCTGCACCCCAAGTGGATCATCACCGACGACGTGCTGGAGGGGATGGAGCCAGAAACGCAGCATTTTCTGGCTGCCGTCTGGAAGGACATGGCCGATACGGCGATCGTCTATATCGGCCGTTCGGAAGTCTATTCCGAGGTCCTGTCACCGCGCGTCGTTCACCTGGAGCCGCTCAAGCCTTCCAACCCCAGCCTCGCGACGGCTGCGACGGTCTGACGGTGCGACATCGGTCTAATTGCCGCCGAAATCCGGCACATCCTGCCAGATGTGCCGGTCAATCAGTTGCAGATCACGATTGGGCGCAATTCGGTAGGTCTCGACCGCATGCTGGCCTTGATCGGTGGTGAAACCGTGGCTGAAGGTGCTGCCGACCGGCGCTTTTACTAGCTTCGTACGCGGCTGTCCGCCATAGATGATGCTTCCGGGAATGGGTTCCACTGTCGATGCAGTGGTGCAGGCAGTTAGTGCCACCAGCCCGAAAGCTGCAATGAGCATATGTTTCATGTGTTGTCTCCCCAATGCCTGCACGTTACCGATACCCCGTCGTCGGCCAAACAGGCACTATGGCTTAGCCTGTGGCCCGCTCAAAATTTCAGTCGTCGTCAAATCCAAATCCGGGGACCCGTCTATAGCGCCGATCGACCAGCTGCAGATTGCGATCAGGCCCGATCCGATAGGTTTCCTCGACACTGCGACCGCGCTGGTCGATGAACTCATGCGAGAAAATGCTGCCGATCGGGGATTTGGTCAGTTTGCTGCGCGGCTGCCCGCCATAGGTGATGCTGCCCGGAATGGGTTCCAATGCGGAGGCGGTGGTGCATCCGGAAAGCACTATGGCGCAGATGGTGGCGATGATGACGGGCTTCATAGAGGGATCTCCAAAGGTCGGCCGGGGCTCAATCCAATCCTGATCCTGCGAACGTCGCAGAACATTTGAAGGTTCCATGCCAACTTCGTGATAGCCGGAGGCGGACCGTCGGACGCGCTGCGGGCGGAAACAGTTGCGAGACCGGCAATCACACGCTCCGGGTAGGAGCGGTGACCACAAATGCAAAGGGCTCGCCGATTTCTCGGCAAGCCCTTGATACATTATCGAAACTGGATGGTGGGCGTAACAGGGATTGAACCTGTGACCCCTACGATGTCAACGTAGTGCTCTCCCGCTGAGCTATACGCCCATCCGTGAGGCGCATAAATCATATAAGCTCTTGGTCCGTCAATAGGTTTTTACCAAGAATTTGTATGAAATCCACAACCCCTATGCGACAAGGAGTTTGTTGACCTCATCGACGAGATCACGCAGGTGAAAGGGCTTGGACAGCACCTTGGCATCCTTCGGCGCCTTCGAATCAGCGTTGAGCGCCACGGCGGCAAAGCCGGTGATGAACATCACTTTCAGGTCGGGATCGAGTTCGGTGGCGCGGCGGGCAAGCTCGATGCCGTCCATTTCCGGCATGACGATGTCGGTCAGAAGCAGCGAAAAGGGTTCTTCGCGCAGCCGGTCATAGGCGCTTGCCCCGTTGTCGAACGATGCGACCTGGTAGCCGGCCTTTTCCAGGGCTTTGACCAGGAAGCGCCGCATATCGTTGTCGTCTTCGGCAAGAAGGATTTTCTGACTCATGGAAGGACCGTCGCTTGGTAAAATTGAAATGGGTATCGGTCTGCAATGTTAGCGCGCGCCGGGTAAACATCCGGTGAACTCATAGGTCAGACCGCCTGTGAGAAGAACACATAGTATGGACTTCGCACATGGCAACTGGCAACATAAGCCGGAAATGAAGTTTGCGATATGGTAAAGAGGCTGATGGACGCTGAAAGCGAGGGCGGGGAGTGGTTCGAAGTGCTGGAGCCGGATGACCGGCGTATTCCCTTCGTCTACAACTCGCCACACAGCGGCCGGTACTATCCGCAAGACTTCATGCGCCAATCGCGGCTCGATGTGTCTGCCATCCGCCGCTCCGAGGATCATTTCGTCGACGAACTGTTTGCCGACGCAGTCGAGCTTGGCGCGCCGATGCTGGTGGCACATTTTCCGCGCGCCTATTTGGACGTCAATCGTGAGCCCTATGAGCTCGATCCGCGGATGTTTGATGCGCCACTGCCATCGTTTGCCAACAGCCATTCGCTACGGGTGGCTGGCGGGCTTGGCACCATCCCGCGCATCGTAGCGGAAAACACCGAAATTTACCCCGGCCGCATCCCGCTCGACGAAGCCATTCAGCGGATCGAGACGATCTACAAACCCTATCATAGCTGCCTGCGCCGGCTTATTGCCCAGACGCATGTGCGTTTTGGTTTCGGCGTGCTGATCGACTGCCATTCTATGCCTGGCAATATCCGTCTGGCCGGCAGCAATATCCGCCCGGATTTCATCATTGGCGACCGCTATGGCACCAGTGCTTCGGGCGAACTGTCGCGGGCTGCGCTGCATTTCCTCGAGGAGTTGGGTTTTACCGCCGTGCGCAACAAGCCCTATGCTGGCGGTTTCATCACCGAGCACTATGGCCGGCCTCTGCGTGGGCTGCATGCGCTGCAGATCGAGGTCAACCGTTCGCTCTATATTGATGAGGCGACGCTGACGAAAAAACCGGAATTTCCGGTGATTGCGGCATCGTTGTCTTACTTCATGCGGCAGATGGCGGAGTTTGTCGCCGATTTCTCCCAAGGCGAAGCGCTGGCTGCCGAATAGGCGCGGGCTTGAAAAATTTGAGGGATCCCGACAAAAAGAACCGCGCCAGTGGCGCGGTTAAGTCTAGGGAGGAAACACCCAAGGAGGGTATTACAGTCCGAAGACTGCCACGACAGGCTAGGAGTGCGGCGCACGGTTGTCAAGTCTAGACTGG
>Ga0247730_1000956_pt1 | contig 17626 bp, 12 predicted proteins | sample UWRJL073202C2_FD_180959 | JGI IMG/M metagenome (GOLD analysis project Ga0247730, IMG submission 180959) | Plant litter microbial communities from Arlington Agricultural Research Station in Wisconsin, United States - UWRJ-L073-202C-2 | ecosystem: Environmental > Terrestrial > Plant litter >... | reverse complement strand
CTCTTGCCCTCGTGGCCCTTGGCGATCGAGCAGCCGCGGAAGCTGAGCCGGTCGTCGAGGATGATCGGCAGGTGGTGGTCGGCGTGGACGCGGAGCCAGTCCGACGTGCCGGTCCCCGGGTCGAGGCGCAGCTTCTCCCACGAACGCCATAGCCCCTCGAGCCGGTAGGCGGCCTCGGGGTGCAGCCACCACTTGGGGCACCAGGTCTGACCCGGTGTGGTGGAGACGTCACGGCGGAACATAGGGATGAAGAAGTCGTTGATGAAGTCCGGCAGGGACGCGTAGTACAGCGTCTCCGGCTCGTCGACGTCGTCGACCTCAAGTGGTGCGTCAGGGGTCGTGGTGTCGTCGTCTGCCCAGTCGTCGCTCATGTGATGCCTCCTGTCAGCTCGCGGCCGCGGCGCTCTTGACGGCCTCGGCGTGTGGTCCGTTCATCCACGGCACGGTCCGCATCAGGGCGGCCCGGGTGCCCGACGCCAGGACGATCGCGCGACCGCGCGGCATCGAGCGCAGATCCGCGACGTCCAGGATCAGCTCGGATTGGTCCTGGCGGCTGACGCTGCGGCCGTTCTTGCCGTAGCTGACCGATGGGCGGTTGTTGGTGTAGTCCCCGATCGCCTTGGACAGGTCGGTCAGGAAGTCCACCTCGTCGACGCCGCCGGCGTAGACCTTGATGTTGGCTGCGGACCACAGTTTCTTCATGCCCGAGAGCCCCCACACCGCGACGCCCTGGGACCAGGACTGCAGAAAGGTGGAGATGAGGATGCCGCGCGAGCCGTAGTGCGAGTAGAGATTCGGCAGCTCGGCCCACCTGCACACGTTCGCGGCCTCGTCGAGGACGACGAGGACCGGGACGTCCAGCCGGCCGGAGGCCGTGGTCTTGGCCAGGTCCTCGCCGGCCTCGCAGATCGTGGCCGCGAGCGCAGCCACCAGGCCGCCAGCTGAGCCCTGACCTTCCTTGGACAGCGAGTAGAGGGTGTCGCTCGAGCGGACGAACGCGTGAGGGTCGAACTGGCGGCGGTCCGCGTCAGCGGTCGGCGTCACCCACGCCATGGCCTCGCGGTTCAGCATGAACGACGCCATCTGCTGCGCGTTGCCGTAGATGCCGCCGCGCTCCTCGTGGGGCTTGGTGATGACACCGCGCACAGCCGCGGCGTGCATCGCATAGCCGTGGTCGTCCAGGTAGGTCGCGGCTGTCTCGTCGCTTGGGTCGGTGAGCCAGGTGTAGACCTGCGTGAGGGGCTGGCTGGCGACCGCGGCCGCCAAGAGCATGTAGGCCAGCAGATCGCGGCCCTGCGGGTTGAAGTACGGGTCGACCTTGGCCTCGGGATCGTGGCTGGCAGCCTCGAACATGTCGGCCAGGCGCAGAGCCTTGATCTCGTCGGTCACGTACGACAGCGGATTCCACCACCAGGTGGGCCGCTCCCCCACGATGGACTGTGGGTCGAAGACCCACACGTCGCCCACGGTCGCCCGGTAGCCGCGCGTCGCGGCGACGACGTCGGACTTGTTCGACGTCGTCAGGACTGCGCCCGGGGCGGCCAGGATGTCCGGGATGACGAAGCTGGTCGTCTTGCCCACTCGGGGGCCGGCCATCACGGTGGCGACGTCCTCCCAGGAGCGGTACAGGGTCCTGCTGCCCTTCACGGTGGTGCCGATCGGCACGCCTGGCGCCGATGTCACGCCAAGCCGCTTGGCGATCTTCTTGGCCTCGGACTCACGCAGCGGTCCGAGCCGGGCCCCCTGGGCCATGTGCCGATCGGCCTTGTCGATCGGGAGCCGGCGGCCCGTACGCCGCAGCACGACCATGAAGACGAGCACCAGGAGCAGGACCACCACCACTCCGACACCCGCGGCAACCTTGGTCGCTGTGGGCGTCCACTGAGCGTCGCCCTTGTAGAGGTCAACCGGCAGCTCGAACAGATTCTTGCTCGGGGCTGGGCGGTCGTCGAACCGCGCGGCCAGGTGAAGGATCGACCACAGGCCGCCGAGAAGCACCAGGACGGTGATGGCGGCCGCGAACGCGACGATCCCGGCCGGGTCGGTGCCGGCGCCGGTCTTGCGGGAGGTGGATGACATCAGATCGCCTGGCTTCCAAGGAGGCTGCTGCCATCGGTCGGCTCGGCGTTGCCGTGCCACCGCTTGTTGGTGTCGTTGACGTCGCGCTCAACCTCGGTGAGGGCGACTTGGAAGGGGATGCCGGGGCGGCCGCCGACCTTGACGAGGAACTTGCCTAGGCCGGGTGGTTCGGCTTCTCGGCCGGACTGGGAGTCCCATGACGGCGGGGCTGACCACTCGGTCAGCATCTTCTCCTCGGCGGCGGACATCCTGACGGCCTCGTTCAGCCGTGCCATCTCGGACTGTGGAAGTCCGCCGCATACGACCATGCCGGCACGCTCGACGAAGCCGCGGGCCTTCATCCGGTCGTGCTCGTCCGGCAGCGACATCAGGTCGGCCATCGTGTGGGAGATCATCGCCATGCCGACTCCGCGTTGGCGGTTCAGGCGGGTCAGCGCATCGACGCGGTCGACCATCCCTCGGCCGGCGCGGATCGCGCGCCACAGCTCGTCGAGGATGACGAAGTAGTTGCGCTGAGGTTCCAGGCCGGCGTCCGCGAGCGCGTGGGCGACGTTGATGGCTCCGAACCCGTAGGACCAGCAGGCCAGCAGCACAGCGGCGATCAGGTCTGATTCGCTCTCCTCGATCGAGGAGACGTCGAAGACGACGGGCCGATCTCGTTTCATGGGGACGGTGGTCTGCTGGGAGAAGATGTCCCCGAACCGGCCACCTCCCGACAGGCCCATCAGGGTCGCCTCCAGGCCCTCGGTGATGTCGCGGTAGCGGTTCAGGTCCCCACGGTCCAGGGCGACGTGGCGTAGCTCGTCGGGAGCGTCCTGGATGACCTTCAGCAGGTCTCCGACGACCGGCACACCCTCGTGGTGCTCGTCCAGGTATTTCAGCGCGCGGTCCACGATGCTGTCCTCGCGATCGGTGGGCGGATCTCCTCGCATGATCGTGATCAGCGCCCCGACCATCGTGAGCCGGCGGCCGTGCGCGTCGGCGAGGACCCGCTCGCGCTGCTTGCCGGTCAGCCGCTCGGCGGCCTCGTACGCCTCGCCGGGGTCCAGGACGTTGATCGCGCCACGTCCGCGGCCGAGCTCGATGACCTGCCCGCCCATCTCGCGGATGAGGTCGACGTAGTCCGGTTTGATGTCTCCGAAGATCATCGGATTGACCCCAAAACCGGCCAGGCCAAGAGCCATGCGGCGGGCCAACGAACTTTTCCCCAATCCCGGGAGACCCAGGAAAAAGGCGCTGGGGTTGGAGATGAGGTTGGCCCGCTGGAACCAGCTGATCGGGTCGCAGCACAGTGTGCCTCCGGTCAGCATGTTGCGGCCCAGCGGAACGCCCACCATCGGTGACCCGGAGCCAGCGCCGTACGGCCACAGGCCGCACACCTGCACGGTCGTGCCGCGCCACTCCGTGGGCGCCTGCAGGTAAGACACTCCCCCGGCCGCCTTGCCTGACCAGCCGCGAGATCCCGGAGCGGTCGGTGCCTTCGACAACTTCTTGGCAGCTCGCTTTCCCGCCTCGGTCTGCGCGTGCAGTTGCTCCTCTGCGGCCGTGGCCTCGGCCTGATGGCGGCGGACACGGGCGAGCTTGCGACGGGGGCTCACATTGCGTCCCGGATCTCGACGGGAATCCGCAGATGCGATTGCAGCACCAGGCCCAGAGGCAGGCATGCCGCGAAAGCGGTGTCTTGTGACCCGTACACCGGTCGGATCACGAGCCGGGCCGTGCCGGCCAGGCTGTCGATCGCGGCGCGGGCGTCGGCCATGCGGTCACGGCCGGTGACGGTGGCGGTGATGAGGATGCCGAAGTCGACCAGTCCGGCTCCGCGCGCCTCTTCTGCCGCGGTTGCCTCGGCCGACCTGGCCGACGTGACGGCTCGGGCGGACGGACGGCTCGACGAGCCGATGCGGAAGTCAGCGTTGCGCTTGTCGGTCTCGACGGTGCGGGCAGCCTTGGCCGAGTCCAACGGCCGGTAGATGATCGTCACCCGCTTGCGGTCGACCTCACCGTGAGGTGCCAAGAGCCTGGTCAGCACGGTGTCGAACACCTCGCCTCGTGGTGCCGACGTCATCTCCCAGGTGCGCGAGAACGCGCCGTCGTGGCGGTAGTAGTCCCAGCCGGTTTCGGTGGCCGTGGGTCCGACATCGGTCCACGACAGGTCCGGCGCGTGGCCCTCGGCGTGAACGTCGTCGATGAGCGACGCGGCGGCGGGGTCGTAGGCCACCCGGACGATCTCGCATAACGTCTGTGCGTCGATCGGCCGAGCAGGGCCGGCGCCGGTCGCCGCCAACGTCTGGGTCAGTCCAGGCAGGCGAGAAGCGATGTCACGGGCGACGTCGTCAGCGTTGCGCTTCTTGCCCGAGTAGGTGCGGCCGTTGAACGTCAGCGACACCCACGCTCGCACCTGCGCCGAACCAACCGGGTAGGTGTCCATGACCTGGCCGAGCATGGCCTTGGCCAGCTCGGGGGCGTCCGGGTCGATCCGCCCGGTGACCTCACGACGCAAACGAGCGCCGGTGTCTGGTGCGGTCTCGATCGTGACCGCTGCGGCGACCACTCCGACCTCGTGACCCAGAGCGGCCAGCCAGTTGCCCCACGCGCCGACCCACGAGTCGATCTGATGCTGGTCGACCAGGGAAGCGCCGTCAGGCTCGACGCCGATCACCACGGAGTAGTGGCTCACCGACGGCGTCTCCATGAGCGCGAACGCCCGGTTGTAGGAGTCGTGGTGCTCGGTGAGCTTGGTCTGCGCCAGAAGACCGGGCAGCTGGAACGTTCCCCACCCGGTACGACCCAGGACTCCGCCACGGTAGATGTGCTGGCGACGGCTCTTGGTGCGCCGCCAGCCGACCCGGTTGGCAAGGCGCTGCAGGCCGGAGCGACCATGCGAGTCCTTGACCATCATCAGGCCCAGGACGATCAGGACCAGGATCGTCCACACGCCGGCGGCGATCAGCTGGTGCAACGTCATCAGCAGGATCAGACCCAGGATTCCGATGAACACCACGGCGGTGCCGATGGTGCCCAGCGAGCCGATCCCGGGTGATTCGGGGCGTCGGAAGTTGCCGTAGGTCCGCTTCTTCACGGTCTCGCTAGTTGCTTCCATCGGGTCCTCCTCCGTCGACGGCCTCGTTGGCCGCCTGCTTGCCCTTGCTCATGACTTGGCCGGCGGCCATGACGCCGGCCCCTACCGGACCGGCGGCGGCCGCGCCGGCACCGCCAGCTGCGGCAGCGCCGCCACCCGACGCTGCAGCTGCGCCACTGCCAGACGCCGCGGCGCCACCCGTCCCGGACGTGCCCGCGCCGACCATCGAGCCGCCACCGCTCGGGGAAGCGCCAGACGGGCCGGACGCAACCCGGCTACCGGGGGTGCCCATAGACGCCGGCGACTGCGACGGTGACGACACGGCCCCCGTGGGGCCACCACCCATCGACTGCGTCGCCATGGCACCAGCCGCCATAGCCCCACCTCCGCCGCCACCGCCGCCGGCCAGGCCGCCGACGAGCGGCACGCACAGCTTCATCAGGGCCGGTAGCGCGGCGATCGCGAGGACCATCATGGTCATGCCCGTCAGCGCACCCATCAGATCCTTGGAGTCCCCGAACAGCTCGAACGCCGCGGCGTAGACCAGAGCCGCGGCCGGCTTGTAGAGCGCGAACGCGATCATCCACCCGACGGTCTTTTGGAACCACTGCTTGCCGGCTTCGGTGTTCGTCGCGGCCGCCGACAGCGGCAGGATCCCCGCCAGGAGCACGAGCATCCCGGACCGGGCGATCATGAGCACGATCTGGACGATCGACGACAGAATCAAGATCAGGCCGACCAGGATCACCAGCATGGCTCCGAGCCCGCCGCCTGTTGACGTCACCGCGGCCAGCATGAGCGTCATCTTCTTGTTGAAGTCCGCGCCGCCCGCTCCACCGATGAGCCAGGTCGAGAACTCGTCGCCAGCGACCACCACGAGCCGAAGAACCGCCAGGCCGCCGCCGACAACCAGGACCAGGGTGATCAACGATTGCCCGAGCTCGCGCAGTGGCTGAGCACGAGCCTCCCAGGCCATACGGCCACCGGCGATGATGACGCTCAGGACTGCGGCGAAGCCGACGAACCAGAAGAGGTTGTCCTGCAACTTCGACGCCGTCTCACCTGAGCCCAACCCGACAGTGGGTACCTTCGTCCAGATCGTGGCGACAGACTTCACCGACTCCCCTACGGCCGAGGAGACGGCCTCTGCGAACTTGTCAATCGCGCTTCCAGCAACGGAGCTGGCCGCACCACCGACCGCGTCACCAACTTTGTCTTTTGCCCAGCCGACCGGGTCTGGAAGGGAAGGCATCAGGACACCCCGCTCCACTTCGCAAATCCGTCGAGTGAGTTGAGCACGATGGACTCGCTACTGGCCTGCAGCTGCAAGTACCAGTCGCCATCACGCCACACCAATGTCATTGGTGTGGCGCCTAGCGCCCCAGCGTTCGGACCTTCGGTCAGCTGCGCCGCGAGAGTGATCGTCGTCCGGTCCTGGGTGTAGTCCTCAAAGCGGAAACCCACGATCTGGGACACCGGGCCCGGTGTCCCAAGGTCCTCCTGCAGAAGCGCATCCAGATCGACGCCAGGGACGGCCCTCTCCCTCAGCACAGCCTTCGTGCGCTCATCGCGGGGAAAGATATCGCCCGCCAACGTTGCAGCAGCGAAGAGCGCACCGGATGGGTTGTGGGCGAAGCAGCTCGCCGCCGCGGTTTCTGTCCCTTCGTTGCCCGGCCCGAGGTCCGGTGCCTCCGGTACAGCCACCTTTCTGAAGAAGTACCACTTGGTGTCCGGAGCACCCGTCGGGATGTCCTGGCTGCCATCAGGCAGACCACACGCAGACGACGACCCTGCACTCTTGGACGGCGACGCCGTTGGGTTGGCTGTCGTCGCTCCGCCTGCTTCAGGCGCGTCGTCTCCACCGCCGACGAGCCGAAGCGCCACCACGGCGAGGCCTGCTACGAGGATGAGGCCGATGAGTGCCGCGGCGGCTATGAAGCGGCGGTCGCGCGGCTCCTGTGTGTCACTCATGAAGTCACCGCCCCGACGGCGCAGCCGAGGAAGACGCCGACGAGGGCGACGCTTGCCCAGCTCAGCTGCGAGATGTGCCGCGGGAAGTTCGGCCTGCCGTCGGCCACGATCGGCTCTCGGACCACCCACTGAGAGCAGTAGACGCACAGGGCCAGTGCCGCCAGGAAAGCGCCTAGGCCCACCGACTTAAGAACTGCGGGGCTCACATTCGACATGGGGTGCCTCCCGTCTAGAGCAGAGCGCCGACGAGGGCGGACGCGGCGCCGATGACGATGCAGCCGCCGAGGGCCCAGCCGAGACGGGCGACGTGCTCGCCTCCGGAGCCGCGCTGGACGGAAACGGCCATCATGCCGCCGGCGATCAGGACTCCCAGGACGCACATTGCTGAGGCGATGTAGAACACCCAGCGCAGGATCGTGACCAGCCCGTCGGAGCCGGGAGGCGCTTCGCCGCTGCCGGGGTCCGGGACATCGAGGGGCAGTGTGGACAGGAGGTCGGGGAGGACGGTGAGGATCTGCATGATGACTCCTAATTGACGGTGGCGATGACGGTGTTGATCTCGGCCAGAACCTTGCGGACCTGGCGAGGTGGGTCGGTCGGGTCGACGTCGAGGCGGTAGGCGTCGACCCACGGCAGGTGCCACATGTGCGGGACTCCCCCGCGCAGGATCTCTGCGCGGTCCGCCAGGGGCTTGGGGAGTTTGCCGGGGGCGTCTGCGATGAGCACGAGGCCGATGAGGCGCACGTGGGGCGTCTCGGCCGCCGCCCACGCCCGCATCGCCAGCTGCGCGGCGTTCAGGCCGTTGCCGTGTGTTCTGGCGACGAGGACGACCGGCGGCTGCGCGCTCGTCGACGGCCACCTGTGGTCTGTGGCCGTCCCACCGAGCAACTGAGCCAGCGTCGTTTCGCCTGACCCACCGTGAGTGCCGACCACCCAGACTCGTGACGACGCCGAGGTCGACCAGGCGGGCAGCTGCTCGGCCGCCTCAGGGGGCGTGACGGACGGTTGGGGTGCGCGTGCGCCTGTCGGCTCGATCATTCGTACCGGCGCTGCCTGTTCGCCATCTGGCATCGACGCTGCTGGAAGCCACGGATTGCTCATCAAGTCTTCCTTTGTGACAGGACGGTCTGATTTACTTCGTGAACATATGTCACCTAGTTCTATCGAACTAGTTCACCTGCACTAGACCTTACCCCCGATTGACACGATAGGCTAGATTCATACTAACCGCGTTATTCACTCGGTCGGTTTTACTGTTACCGACGTCTAAAGGGGGTGTGCGGAGGTCATGCGTGAAACACTCCGTTTCGTGAGTCCGCGAGTACCTGAACCGACCGAAGGCGACATGCTGACGGTTGTTGAGGTGGCGAGGTTCATGAGTGTGAGCGATAAGACCGTCCGCAAATGGTGTGCCGAAGGACGAATCCCGCACGGCAGGTTGGCTGGCACGATCCGCTTCGATCGCGACCAGCTGCAGGAATGGGTCGACGCTGGTTGGCACTCGACCACGGACAGCGCAGGGCCGGCCGAGTAACACTCGCCGGGTTTTAAGGGCGGCAGCGGCCGTTCTCACCCTGACGGTCCTGGCCAACTGCTCCGGTGACGACGAGTCGGACGAACCAAGGCCCGCGCCGAGCGTGGTCACGACCTCGCCGGCGTCCCCCGCGCCCACGTGGGACGAGGCCAGCCGCGCCAGCGCGCTGGCGGCCGCCGAGACGCTCCTGACGACGTGGGCTCGCCCTTCGCTCGCCTACGAGCAGTGGTGGGCCGATCTCAAGCCCCTCATGAGTGCGGCGGCTCAGGAGTCGTACTCCTACACCGACCCGGCCAACGTGCCGCCCTTGAAGATCACTGGCCCGGGAGTGCTGTCGGACAGCCTCAGCCCCTACCTGGTCACGGTCACGTTCCCGACCACCGAAGGCGAGTTCGGTGTCGACATGGCCAGGACGGAGATCCCGGGCACGTGGATCACTGAGAACATCATCTTTCCGGGCGATTCCTCGCGGTTGCAGGGATGAACAGCTCCAAGGCGTGGGTGGCGTTGACCGCGCCCGTCACGCTGATCATGTCGCTGGTCATCGCGATCCCGCTGCTGTTCGGCGGGACGGACTGCGACCCTGCGCTCGCCTCGAGCACCGGACCGACCAGCGACTCGGTCTCGGTCATGTCGTGGAACGTGTGCGCGGCCTCGTGCGACAACTGGGACCAGCGCATGGCACCCGCGGTCGAGCAGGTCGGCCGCCTCTCGCCGGACATCCTGGCTGTCCAGGAGGGCGGCTGGGGTGAGAAGAAGCGCACGCCCACCTTCAAGGGGTTCGGTGGCCTCGGCTACGCCACCGGCAACCAGCAGGACCCGTTCATCGGCCGCTACATCTTCTACAAGCCCAGCAAGTTCGACCTGGTCAAGTCCGGTTCCTTCGGCCTCGGCGGCACGCACGGCATGGCCTGGTCGACGCTCAAGACCAAAGCCGACGGCGTCACCTTCACCGTCGTCGACGTCCACCTGACCTTCGAGAAGGGCGCCAACGCCGAGCGCGAGCGCCAGATGCGCGACGGCATGGCCAAGCTCAACGGCCAGGACACCGGCCCGGTGCTCTACGTCGGTGATTTCAACTCCAACAAGTCCCGTGCGGTCGACGCACCCGCCGAGGTCATGAAGGACGCCGGCCTGGTCGACACGGTCGATGTCGCCGCGAACAAGCTCAACGACGACGTCAACTCTGCTCGCGATCGCTCGCCCACCGCGAAGGTCGAGCGCGACGGCAATCAGACCGACCACATCTACGTCCCGGCCGGCTCAACGGTTTCCTCGTGGCAGCAGGTCGTCAACGCCCAGGGCGGCAAATACATCGCCCCGTTCATCACCGACCACAACGCGATCATGGCCACCGTCGGCATCCCGGGCACCAAGCCGTCCAACCCGACGAAGCCGATCGTCAACCTCGACGACATCACAGCCACCACGCCCGCGCCCAAGGCCACCCCCAAGGCGACGCCGACGCCCCCCGCGCCCAGCGCCGGCACCGCGCCGGCAACACCGACCAGCGTGGGTCAATGGAAGGGTGTCCAGCTGCAGAACGCCGCAGCGATCGTCGCGGCCGGCAAGGCCATGGGCATCAACACCCGTGGCCAGACCATCGCGGTCATGACCGCGATGGGTGAGTCCGGCCTGCAGGTCCTCGACCGCGGCGACGCGGCCGGCCCAGACAGCCGAGGCCTGTTCCAGCAGCGTGACAGCTGGGGCTCCCTGGCCGACCGGATGGACCCGGCCAAGAGCGCCACACTGTTCTACCAAGCACTGCTCAAGGTCGACGGCTGGGCGGACCTGCAGCCCACCGAAGCCGCGCACCGGGTGCAGCGCAACGCCGACCCCAACCACTACGAACAGTTCTTCGACGACGCCGTCCAAGTCGTCTCCGCCGTCACCGGACAGAGCCCCGAACAGGTCGGATACGGCGCAGCACCCGGCTGCGGTAGCGGCGAGACCACCGACGCCGTGTGGGCGTCGGGTGTCGACTGCGACTTCGGCAACACCAACACCCCCCGCACGTGCCCCGAGGCCCTCAACGAGGCCGCCCGCATCTCGCGAGACTCTGCCTGCACCAACGAGGTGCGCGGCGGCACCTGGCGCCGCCGCTGCCTGGAGTTCGTCGCCCGCGCCTACGGCTACGCCAGCTCGGGCACACCAACAGCCAGAGCCCAATACGAGCTGATGCAGTCCAAGGGACTCATCAGCACCAGCAAAGAGATCCCCGCAGGGGCGCTCGTGTTCTTCGACTCATCCGACCCGGCCGACCACGTCGCGATCTACGCCGGCCAGGGCAAGGCGTTCTCCAATGACTACGTCCGACCCGGCTGCATCGACCTCACCCCCATGTCGGCGATGGGCGGCAACGGCCGCTTCCTCGGCTGGTCACCACCTGTCTTCCCGCTCGGCGCATCCCTCTAGCTCACCAGAAAGGCACCCACATGACCATCGACTCCATCCCGAACTTCCCTAGTATCGTCGCCACGTTCCACCAAGAAGACACCGTCGAGGTGCAGCTGCTCGGCGTGAGCCAGATCTTCTACACCGACGCAGCCACCGACGCTCGCAGCAAGGCCCTGACCTACCTGTGGGGCGTCGCCAAGGGACCCGACCTGAACCGTCCCATCCGCGTCACGACGCGCACTGGCATCCTCAGCGACGTCGCCGTGCTCATCGTCACCCCCGATGGGACCTATTACGACGAGGGCGACCCCGAGACCACGTGGTCTATCGCGGACAAGGACGCCGCCGACCCCGAAGAGCGCGTCGATACCCACCAGCCGCTGTCTGTCGACGACCCGGCAGCCGTGCCTCAGGCCGCGCCAACGGCGCCTACAGTCGCTCCCTCGCCTTCTCCGGCGCCGACGCCGGCCGTCGCTCCCCCGGCCACTGGCACCACTCCCGCCGGCCCTCAGCTCCTCGCCGGACCTGACGTCCCACGTCACCACGAGCGGAAGTCGTTCATCGCCGAAGGCCCCGTGCTCGAGCCTGCCAAGCAGGGCTGGCGGGGCACTCTGAACCGACTGGGCACGCGACTCGACCCAGGCGCAACCGAGCTGCTGTGGCGCGACGACGTCAAGCAGGTCTCTCAGCACTGGCCCGGCCCCCGGACCATCGCGATCGCCAACCCCAAGGGCAGCAGTTCCAAGACCCCCACGTCGGTGACGCTCGCGGCAGTGTTCGCCCGCTTCGGTGGTGCCGGCGTCCTGGCATGGGACAACAACGAGACCCGTGGCTCGCTCGCGTGGCGCACCCAGCAGTCCGGCCACTCCAACACCGTGCTCGAGCTGCTGCCGCAGACAGAGAAGCTGCTTGGCACGGGTGCTCAGTCGGCCGAGATGAGCTACTTCGCTCACCACCAGCCCGAAGACAAGTTCGACGTCCTGCACTCCGACCAGTCCGTCGACGGCTCCCACGAGGTCACCGGTGACGAGGTCGACGCCATCCACCGCGTGGCCGCCAAGTACTACCGGCTGATCGTCATGGACTCAGGCAACAACGAGCGCGCCGTGAACTGGCGCGCCATGATCGAGCGCTCTCAGCAGCTCGTGGTGCCGTGCACCAACGTCGAGGACACGGCCGAAGCCGGGGCGCGCATGCTCGAGGCCTTGACCAACCGCGACGAGCACTCTCGCAGGCTCGCCCAGAATGCCGTGGTCATCGTCAGCAAGAGAACCCCCGGCAAGGACGCCAACATGGACCGGATCGTCAGCGGTTTCCGCGACCTCGCTATCCGCGAGGTCGTCACGATCCCCTACGACAAGGCGCTCGTCTCCGGCGTGATCCACTTCGACGCCCTCAACGGCGACACCAAGCGCGCATGGCTCCGCGCCACCGCCGCCGTCGCCAAGGGGCTATGACGGCTAGTCCCGCTGCAACATCGGTAAACGAGCAATCAAGACCGAGTTCTGAAGAGTGCCGAAATGCTCACTCTCGACCCATCCCACGGAGTTGCTGGCCTCTCTCTCGCCTCTACAGCGTCTCGCAAGGTTCGACCTGCCCACGGTTATCGGAGTCCCGCTGTTTGTTGTCTTCATAGAGGCGATGGGCGACGAAATCTGGCGTGGCCGCCCCTAGGAGGACGCACGGTCAGATGGCTCCGCCGCCATCGGGAACGGCGCATAGCAGTAGTTCACGGACTGACATCAGCGCCTGCGGCGCCTGTCCCGCCAAAAGAGAAGCCCTGCGACGATTACCAGACTGCCCGCCACGACCCTCGCCGCAACGAGAAGGCCCGAGGCGGGGTCTTCACTCGAATTTGCGGCCAAGCACACGAGGTAGATCACCCACGCAAGAATCAAGACTCCCAAGATGACCAATGGCCAGACAAAAACTGGAATCTTAGGCTCTCGGTTCTTCCGCGAATCCATCTGCTACCTACCGTTTCGGACCGCGGTGGGCATAGCTCCGCCAGTGTGTCCACAGCCATGCGAAGACAGCCGCAATAAATAGGAACTCCAACACCGAGATCCAATCTCCACGGATCGCGAAACCGACTGCAAAAGATGCCGCCACTACGAACGCGAGAGCGCTTATGAACTTGTAGGCCCGTACAGCGGCAGTTTCAACGTTACTCACTAGAACCCTTCTCGATTGCTGGTCCGGCCGAGTACTTGACACATTAGACAACCGACAAGCCTTGGGCGAGCGCAGCGAAACGAACAGGACCTCAGTACAGCGGCGTCAAATTTCGCCTCGCACATCAATTCTGCGGGTGCATCGTGACAGCTCATCATGGCTGAGTCCCTAAGGGGTCTTGTCCAAGCTTGTCGCCGACCACTGATACCAAGCAACCAACTGAGCCGGCCAAGATTCCTTCGGCCGGGTCATATGGGAGCAGGTAGCTTTCCTTTGTCGCTCCGTAGGCGAACAAGGCTCCACCTCCGCATGTATTCGCGAAGGCACCCAACTGGGCCACACCTTCAAAGTACGACGAGTTCGTCACAGCATTGAATCCTGAGCCGATCGACTTGCCGGCGGAACCTACCGCACCGGCCGCAGAGTTGTAGGCCTCACATATGGCGGTGGCTGGGTTGAAGAGACCTACAGGGCAATTCCCGCTGGGATCCGCCTGATTAATTGGGTCGCCCGACGCGTAGGAATATCCGCCGCCACCGGCTACAGCCGGATCGGGTTGGGTGAAGTGGCCTTGGGCGTCGTAGTAACGGGATCCGAGCTTGTAGATGGACTCATTGGTAGGGCTGTCGGAATCCTGGATGCCACCGACGTAGCGGAACGGATTCGCAGACCCAGCTGAGCCTGTTACGGCTGTCTTACCGTACGGGCTATACGTGTACGAGCCGACCTCAGTCCCCGCGGTGTTGTAAAGCGCTGCAACGGATCCTGTGAACTCCGAGAAGTAGAACAGCGTGCCACCAGCACCGTACGACGCCAGGATGCTGCCTTGTGGGTCACGGACGAAGTAGGTGATGTCCGTTCCGGTCTTCTTGGCGGTGACACCCAGCGGGCTGTTGATGTAGGACGTTGCTCCTGCCGTCGTGCGTAGGTCGTTGCCGCGGTCGAGGTAGCCCATCGCGGTGCCGTTGATGCTGGTCACCTGGGAGTCGTCGTTGTAGACCGTCGGGTTGGTCGCCGTGTTGGTGTTGTTCCCTGCTGCGTCCTGGGCGAAGTTCGTCGACCCGGACGGCCCTGACCCGCAGCTCGAGGACAGGTCCGCGCCGTTGGTCTGTCCACGCCAGCACAACTGCCCAGCGAAGTCGTAGCCGAAGTATGTCGAGGTGCCATTCGTGGTCTCCTCGGTCACATTGCCGACCTTGTCGTGGGTGTAGGTGAAGTTTGGCCCGTTGTCGTCCGTGGAGCTGGCGATCCTTTCGTCGGCGTACTCGTAGGTGATGTCGTGATTGTTGCCGGTGCCGGGCAGCACGATGTTTCGCCCGCGGAGCTGGTCGGTCTCGATCGTGTAGCCGGCGACCGAGAGCATGTAGTCGTAGTCGTAGGTCCGGCGAGTGTTGTCGTTGGTGTCCTTGACGTTGGCCATCCTCGGCTTGCCGGACTTCTTGAAGTCGTAGTTGGCGTACAGGAGCCGGTTCCCGGTGGACGTGTTGGGGAACGCGATCTGCTTGGTTCGCCCGTCGCTGTCGGGGCTGATGCCGATGTCGCCGGCCCCTCCTGACCCAATCGCGTCGTCGTGGACCTTTGTGAGCCGGTTGGCGGCGTCGTAGGTGTAATTGGTGGTCTGTGCGGCCTGTCCCGTCAGGGTCTGGGTGTGCGTGAGTAGGTTCCCGTTGCCGTCGTACGCCAGGCTGATCTGTGCACCGGGGATGTTCTGTTGGGTCTGACGGCCGAGCCAGTCGTACGTGAACGTCGACGTTCCAGCTGCGTCGGTGCGAGACGTCAGATTCCCGTTCTCGTCGTAGGCGTAGGTCACCCGGTTGGTGTTTCCGGGTGTCGCAGGTGTGGTGCCGTTGAAGTACACCCCGGTCGTGCGGTCCATGACGTCGTACGCGTAGGTCGTGACCTTGCCGCGACCATCAGTCATCGTGGCCACCCGGCCAAGCTGGTCGTAGGTGTAGGACGTGCACAGCTTGCGCGGGGCATCGCATGAGCCGCCGGGCTTGCGAAGGGTCTTCAGCTGTCCCTTGCTGCCGGGAGCGTCGTTGGACGTCCAGTACGTGTACTGAGTTCGGTGAGAGTCGATGGGCTCGTCGTCCTCGTTGGTGGCGCCTTCGTACGCGTTGGCGTCCCACGAGGATTTGACGGTGCCGTCGTCGTTGTATCGACGGTGAAACCCAATTTCGTCAGTTTTGTCGCATTCCGTCGTAGCCGTGTACTGGAGCCCGGTGTAGGCGGCCGTGGTGCGGCCCTGGTCGTCGTACTCGTAGGCCGAGCAGGTGCCGTTCGGGGTCTTGACCATAGCGGGCAGGTAGGAGCCGCCTGCGGGCGCGGACGACGAGGCGCTGTCGTTGTTGGCCTGGTGGTCGTACGCAAACGATGTCTTCTTGTTGCCGTTCGTTCCCGGGGTCGAACCGTCGCCCGCGGTCCTGGGCTCGGTGATGCTGTCGAGTTGGTCTGAAAGGCCCGACGAGTAGGTCGCCACGGTTGAGCCGTCGATAGCGCCCTCGTTCATCGGGGTCGAGATCGACGCGGTGCCCTTGTCGGCGGTGTAGGACGTCGTCTTGACGTTGTTCAGGGCGTCATAGACGCGGACGCGGCCGCCGTCAGCGACGGACGAGTTCTTGAAGCAGTACGTCGTGTCGGCAGCCTTGGCGTCGGTGACGGTGGTCGCGTAGTCGCTGCCGTCGGCGCTGTTGTCGCTGGTCTTACACGAGTCACCGGTCGACCGTCGAGCGTAGCTCCAGCCGAAGTCCACAGTGCTGGACGCGTCCTTCTGGTACTTGGCCGTCTTCACTCGGTCCAGGTTCGCGTCGTCGCCGTAGTAGTCGAACGTCGCGATGGTGTTGCCGTAGGTCGCCTCAGTCTCGTTCACCTCGGTGATCTTGGTCATGACTCCGGCGCCGGACGCCGCCGACGCGGCGTACTGGTACGCCACGATCCTGCCTGTCGGGTCGGCCACCAGCCCGAGGTAGTCGTTGCCGTAGATGTACTGCCATACGCGCGGAGGAAGCGGGTTCGGGCGGTCCTGCGTGGCCGGCACCTGGTCTTCGGAGATCCGGGTGATGTAGTCGCCGGTGTATTCGACGGTGTAGACACGCCCGGACGCGTCGGTGATCGTGTTCAGTTTCGCCCGACCGTTAGGAGTGGTGTCGTCCTGGCCATAGTCGAAGACGATCGTGTTGTTGTCCTCGTTGCGGTCGCTGATCTTGGACTGGAATAGGTGTCCCTCGCTGCCGATTGGTGTGAACTCGTACTTGATCTGAGACTTGCGGAATTTCAGGGTGTAGTTGTCGCCTTCGGAGTTCTTGGACAGGTTGGCACCGACACCGCCCTTGGGGCTGTCGAAGTCGTTTGAGCCGGGCTTGGGCGTGAAGGGGCCAAATACGGTGCCTCCGGGCGCGTGGTACCAGAAGTTGTCGCCGCGCTTCTGCATCCAGACGTCTGGGCCTACGCCGAGGCTCCAGCCGGCGCCCATCGAGTTGTACCAGCGCTCGCTGGACGGGATCACGCCCTGGGCGTTCGTCTGCACAGACTGGGAGTTGAAGTAGCGGGTCACGTCCAGGTTGAGGCCCTGGCCGTTGACGCTGATGTCGTTGGCTCGGATGGACAGGTTGCCCGTGCGGTTGTTGACCTCGAGGCTGGAACGGTCGCTGAGGGGGTGAGGTGTCGTGGAGTACCAGGACTGCGACCCGAAGTCGGTGTCAACGCTGAACTCGCGTTCAGCCGAGACGCCCGAGCTGAAGCCAAGATCGTCGTAGGAGGTCGCTGTGACCTTGTAGTCGCCGTCGGGAAGGAACGGAACTCGCGCGCTGACCTCACTGGAGCCGTTCGGTCCGATCACCGCGGCGTTGGTGTAGCCCTGCCATACCTGAGCACCCGTTGAAGCCTTCGTGACCGTCAGAACAGCACGCAGCGAGCTCTCATGGTTCGAATCCGACACGGTCGTGTAGATCGTGACAGGGTTGCCGCCGGACGTCACGACCGGCTGAGCCGGAGTCGCTGGAGCCTTGTTGTAGGTCACTGCTAGGGACGGCTCGTATCGCGCGTCAGCGCAGTTCGGGTCGATCGAGAGCGCGTGGTAAGAGCAGAAGCGGCGCTGGTAATCGATGTCGTCCTCGTTGGCCTGCGGGACACCCAGGCGAAGACCGTAGGGCGGGTACCCGCCGCCGGTGTCCCGGTTCGCGAGCCAGTTCGTGACCCAGACAGTCGCCGAGGCGCTGACCCGCTCGTCCACGCCCGCGTTGCCGCACTGATAGCCCTTGTTCTCGGTGATGTACTCGTAATGCGTCGAGTAAGCCTGCGGCCGGTCAGGGAAAGTCAATCCCGTGGCCCCCCAGTCCTCAGCCAGAGGCTGCACCGCCATCGACGTCGGCGAGCAGGAACCCGCGAACCAC
>Ga0247730_1000955_pt1 | contig 17634 bp, 16 predicted proteins | sample UWRJL073202C2_FD_180959 | JGI IMG/M metagenome (GOLD analysis project Ga0247730, IMG submission 180959) | Plant litter microbial communities from Arlington Agricultural Research Station in Wisconsin, United States - UWRJ-L073-202C-2 | ecosystem: Environmental > Terrestrial > Plant litter >... | reverse complement strand
CTGTTGATGCTCCCGGAAACTCAGTAAGTTCAGAGACCGTTTACAATGAAGATTTTACCGCAGCATCGGTTCTGTCAGGCATTTATGCAACAATGAGCAATACATTTAATGCAACGGGCCCCACCAAGATAGGCCTCCTTGCCGGTTTGAGTGCAGATGAATTGTCACTATTTGACATTTCCAATAACCTCTACCGCAACACCTACTACAACCAGCTAACGCCTCTGCCTGTGTCTGATGGCAACAGGTGGATAAACATTTATGGGCTGATCTATCGCTGTAATGTAGCCATAAGTGGTATTAACGCATCCCCTTCGCTATCCACTGCAGCTAAATCACAACTGCTTGGTGAAGCTAAGTTTTGCAGGGCCTTCTTCTATTTTTATTTAACAAACCTGTATGGTGATGTGCCCCTTGCCCTATCAACTGATTATAAAGTTAACAGTACTTTAAGCAGGTCCAAATCTGCGGATGTTTATCAGCAGATATTAACCGACCTGCAGGAAGCCCAGGCTTCTATGGGCGATAATTATGTAGGCAACACAGGTTCGGGAACAAGCTCGGAAAGAGTTCGCCCCAGTAAAGGTTCTGCAACGGCACTCCTGGCTAGAACTTACCTTTACCTGAAGGACTACGCAAATGCCGAAAAACAATCCACAATGCTGCTTGACAACAAATCACTGTATGACACGGTTGGCACCAGTCAGGTTTTTCTGAAAAACAGTAAAGAAACCATTTGGGCACTTCAGCCGGTGATTGTTGGCCGAAATACTGATGATGCACTGGCTTATGTATTACCAGCCACAGGCCCAAGTGTAACTTATCCGTTCTATCTGAATCCCTTTCTGACCAGCGCATTTGAACCCGGGGATAAAAGGAAAACATCATGGGTGGGCACAGCAACTGCCGGAGGTAAAACTTATAATTATGCTTATAAATACAAGGTGAATCAAAATGGCCAGGCAGTAACAGAATATACCATGGTGCTTCGCTTAGCTGAACAGTATCTGATACGTGCAGAGGCACGTGCAAATCAGGGAAATCTTGCCGCTGCACTAAGCGACCTTAACGTGATCAGAAAACGCGCCGGACTAGCCCCGGCTGTTGCAGCCTCACAACCTGATATATTAACTGCCATTGCAAAAGAAAGACAAGTGGAACTTTTTACAGAATGGGGGCACCGCTGGCTTGATCTTAAGCGTACCGGCAAGGTCAACGAGGTGATGACTGTTGTAACGCCTACCAAGGGCCCCGGAACATGGAAACCAGAATGGCAGCTATACGCAGTGCCGAATGATGAAATCCTCCTGGATAATAATCTGACACAAAATCCTGGTTATTGATCATCATAAAATAAAATGTCATGAGCAGGAACAATGTTTAGTAGCCTGTCATTATTATAAGGTGAATAAACAAGAAAGCAACCGGAGATGGTTGCTTTCTTAAAGGTAAAGTATTGCTTATCCAACTCATTTTTTAATCAATAAAAAAGGTGAGGTGGTTAAGGTTGCTAATGACGTTGCCGAAGTAAAGACGTTTTTAGTAAGGATTCTTAAAGATACTGTCTGCTGCCTGGGCCTTTAAGACAAATGTTTAAGCTCTTCTAAGAAGACAGGAAAAACTGAGTCAGATGATTTTTAGTACGATCTGACTCATTTTTTTATGCACCGAGTTCTTTTAGAATACGACTGGTAATTGCAACATGTTCTTTGAATACCGCTAAGGACAATGTTGCCAGGTGTCTGCCTTGATTTTCAGCAGCACCAGCCATCTTGCCTTTGCTAAGGTAGCTTTGAGCCAGATCACGTAAAAATTCGTGATTTTCTAACTGAGCCTGAATGTAAGCTTTGTCAAATTCAGGACCTGCCGGTGTTGATTTGATTTTAGCCAACGTAGCCTTTGCTTTTGCGTCCATTGCAGGAACAGGCGTACCTAAATCTTTTAATACCCCGGTTACAGCTAAAGCTTCGCCCAATTCAAAGCCTGCGAATTCTTTTGTGTTTTTGTTGGTAGCTTTGTTTACAGCAATCTGACTTGTGGCAAGAGAAAGCTCGGCAGGTCCGATTACGCCCATACGAAATTCTTTTTCGTTTGATGCCGTCGGGCTGCCGGCTACATAATCAGTGGCTGCTTCAGCGTTTAGCGTTTGAAGTAACGTGCTTCCTAAAGTTAGAGCCGCGCTAAGCACCAATGATTTTTTCATAAAAGCCCTGCGTGGTGTTGTTTCATTTTCCATGGTTTGTGATTTAATTATGTTCAATTTATTTAATTATAGTTGGTCGAAAAAGTATTGAACCGCTAACTATTCACTTACCTATTCCGATTGTCCGCAGTCCGACAAACAACCATCCCAATTTTTCAGGTCGTACGGAATATCTGATCTTCCCCGCTTCTAATAATAAAGTCACATCTAATAATTAATGGGACTGTATGTAACTGCCTTAAGCAACTGAAATAAAGTGATAAATGTTTATAAAATTCCAACTCGTATCAGGAATAAACGCTATGGACGGAAACAGACTTCAACAACATTATATCACCCTTGGCAAACATGAATTGAATGAGCGGCGGTAAACAGGATGGGATTTCCAGGAAATATAGTAATCCTTCAAAACGATTTCTCCATTCGCGTTTCTAAAAAATTATAGAGAGAGTTTCCTTGCCGCGGTTGTAACCGATGGTTAAGTATAGTCATCCTGGTTTTCGGATTTAATACCCTGCTTTGCATTTACAAAAGCCCGGGGTGCCCGGTATGGTCATCACCGTTGCAAAAACTAAAGCCCCGCTTTTATCACAAGGCATTTTAAAGATCATTCCGGATCACAGTATTAAAGATGCCCCACAGACAGATATTTTTGCAGTTTTTGGCGGTTCGGATGATGTAGCAGCAAATGGCCCTGATGTTACAAACCAAGTGTCAGAGCACCTCTTAATTTTAATCGGCTGATACCGATATCTATGGTGGGAAGTTCAAAAAACACATTACTTCTTACACCCAGTGAATAATATAGCAATAGTAGACCATTTATTATTGCAGATGTTGAAATACCAGATTCGCTTCCCGTCAAAAAAGCCTGCATTTACCCGCTTATTTGTCCGCTTGTCCACGATATATTTTTTTTGAACTGAATGTCTTTCCACATTTGATTATAGGCGACAAGCTTGACGGCCGCGCGAGCTGGATTTGTCAAGACACTATGACTTGCCTGCCCGGCATTGAACATCACCTATCGAAAAAAACATGATCAAAGAAAAAAAGAATTACAGTTGTATCCTCAGAGAAGAAATATTCGGCCCAGGAATTCACAGAATTGAAATCAATAACCATTTAATTTATTTAACGTGAAAATTGAAGAAATAAATCTACTGGGTGCCCAGGAAATTCTCTTTTATACGCTAAATGAGGCTTCACCTAAACATTTTTTAATGGTTTTGGAGATCGAAGGGAAAACAAGCGAACAGGGCTGGCGTAATGCTGTGGCAGCGATCCAGCACGCACATCCCATGCTGAACAGATGTATTGTGACCGATGGGGATAATTTAGTTTTTAAGGAAATTTCCGGTAAGCCCATTGTGCTGAACACATCACCGCTTAAAGATTCTCCGGTACTGGATGACGTATTAAAACAGGAAATGGAAAACGCTTTTGAATCAGCAGAGGGTCCGCTGGCAAGGATCAGGGTTTTATATAGCAGTGAAAAATGCGTTGTAATAATAGCCGCTCATCATTCGATTGCCGATGCTTTTTCCATAGTCTATTTACTGGACGACCTGTTACTGAGTTTGTCAGGGATGACGCCAAACATTTTACCACTGCGTCCGTCACTGGATAATTTGCTTGGGCTGAAAAATGACGGTTTAGCGGCTAAGATCATCAAACAGTTAGGATCAGGTCGGAAAGATAACCAGGACTATCTGCAGGATATGGGACCGCTGCAAATAAATCACTTTAGATTTTCTGAGGAATTTACCAGCCATTTGGAAAAATGCGCTAAAGAAAATGGAACCACCGTTCATGGTGCGTTACAATCGGCAGCAGCGCTGGCTATGCGTACACTTTCATTCGAATCAAATCGTGCAGCATATATTATGTCTCCATTTTCAGTTCGTCAACAGGTGGGTGTAGAAACAGACTGTCGCCTGTTCATCGATACCAAGATGGTGGCTGTGAGCACAGACGAAGTACAGGGATTCTGGGATATTGCCCGCAATGCTAAGGAAGGATTATCAGATATCCGGTCAACAGAATTTCTAAATTCTTCAGCCACGCAGTTACGGGGCTTGATCGGTGAGACTGATGATCTTATCCAATTTGTCAGAGATCATTTTAATTTTGATATAATGTTATCCAATTTGGGACGTTTATCGCTGAGAAATTGTTCAAATGAGCTTAAAGTCAATTATATAACGGGACCTTTCATCCTATCAGGGTTAGGTAACCACCAAACTGTCGGTGCCACTACTTTTAACGGAAAATTGATCCTGACTAATACCAGTCGAAATTTGGTTCCCGGTCTCCTTGATACCATCCGGACTATTCTTGAACAGGCATGTTCCAAATAAGTGGTTTACCGCAGTACCACCAGGGCTTAGTTTTGGGATTATTCATGATTGAACTTGTTTTTTAAAGTATTCGCCATCATTTTAAGTGCAATTTGCGCGGGGACCTTTGGTCCGTTGTGCGTGAAACCGTGGTCAGTATCTTCAAATTCCCGGTGGGTTACCTTAACGCCGCTTTGTTTCAATTTATCAGCGTAGCGGTTGCCATCATTTTTCATCAGGTCATGCTGCGCGGTGATGATCAGGGCTTCCGGGAGCCCTGTAAGATCTGCTGCCAGTAAAGGCGAGGCAAAAGACTCACCCCGCCTTTTAACCCGGGGCAGATAAAGATTTTGAAAGAACCCAAGCATTTTAGGTCCAAGGACCTGGCTTCTTCCAAATTCTATAAATTTGTCCATCGGGTCTTCTGCAGTGTCGAAATAGCCATAATTCAGAATCTGCGCGCAAAAAATATCTTCCTTCATTTCTTTAGCCATGAGGCATAACGCCGCAGAAATACTTGCTCCGGCACTTTGGCCGCCTACTGCTATATGATCAGCATCAATTTTTAGTTTCTGAGCATTAGTTTTCAGCCAGACCGCTACCTCGTAGCATTGATAAATCTGTGCCGGGTAGGGATTCTCGGGAGCCAAAATATAATCGACGTTCACCACCATACAGCAGGCATGGTGGGCGAGGTAACGACAGATCATATCATCCTGTTCTGCGTAGCCAACAACAAAGCCACCGGCATGGTGATTGATATATAAAGGCAATACAGCCTCTTTAAAACCAAGGGGGCGGTAAAATGTTAAGGTGACTAAACCGCGCCGGGTCAAAATCTTTACCGGTGGCAATTCCTCCATCGCGTATTTAACAAGCCCCAGGGATCTGTTAACTCCTGTCATCAAAGGAACCGCTGCCCTTAGTATCCAGAGCTGTATCTTACCCTGAAGTGTTGCCGAAGCCACACCTTTGTTCAAGGTGTAGCCAGGGTTACTGAAGACCCAGAACAGGAACACCGCAATAATTATGAGGACCGCTACAATTGCTATACTAATTATCATGTTCTTAGATCTGCGCCAGGCCACCATCAACATAGATTTCGCCGCCTGTTATGTAAGAAGAATCATCTGAGGCCAGAAATACTACTGCTTTAGCTACTTCTTCTGCCTGACCCCATCGCTGCATCGGAACAGAAGCCTGTATATAATCATTGATCGCATTTTCCATTTCGGGAGAGTCCTGTTTGGTTAGCGGCGTTTGGATCGTGCCCGGGCTCAGTGTATTTACACGAATCATTTTCGCTAAAACTTCCTCGTCCAAAGCCAGCGTACGGCCAAGGCTTCGCACTGCCGCCTTGGTCATAGAATAAACAGGATCTCCAGGGCGGCCTTTGCCGTGAGCTACAGAACTCGTGAGAATAACCGAAGCATAATCAGCCATGATCGGATAAGCCTTGGTGAAAAGAAAAAACACACCTTTAACATTAATATCCATGATCTTGTCAAAAAACGGCTCTTCGGTTTCAAAGATCGGGGGGCAGTCGGACATGCCCGCGTTAGCGAATAAAATATCAATACGTCCGTAGGTTTCTTTTACTTTTTGGATGATTTTTTCAATGCTGGTCAGACACGAAGCATCGGCGCTGATCGTTAAAACGTCACCGCCAAGTTCTTTAGCAGCATGTGCAAGTTTGTCTGCGTCACGGCCAACTATTACAACACTTGCTCCTTCCGCAATCATTAATTTAGCGGTGGCTAATCCGATACCACTGCTTCCGCCGGTAATTAAGGCTACTTTATCTGCTAACTTTTTCATTTAAGGTAATTTTTATCCCGAACAATACGGGGCTTTAGATTCAATTATTTGTTTAATTTGTTGAATAAGATCCTTCTTAAAAAAATTAAAGAATCCAGGTGGACAAAACAGGCACTGAATTCATCAAAATTCCATTAGAACGCGAGCCAATTTTTGTGCTTTAATATTCAGGAGCTTCGATTTTCCCTTCTGCGATCTCCATAGCCGTTTCAGATAAAGGTTTTTCCTGCATGGCCAGTGCCAGCATTAAAGCGATGAACGCGAGCGGAATGGCAGCCATGAAAAGCAGGTGATACGGAGACATCGGCTGATGACCATATTTTTGCATTGCCGAATTCAATACGGCGCCGAAAACTGCAGATCCGGCTGCACCACCCAGATTTTTGAAAAAATTCAGCGCGCCGGTTGCTACCCCGAGGTCCTTGGTGGATACTGCATTCTGACCTGCTAAAACTGTTACCTGTATAAAGAAGCCCACACCGGCCCCCAGAATGGTCAGCGCTAAAATGATGAGCCATACCGGGGAATGATCCGGAATAAGGCTTAAAGCAAGCAGTGCTCCGCCGCATAGAAATGAACCAATAACCGGAAATTTCTTATACCGCCCTGTTTTGGCAATTGAATTACCTGTCATCATAGTGGCTGCGATCAAACCAAAAAGCAGGGGTACGATACATGCCCCCGCCAAAAAAGCCGACAAACCGAAAACGGTCTGTAACATCAGCGGAACAAAAAGCATTCCGACGAAAAGAATAGCGGTCGAAAGAAAAAACAGAGTGGAAGAAATAGAGAAAACACTGTTTCTGAAAAGTCTTAAAGGAGTGATCGGTTCTGCTACTTTGGACTCTACCAGAATATAGAGGCCAAGCGAGGTTATCCCTAGTATACCAAGGCTGATGATCTGCCATGATCCCCAGCGGTAATCATGACCGCCGAAAACCGTCAGTAGTAAAAAAGAGGTTGTAAAAATTACAGCTAGTATTCCGCCTGCAATATCTACGCGGTGTTTACTTTTACGAACAGGCAGGTGCAGTTTTTTTGCAATGATCACAAATGCAGCTATCCCGATAGGTACATTGATCATGAATATAAAAGGCCAGCTTAGGCTATCCACAATAAGTCCTCCCAGAACAGGGCCTGCCAACAGCGCAATAGCAGGTACAATACCAAGGATCGCCTGGTAACGGGCGCGTTGACGTGGCGGGACAAGGTCCCCGACAATGGCCATAACCAGAGAACTAAGGCCTCCTCCCCCGATACCCTGAAATGCCCTGAAGGCTATCAGCCAGAACATATCCGGTGCGAAAGCACATAAAGCTGATCCTATGATAAAAATGGCTATGGAGATTTGCAAAACGCTTTTACGTCCGTACATATCACCCAGTTTTCCAAAGATCAGCGTAGTAACGGCACTGGTAAGCAAATAGGCGGTAGCGATCCATGGTGCAGCAGCAGCATTACCCAGTGTCTGGCCTATCCGGTCTAAAGCGGTAACCACAATGGTTTGATCGAGGGTTGAAATAAAGAGCACCAGCATTAGTGGCACCATCAGGCTTTTGATGTTATATTCCATTAAGGAATCATTATTTTTAATTTTCATAATATTCTTAATTATAAACTCGCTATAAAAGTAAAGTTACTTACTTTATTTATCAAGTATACTTTTAAGGTAAGTTAATTTTTGCTATATTTGTGATGTTATGATGACAGAAAAAGAAATTTCTGAGTTGCCCCTAAGGGAAAGAAAAAAAGAAATTATTCGCCAGGCTATCGTGAAAAATGCGGAAAGGCTGTTTGAAGAAAGAGGCTATGACCACGTTACGGTTGTAGAGATAGCAGACGCAGCCAATATATCTGTGAAAACGCTTTTTACTTATTTCCGATCCAAGGAAGATTTGCTTTTCCAGGATTCCGGACTGGTCTCCGCAATCCTAACCGCACTAAGAGAAAGGCCTAAAAAATGCTCGCCAGCCCAGGCAGTTGTTCAAACGCTGATCAACTTACTACGTGAAAGCGGCACGGCGACCGAAAGTCTTGCCGGGTTTCAAAGAGGGTTCGGTGACAGTGAAGCACTGCAGTCGCGCATATTACGGCTTTGGGCTGAATTTGAATTTGCTATTGCCGATGAGCTCGCCAGAGAGGCAAAATTGGACAAGCAGAATGCGGACATTCGTTTCCAGGCTGCTCAACTTGTTACCCTAATCCGCACCTCAACCTGGAAAGAAGTTCTTGATATTGCTTTAAGTAATCACACAAACTCCATTCAGGCAGTCGAGGAATGGCTCTTAAAAGCAGCTAAACGCATTGCGTAAATGCAACTTCAGTAAAGGGGCAATAGCGGATAGCGAAGCTGAACGAGTTGAAATAGAAACCTGGAAAAGCCTGACACAAAGCACAGATTTCTAATTGGCGGTTTATAATGATCAAAAACAAAGTCATCTGGTTTGCTTTTGATCATTTTTAACATTTGTAATAGCCGCCGACACGTTGTTTGAGGTAAAATTATATAGTGGCATTAACAGTAAGCCAGTCTAAAAAATCGCCTGATTTAAGTTTGCTGACCGTGATTTGACCTGCAAAAGTACATTTCAAATTAACAGTTATGCTGCGCGTCAAACTGGTTGACAGATCCCTGATCGCTAACTTATTGACCAGTGACTGTCTATTGACGCGATAGAAATTAGTCCCCAGGTGATTGTCCAGATCTTCGAGACTGCGTTGAACAAAATATGATTTATTATCTAGCGTCACCAATTGCACCAATCCGTAATCAAGATGAAAAAGGGCGATGTCCTGATGCATTATCGGAATGATCTTGTCTTTATATCTAACAAGTATGCGTTCTTCGACAAATTGTTTTTTTGGCGGTGCGGAGTGATCAGTGGCCTTATTTTCCTGTTCGGTAGCTCTACTAAGCTCCCTGTATTTGTCAATCACTAATCCGATTCCCTGCCGGTTTGGGAGATAGATCTTTTCAGTCACTAACAAGCCCTTAATGCCGCAAATTGAATCGATCGTATGTACATATTTACATGCATGGGTCGTATGATCGTAACAAAGGTCTGCCAGTCCCACTGTAACGTTTTCAGCAGGGAAGGTTTTGTTGTTTTGTATACAAAGCAACTGATTGTTTTTGCGTAACCTGAAATCATGCGTATAACCTTTTGTCATCAATGAATACAGCAGGCTTCTTTCAATACCCAGGAATTTTTTTGAAGCGGTCAATTCAATCATTTCGTTCATCAGTTTAGCTTTAGATGTTGAGGATGTCTGTTAGGTGATTTGATACTAAATTTTAGCGTAATCATGTCCGGAAACTTAACGGGCCATTTACCTTAAAAAAAAGCGTCATAAAATTGTAATTATTATATTTGTATTGCTCCAAGAAGTGTACCACAATATAAACCACTGTTTTTCAATGTAATAGAAAAGAGAAATTTTATCATTGTTGAAATATCAATAATTTTCAAACTTCTGCTATTGATATTTGAACAAATTTTAGGCAAGTCATTAAAGCTGATAAATTGAAAAGACAAGTGCGACGGATGATATTAATTATCAAAAAGAAAAATCCTTATAATTATCAAAAAAAGGTGACAGCATGTATAAAAAGGAAAACTTAAGCCCGTGCATTTATCTAGTTTGCAACTTTTTTCTGATGACTTTGTTGGCCTGTTCGCCATCCGTGAAAGCGCAATATTATCCTGAGCCACCGAGGATAAGGCCAGATCAGGAGCCGCGTTTGCTCAAAAGCTACAGCAAAAACCCCGGGAATAACGAAAAGATAGCTTTGTTAATTGATTTGAGTAACCTTTATTACAATAAACCGTATAAACTTAAGCAGGATATATCACGCAGTCTTTTCTACGCTGAAGAGGCGAAAAAATTATCTTTAGCCCGAAACAACCAAAAATCTTTTAATAAGGCACAATTGCGTATCGCAACTGCGCTGCTTGCGCAGAACAATTTTAAAGCTGCGGAGGCTATTTTACCGACCCTTGATGATTCCTGCAGGTTAAACTTGTTATTGCAGTTTTGTTTTATGGATGGAGTTAATAGTATTGATCCCCATTTGCCGGGAAAGGTTAAAGGCATTATGTATGTAGATAGAGCCAGAGCGCTCGCCACAAAACTTAATGACAAAGAAGCTGAATTATTGACGCGACGATATCGGGCCGAAGCCCATCTCAGCCGGGGTAAATTCAAAGAGGCGGAACACGAATTGCAGCAGCTTCTTAAAACATATAATGCTATCGGATATAAAAGACTTCATTACGTTTTTCTGGATCTGTCAATGTTAAATGACCAAACCGGTAATTACGACAAAGCGCTTGATTACGCGCTTAAGGCAGCCAATGTAATGGCGGCCACTAAAGATACGCTGGCAGCGGGTGACATATTTATGGTGCTTGGCACTCAATTCCGGCGGGAGAGCGAATGGGAAAAAAGCATAGAAATGTATAAAGCCTCCGCTAAAAACTATAGAATTAATGCAGGATTAGCTACGGTAATCTATGCAGAGAGCCAGATAGCAGATGTATATACCGGACAGCATCAGTATCAGAAGGCAATAGACTACTTACAATCTGCCATTAAACATATACCTGAGGGCAATGAGGTCAGCAGGCAGACCATCATCAGTTCTCTGGCTGATTGTTACCTCAAATTAAAAATGTACAATGAGTCGGAACACTATTTTCTAAAAGAATTTCACATTAATAAATCCACAGACCCTAATTCGGAAGCCACCTATCATCGGATTGCTTTCTTTTATGTAGAAAGCAAAAAATATAATAAAGCAATCCCCTATCTGCACGAGGCCTTAAAACATGAAACGGCGTCCACCGCGATATCTACAAAGGGCCATCTCCAGTTCATGCTCTTTCTTGCCGATTCAGCGGCGGGCAACTACCGCTCTGCAATCAGTCACCTGAGGCAAAATAAACTTTATGATGACAGCGCTTTACAAGTAGGAAAAACAGCAGCCACGCAAAATCTTATCATTCAATACGAAACGAATAAGAAAAACCAGCGGATAAAAATATTGGAACAAAACGACCAGATCCAAAATTCAAGGTTAAAGCAGGCTAATCTGATCACTAAGATCACTATTGGGGGGCTATTGCTCTTTATCGCTGCCGGCATCATATTTTACAGGCAATTCAGGCAGCGGCAACTGGCGGCTAAGATAATTTCGCGCAAAAATGTGCAGATGGAACGTTTGCTTTCTGAAAAAGAATGGTTATTAAAAGAGGTACATCACCGGGTTAAAAACAATCTGCATACTGTAGTGAGCTTATTGGAGATACAGGCGGAATTTCTTAAGGACGATGCACTGGAAGCAATAGAGAACAGCCAGCACAGGATATTTGCAATGTCTCTGATTCATCAGAAACTGTATATGGCCGAAGATGTTAAATCGATAAATATGGCAGAATATTTGCCCGAACTTGTCACTTATCTTAAAGAAAGTTTTGCTGACCAGAGAAACATTACTTTCGAGCTGAATATTCAACCGATACAGTTAGGGGTATCCCAAGCCATGCCCCTGGGGCTTATTACTAATGAAGCTGTGACCAACGCTATTAAATATGCATTCCCTGCACAACAGACCGGGAAGATCACCGTTAGTTTGGAAAAGGACAAAGAGAACGTTATCTTGTTTATAGCAGATGATGGGGTTGGATTCGACAGAGATACAGAATTTCAGCGTGAAAGTTCGCTGGGGCTTAAATTAATGAACGGACTTAGCGGGGATATTAACGGCACCCTGACTTTTTTTGGTAAAAAGGGCACCCATATTCAGATCGTATTTCCGTTAGATCCGACAGACGGTGATGAAAAAGAACTGCCGATAATAAAAAGGGAAGGCCGAAATGAAAGCTAAAATATTGATTGTCGAAGACCAATTCATTGAGGCACATAGCCTGGAAAGAATACTGATCCGAGCGGGTTACGTAGTCTGTTCTATCGCACGTTCGGTTCCGATCGCCTTAAAGGTGATGGAAAAAGAAGCTCCTGATCTCGTCCTGCTAGATATATACCTGCAGGGGAGTTTGACCGGCGTAGACCTTGCCAGATCTTTAAATGAGCGTAATCTACCCTTTGTTTACCTGTCAGCAAATTCAAATAAACAGGTTTTGCAGGAAGCTAAAGCCACCAAACCTTATGGCTTTCTGGTTAAGCCTTTTCGGGAAAAGGATGTACTGGTTATGATCGATGTCGCGCTCTACATACATCAACAAAACCAGGAACTTCGGCTGAAGTCCGGAAAATCGGGTATCTCTCCTTTTATGCCCTCTGCATCAGGACAAAAAAGCATGGTCGGCAAAAGCAAAGTCATGCAGGAACTTTTTGAAATGGTGAAGGTCGTAGCAAGTTCTGACATCTCCGTTCTGATCGGTGGTGAAAGCGGCACGGGAAAGGAACTGATCGCCCGGGATATCCATCAGTTGAGTGACCGTGCAGCTAAACCTTTCATTGTTGTCAACTGTTCCGCCCTCCCGGCAAACCTCGTAGAAGCTGAGCTCTTCGGTCACGAGAAGGGGGCTTTCACCGGAGCGGTTGAAAAACGGATCGGAAAATTTGAACAGGCAAATGAAGGAACTATTTTCCTTGACGAAATCGGTGAATTGCCCTTAGAAATGCAGGTAAGGTTCCTACGGGTACTACAGGAAAAAGAAATTGAACCCATAGGCGGTAAAATAAAGAAAGTAAATGTCAGAGTCATTGCCGCAACTAACCGCGACTTAGAGGAAGAGGTAGCAGCCTCCAGATTCAGGGTGGATCTGTTTTACCGCCTGAATATTTTCCCAATCAACCTGCCACCACTGCGGAACCGCCGTTCAGATATCCCTTTACTGGTCAAACATTTTATTAATATATATAACAAACAGACGGGGAAATCTATCACCGGTGTTTCGGATCAGGCAATGAAGCAATTCGAAACCTATGACTGGCCGGGCAATGTACGGGAGCTTGAAAATGTAATCTTCAGGACCGTACTCATCAGCAATGGGAATGAAATTCAGCATATAAGCCTTCCAGGGATTAGAAATCCCAATCAGGAGATCAAAATAAAAACGATCGTTGAAAATGAAAGAGAACACATTCTGGCTGTTCTTCAAAGCTGTGACTGGAAAATATCCGGTAGTGGCGGCGCCGCCGAATTATTGGACATTCACGTCTCTACCCTCAATTCGAGGATCAAAAAATTAGGTATCAAAAAATAACAAAGCTATTCAAGGTTTGAACTGCGTTTTACCGAAACTCGTTTAAGCACAAAAATGTGAAGTTTACCCGCCTATTTTTTAAAGCCATTAGCAGCAGAGATAAATACGTTTCTATTATCAAACTTTTTATCCGACAGTATATTCTCTGCTTCTTTCGATAGCTTAGAATTGTCGTACCATGAAGCTGGTTCTATTGAAATGTATGAATTGAATAATTCGGTATGCTTCAATAGTGTGTTGATAACAAAAAGCCCACCTAAAGAATGTGAATAGCTAATTATTGGTATCAGTAAAAATAAAAATATTTTCTTCATGTTGCATCTATAGTGTCTCACGAAAAGACAGGTTTTAAATTAAAATGTTGCACAACATGTTAAATTAAATACTTGTTGAGCGTGATGGAAGCAATCGAAATTCATTATAGAAAGATATTGTCTGCACAGACTTACAGGCTTGAAGCGGTTTCTTTTACCAAACCAGACGGGAAAGGCGGAAGGCATGAGCAAAAGAATGAAGTCTATTTTCGGCGGGATGCGGTCGCGGTCTTGCTAGTGGACCGGGAGAAGGAAGAATTCATTTTGGGCAGGCAGTTTTGGCTGCCCGTATTTGTGAATCCGCAGGGGGAAGCCGACGGCTATTTGTTAGAGGCAGTGCCGGACTCATTGAGGTTGGGGAATCGCCCGAGCAGGCATACTGATCTGTTGCGGGGGCGCGCTTATACGCGGCATACTGAACGGATTCTTTTGGTAAGTGCGCTCAATCTTTTTCTTTTTGCCCGAAATCTATCTTTCTGAATAAGGAAACAAGATCAGCCGCTGGGCTGTTCAAATGATAAGCAACAGAAAGAATATGATTGTTAATTATACAGAATCAGGATGGCAAATCATTACGCAGCGCTCCCATGGCTTGCTTGCTGCGCTAATTTGTGCGCAATGGAGAAAAAACCGGCAGCCGCCGCGCTGGGTGGAAACGCTGATCGCCGCTGCTGAGCACGATGATGTGTACAATGAGTGGGAGAATGACGATTTATTGAATGAAGCGGGAGGACCGGTGAATTTTACCCAAACTGGTTTCAAACCGGAGTTATGCAAACGCCTGATCGGCATGGCCGAAACCAAGAGTGCTTATGTCGCATTGCTGATTTCCAGGCATATCCAGTTTGTATATGGCGAAGATCCGAAGGCCAAAAATTTCATTTCTGCTTTGAAAAAGCGGGAGCAGGACTGGTTGAAGACGGCTGTGCTTCGCGGAAAGGAAGTTGATACGGCATATGAACTTGTCCAATTCTGTGATGCCTTTTCGCTGCTGATCTGCCAGGGGCTTGTGCAGCCTGAAGGGCGGAAGATTGAGATCAGCAGAGGGCCTGAAGGCAGGGCATATGATATGCATGCTTCCGGTGTTGGGTTGATTGTTGATCCCTGGCCTTTTGAAATCGATTCTTTTGTTGTCAGCTGGGAATCCAGAACCGTGTCACAGTTGAGCTTTACAAGTGTGGCTGATTTCAGGGAACAGGTGGTGAAAGCCCCGGTAGTCTCTCATTGGCTTAAACTTTTTCGCGGATCTTGACGTTCGCCTTAGGCGGGTACAATTACCAGCTTCAAACAGAAAGGACTATTTATCTTTTTTATGCTAACTTTAACTATGCAAGAAACGATTAATCCCCTGGACGACGATGCAGCACAGAATGATCAAACCGGTGCAAATAATTTTCATGAATCTAAGCAGCGGGTGGAATCGGGTGATGGGGAGTCATTACTGGAAAAGCTTCGGCTTGCTGAAGAGCGCAGTGCGATGCTCGCCGCTATTGTGGATTCCTCGGATGACGCCATTATCAGTAAAGACCTGAATGGTTTTGTGACCAGCTGGAACCTTAGCGCCGAGCGCATCTTTGGTTATACGGCTTCAGAGATGATCGGGGTCTCTATTACTAAACTGATTCCTGCCGAGCGGGCAGAAGAAGAAGCGCAAATTTTACCTAAAATCAGGCGTGGAGAGCGGGTTGCGCATTTCCAGACCAGGCGGATCACTAAACAGGGCAGGCTGGTCGATGTTTCGCTAACCGTTTCTCCCATTAAGGATGTTTCGGGAAACGTGATTGGGGTGTCTAAGATCGCCCGGGATATTACCGGACTGAAAAATAACATTGAGAAAAGTCTGATTTTATCGGCCATAGTGGATTCCACTGACGATGCGATCATCAGCAAGAATCTGAACGGCATCATTACCAGTTGGAACCCTTCGGCCCAAAGGATATTCGGCTACCTGCCCGAAGAGATTATTGGCCAGTTGGTGTTGAAGTTAATCCCTCCTGACCGTCAGGATGAGGAAACACTGATCCTGAGCAGGCTGCGCAAAGGGGAGCGTGTGAAGTATTTCCATACCAAACGCCTGACTAAATCCGGAAAGTTAATTGATGTTTCGCTAACGATTTCTCCTGTTAAGGACGACCAGGGCAGGATCATTGGCGTGTCGAAAATTGCCAGGGACATCACCGATCTCATTGAGGCGCAGAAGCAAAGTGCCATGCTGTCTGCTATTGTCTCCCATTCTGATGATGCCATCATTAGTAAGGATTTAAGCAGTATCGTGACCAGCTGGAACAGTTCTGCGGAGCGTCTGTTTGGTTACACGGCAGAAGAAATGATCGGTCAGTCGATCGTCAAACTGATTCCATCAGACCACCTGGAGGAGGAGCCACAAATTATTGCCAGTATCAGGAGTGGGCAGCGGGTTCACCATTTTGAGACTAAGCGCAAAACCAAATACGGAAAATTGTTGGATGTTTCCTTAACCATCTCGCCGGTGATGGACGTGGCGGGCAGGGTTATCGGCGTTTCCAAAATTGCCAGGGATATTACCGATAAAAAGCAGGAGGAGCAGCGCAAAAATGATTTTATAGCAATTATGAGCCATGAACTGAAAACGCCACTGACCTCCATGCGCGCTTACGTGCAGCTTGCTCTTGCCAAGGCAGTTGACCGCTCGGATTCTTTTACCCTAAATGTGCTGAGCCGGGCAGAAACCCAGACCCGGAAAATGACGAGTCTGATCCATGACTTTTTGAACCTTTCCCGTCTGGAAGAAGGTAAGATGTCGCTGAATGTATCGGATTTTTCACTTTCGGATCTGATGGAAGAAGTGCTAAGCGATACTTTGGCCTTGGCTGGTACGCATGAGATCATCTATCACGCGTGCCAGGAGGTGAACGTTTGGGCTGATCGGGAAAAAATCGGTCAGGTATTGACCAATCTGGCAGGCAATGCGATTAAGTATTCACCTGCAGGCAGTACCGTTGTGATGAAGTGCCAGCTGGACATTGGACACGTGGTATTTAGTGTGACTGATCAGGGGTGGGGAATTTCCAGGGCGGATCAGGGCAGGCTGTTTGAGCGCTTTTACCGCGTTGAGACTGGCAACCAGGGCCATGTGCCGGGTTTTGGAATCGGCCTGTACCTGGTTTCGGAGATCATTAAACTGCACGGCGGCGAGATCAGGGTAGATAGTGAGCTGGGCGCCGGGTCGACATTTTCATTTTTGCTACCCATCCAAAGGTAACCATTGGGAATAATTATCATGGCTGTGGAGGAGTCATAGCTTGTCTTTTGTCTATTACCTCGTAAATAGGAAGTGTAAATTCAGGCATTAGCATATTTGTCAAAGTCTGTTATCTTTGATATGCTTTCTCCGGAATAAATGCTATCCCACTGTACCAGTTTCAGCATAATAGGGATCAATGCCCGCCCTTTTTCTGTAAGCGTATACTCCACACGTGGCGGCAATTCCTTAAACTCTTCCCTTGAGATTACGCCGTCTTCCTCCAGCTCCCTCAACGTTGATGTGAGTACTTTTTTGGAAATCGTACCCACTGTTGCCGCGATTTGTCCAAATCTTGCTTTTTTTTCCCTGAGAGCCCAGATCAAAATTGGCTTCCATTTCGTTCCAAGTATGGCCATAGAACGGTGCATCGGGCAGTCACTATATTGAAAAATAGCTTTTTTCATTCGGGTTACCTTTAGGTTACTGGTATCTGATCAATTGGTTA
>Ga0247730_1000954_pt1 | contig 17635 bp, 15 predicted proteins | sample UWRJL073202C2_FD_180959 | JGI IMG/M metagenome (GOLD analysis project Ga0247730, IMG submission 180959) | Plant litter microbial communities from Arlington Agricultural Research Station in Wisconsin, United States - UWRJ-L073-202C-2 | ecosystem: Environmental > Terrestrial > Plant litter >... | reverse complement strand
CGGTAGGAGGGGACTTGTCCCCGAAGACGCCAGTGCTAGCGCTGAAGATCTTCCTCGCCAGACCCGGCGCCTTCCCGGACAAGTCCGGTCCTACCGAGCCCACGCAACCGGTAGGAGGGGACTTGTCCCCGATGGCGTTTGCGAAAGCGGCGCAAAGTTTGAGCTATGTCATTGTCCGGTCAATTTTTCGGGGATAAGTCCCCTCCTACCGGTAAGGCACTATTTGTTCACGTTTTTAAAACAGTCATCCAATAAGAAATGCCATCGCGAATGTATTGGCGAGCCACACACTTTTTTGAACTGCCAATAACTTTCCCGACCGCCCAACAGAGGTGGCGGGATGCGATAACCAACGGAGCAGCTGTAATGAATGTGAATAAATTGAGCGTCCTCGCCCTGGCGATGGCGGCAGGCACTGTGCAACCTGTTTTTGCTGATTCCCAGGCGGACGCAACCGGTTTTGTCGAAGGTTCGAAGTTGAGCGTCAAGGCGCGCAACATGTACATGAACCGTGATAACCGCGCCACCGGCGCAACCCAGGCTTACGGAGAAGAATGGGCGCAAGGTTTCATCGGCAGTTTCGAATCCGGGTTCACCCAGGGCGTGGTCGGTTTCGGTATTGATGCATTGGGGCTTTACGGGTTGAAGCTGGATACCGGTGACGGTCGTACCGGCGGCGGCACGGGGTTGCTGGAACAAGACAGCAGCGGCGCGAAAGACAACTACGGCTATGCCGGCGCAGCGGTAAAAATGCGCGTCTCCAAAACCGTGGCCAAGTTCGGTGACCAGTATGTCAACAACCCGGTATTCGCCACTTCCGACAGCCGTCTGCTGCCGGAAACCGCCCAGGGCCTGTTGATCACCAGCAATGAAATCGACAACCTGACCTTGCAAGGCGGCCACTTCACCGCGTTGAAAAACCGTAACCAGAGCAATCATGACAGCGCTGGCCTGACGAGCATCAACTTCGGTGGCGGTCTGTATAAATTCAACAAGAATCTGTCCAGCAGCCTCTATTACTCGGACGTTGAAGATTACTGGCGCAAATACTACGGCAGCCTGACCTACGCCCTGGCCTTGACCCCCAATGACGTCGTGAAGTTTGACTTCAATGCGTACGACACCAAAAGTGTCGGCAAGGAACTGGGCGGTGATCTGGACAACACTATCTGGAGCCTGACCGCCGGTTATACCCTTGGCGCGCACACCTTCCAGATTGGTCGTCAGCAAGTCAACGGCACCGGCGACTACAAGTACGGCGTTGACGGCAACAGCACCGTCTTCGTCGGCAACTCCATTCAGTATTCCGACTTTAACTACGCCAACGAAAAATCCTGGCAGGCGCGTTACGACATCAACATGGCCACGTATGGTGTGCCGGGTCTGTCGTTCCTGGCGCGTTATATCAAGGGTGAAGACTTCACTACGGCTACCGGCGACAACGGCAAGGCGTGGGAGCGCGATATCGACGGCAAATACGTGGTTCAGGCCGGTCCAGCCAAAGACCTGAGCCTGCGCGTGCGTCACGCCAGCTATCGCAGTTCGGATCGCGGCGGCGAAATCGACGAAATCCGCGTCATCGTCGAGTACCCGCTGAGCATCCTGTAACCCCTTTCGATCTCCCCATCGAAATCAAAGCTCACTCCGCGCATCGCGGAGTGAGCTTTTTCATTGGGGCAGCGGGGTCGGCCAATCACGGGGCCTGAACGCTTGCCCACTTTTAAGCAGGGCTTCCCGAGCCGTTAACGGTGGCGTCCAGTTGAGCAGCGTTTGCGCCTTGCTCGAATCAACAACCAGAGAAGCGCATAACGTCGAATACATGGATTGTTTGCCGACCATTCTCGCGCCCCAGCGCATTAGCCAGTCTGGCACCGGTAATAATCGCGCCCGGCTGCCCATGCTGGTGGCCAGTTCACTGACAATCTGCGAAGTCGACATATCTACGCCGTCCGAAACCAGAAACAGCTCATTGGCAGCGGCAGGATGTGCGATACACAGCGCAATGAAATCCACCAGGTTTTCCAGGGCAATCATGCTGCGCTTGTTATCGATCAAGCCAAACGGCATCGGCACGCCCGACGCCACCCAGCGTAACAGGCGCGGAAAGTTACGCGGCGCGTGAGCGGCGTAGACCAGCGGTGGCCGAATAATCACGAAAGCCATGGCTGTGTCCGCCAGCAAAACCATCAGCCCGCGTTCGGCCTCAAGCTTTGACCGCGCATAGTCGTCTTCTGGCGCAGGCACGGATTCTTCATTGAAGGGGTTGTGGGTCGTGTGCGAGCCATTGACGCCTACGGAGCTGATGAAGATGAACCGCTTTACTCCAGCGGCCAGCGCTTGTCGGGCGAGGGCCAGCGTTCCGTCGACATTGGTTAGCCAGAGTTGCTCCAGCTGGCTGATGCCGGGGCCGGTAGGTGTCTTGAGATGAGCGGCGACATGAACGACCACATCCACACCTTGCAACGCTGCAGACCAATCAGTTGTTGCACAGCAATCGCCCACGGGAATCAACGGGGCAACGGATGGAGCCGGGTGCCTGGTACGTGTTGTGCCTGAAACCTCGTAATTCGTCTCGGCGGTCAATTTCCCCAGTAACGCTTTCCCGATATAGCCGGTTCCACCCGTGACAAGTATTTTCATAATCATCCTGAAATAATCAAACATTAGGTACGCAGCCCTGCGCGTTGCAGCTCGCGGGCACTCTGATTTACGGGGGAAGGTTAGTCGTTGTTCAAGAGGTTAGATTTTTTTTAGCGCAACTGTCTAGCGCGCTAATGAACAGCTTTTCGGCTTTTCTCAGGAAGTTAACAGGTGTGTAGCGGGTAGTTGTCAGGCGGTGCGAATAATAACGCAACGTTTCAAACAGATAGCTTGAAAAGCGAACAGCATGTGCTGAATGTAATTAATTGAACAATCGATTGAGTGTGTAATTCCAGCGTTACAGGTAAATCACCGAATTTGCAGCGGGTGCAGAAAAAACCGCGCTCTGCACCCGCGCATGTTCAAGCGACGTGGGCTCAGGCAAAGACAAAATACTTGCGGACCGTCTCGACGACTTCCCAGATGCCTTTCATGCCCGGCTCAACCACAAAGATGTCACCGGCCCGCAAATGAATCGGGTCCATGCCATCCGGGGTGATGATGCAGTAGCCTTCCTGGAAGTGGCAGTATTCCCACTTCACATAGTCCACACGCCATTTACCCGGTGTGCAGATCCAGGTGCCCATGATCTTGCTGCCGTCTTCGGACGTGTAGGCGTTGAGGTTGACGGTGTGCGGGTCGCCTTCGAGTTTTTCCCATTTGCAGGCATCGAGCACCGGCAGCGGGTGGGTATCGCGCAGGACAGTAATCGGCGTAGACATGGACAGCTCCAGGGTATGGGCGAAAATCGCTTGGCTACCTTAGGGCGGTTGGTTGCCACCCGGTTGTCTGTGCTCGACATCCGGGTATCCAGAAGCGCAGCTCAAAACCGCCAGCAACGCCCCGGCGTAACCCGGCAGGGCCGCGAAATCCACGGCACACAGCAGCAGTTTTCGGTCGGCCCATGGGTCAGTCAAGGCGATGCTTTTGAACTGACGTTCGCCCTGCCAGCGCTCGATGGCGGCTTGGGGAACAATGCCCAGGCCAGCGCCGCGGGCAACCATCCTGATCGCGGCGGCAAACCCTTCGGCCCGCACCCGGATGCGCAGGCGTTTTCCGGCGTGCAGCGCCTGGCCTTCGAGGTAAATCGCCATGGCGCTGTTGACGGCCAGGCCGACAAATTCGTAGTCCAGCAGCTGGCTGAAGCTCAGGGTGGTCTGATCCTGCAACGGATGGTCCAGCGGCATGATCACCGCCAACGGGTCGGCGCGGAACGGTCGGGTCTGCAGGTCGCTGGCATCGACGGCGTCGGAAATGATCCCGATGTCCGCCGTCCCATGACGCACTGCATGCAGGATGCGCAGGCTCGGATGTTCCTCGACTTCAATGTCGATGTTGGGATGACTCACCAGAAAATCCGCCAGCAATTCCGGCAGGTGTTCACTCAGCGTGGAGGTGTTGCACAGCAGGCGCACCTGACCTTTGAATCCTTTGGCGTAGTCGGCAAGGTCAAACTGCATGCGCTCGACCTGCTGCAGGATCAGTCGAGCATGCTGCGCCAGCGCCTTGCCTGCCGGAGTCGGTGTCACGCCGCGTCGGCCGCGTTCGAGCAGGGCAATGTCCAGCGACGCTTCCAGCCCGCGAATTCTGGCGCTGGCCGAGGCCAGGGATAGATGACTGCTGGCTGCGCCGGCGGTGATATTGCCGCTTGCGAGCACGTTCAAGAACAGTCGCAGATCAATCAGATCGAAGTGCATGGTCAGCCTTTGACGTGCGCGTTAATTTCAGCCTCTGTCTGAGCTTGAGGCTGGCTCAATGCATGACAGATTTTCAAAGCCTGCGGCTCGCGTCAGCATAGGCCCATGAATGCAATTATCCAACACTACCAAACACTCGGCTGGGCCTTGTCGGCACTGGTGATGGGCACCTTTTTGCTGGCCGGCACGGTCAAGGGCGTCATTGGCCTGGGGCTGCCAACAGTCGCCATGGGATTGCTCGGGCTGGCTATGCTTCCGGCGCAGGCAGCCGCGTTATTGATCATACCGTCGACCTTGACCAATCTTTGGCAACTGGCGGCGGGTGGGCAATTGCGCGTGCTGATCCGGCGGCTGTGGCCGCTGCTGCTGATGATCGTCATCGGCACCGGACTGGGCTCGATCGGTGTCGGAATGAGCGGTGGGCATTCGATGACCCGGGCGCTGGGCGCGGCATTGCTGCTGTATGCCTTGAGCGGGCTGTTGCTGCCGACGCTGCACATTGCGCCCCGACATGAAGCCTGGCTGGGGCCGCTTTGCGGGTTGCTGACCGGCATCATCACCTCGGCCACCGGCGTGTTTGTCATTCCGGCGGTGCCGTATCTTCAGGCGCTCGGGTTGGAGCGCAACCCGCTGGTGCAGGCGTTGGGCCTGTCATTTACCGTCTCGACCCTGGCGCTGGCCGGTGGCCTGTTCTGGAACGATGCCTTGGGCGGCGCGGAGCTGGGCGCGTCACTGCTGGCGCTGATTCCCGCGTTGCTCGGCATGTGGCTCGGCCAATGGTTACGCCAGCGCATCAGTGCGCAACTGTTCAGACGGGTTTTCTTCACGGGCATGGGCGCGCTGGGTTTGCATCTATTGATTGGCGGCTGAATCGACATGCTTTGTTGTCTTCAACAGCGCTAATATCCAGGCTGTTTTGAATGGAAGACAACAATGAAAGCGCGCTCTGATGAATTGCAGGTGTTTATCTCGGTGATCGAGTGCGGGTCGATTTCCGCTGCCGCTGAACAAGTCGGACAAACGCCTTCGGCCATCAGCCGGACCTTGTCGCGCCTTGAAGCCAAACTGGAAACCACGCTGATCAACCGCACCACGCGGCGCATGGACCTGACCGAAGAAGGCAAATTCTTTCTCGAACGGGCCAGGCTGATCCTGGCGCAGATGGAAGAACTGGAAGAGCGGCTTTCCCTGCGCCAGCAGACGCCCGCCGGACGTTTGCGAATTAACGCCGCGTCGCCGTTCATGCTGCATTCGGTGGTGCCTTATGTCGCCGAGTTTCGTGCGCTGTATCCGGATATCCAGCTGGAACTCAACAGCAACGACCTGATTATCGATCTGCTGGAGCAAAGTACGGATGTTGCCATTCGCATCGGTGCCCTGGCGGATTCGACCTTGCACGCGCGCTCGTTGGGCAGCAGCCCGCTGAACATCCTCGCCAGCCCGGCCTATCTAAAAAAGCATGGCACGCCAGGCAGCGTCGCAGCCCTGGCCGAACACGTGCTGTTGGGTTTCACCCAGACCGAATCCCTCAACCACTGGCCGTTGCGCCATGCTGAAGGTGATCGATTGTTTATCCAGCCGGCTATTGCCGCTTCCAGTGGCGAAACCTTGCGCCAGCTGGCCTTGGCGGGTGAGGGCATCGTGTGCCTGTCGCACTTCATGACCCATGAAGACATTCGCCTGGGTCGGCTCAACGTCCTCTTGCCCGATGCCAACACCGGCTATCGCCAACCGATCAACGCCGTGTATTACCGCAACTCGCAACTGGCGCTGCGCATCCAGTGTTTTCTGGATTTCATTCAGCAGAAGATGGCGGGGTATGCGGTCTGAATATCTCGGGCTGCGTCACCCCGTAGGACCGGCTTCAGCCGGGAGGGTGTGCTCCCGGCTGAAGCCAGTCCTACAATCCTGTGCGAGATTCGTGCCTGCAGCGCAAAAGTCATTTCACCCATCCCGCCTTTTTCATCATGAATCCGCAGCCGATACTGATCCCATCATTCATCGCAACGTTGGGAGTCACCATGAACGTATTCATTACAGGCGCCGCCGGTTTCATTGGTGGTTCCATCGCTACCGGCCTGGTCAAGAAAGGGCATCAGGTTACCGGCTTGGTGCGTAGCGCCGAACAGGCCGAAGAAATGATCGCGCTGGGTATCACGCCGGTCGTTGGCACGCTTGACGATAGCGCGTTGCTCACCGAGCAGGCGCGCAAAGCCGATGCCGTCATCAACGCCGCCAGCAGCGATCATCGCGGCGCGGTGCAAGCGCTGATCGAAGGGCTCAAGGGTTCGAACAAGCCGTTCCTGCACACCAGCGGTTCGAGCATTGTCGGCGATGCGTCCGGCGGCAAGGGCAGCGATGTCATCTATTACGAAGGTCAGTTGCCGGAGCCGACCGCCGACAAGGCTGCGCGGGTTGCCATCGACAATCTGGTGCTCGATGCCGCCAAACAAGGCGTGCGTTCGGCAGTGATCTGCAACACCTTGATCTACGGCCACAGCCTGGGCGTGAAGCGCGACAGCGTGCAGTTGCCGCGCTTGATCAAGCAGGCGCAAAAGAGCGGCATCATGCGCCACGTCGGTCCGGGCGAGAACATCTGGTCCAACGTGCATATCGAGGATGTGGTCGAGCTGTACGCGCTGGCGCTGGAGAAAACCCCGGCCGGGACCTTCTACTTCGTCGAGAGCGGCGAGGCGGCATTTGTCGACATGAGCAATGCCATCGCCAAGGCGTTGGGCCTGGCCGTGGTGCAGGACTGGCCGCTCAAGGATGCCGAAGCCGAATGGGGCTATGAAATGGCCAACTACGGCCTGGGTTCCAACAGCCGCGTGCGGGGCAAGAATGCTCGCGAACTGCTGGGTTGGGTGCCCAAGCGTACGTCGGTTACCGACTGGATCCGCGACGAGCTGGTTGTTTAAGACCTGCGACGCGCAATTGCCAAAAAGCGGCCACCTTCGGGTGGCCGTTTGCGTTTGTGCCATTCCTGGTCATTAATCAGTGCCGTCAGTTCTGCAAATAATAAGGAAGCGCTATGCGACTCGTCATGTTCAAGACACTGGCTTTGTCTGTGGCCATTGTCAGCTCGTCGGCGGCGTTCGCCGTCACGCTGGAAGGCGGTGCCGTGGCTTCGCCGGACCAATACGGCGCTGAAGTCGCGGCGCAGATTCTCAAGAAAGGCGGCAATGCCGTGGACGCTGCGGTGGCGACGGCCTTTACGTTGGCGGTGACTTATCCCGAAGCCGGAAACATCGGTGGCGGTGGCTTCATGACCCTGTTCATGGATGGCAAACCGTATTTTCTCGATTACCGGGAAACCGCGCCAAAGACCGCCTCGCGCAACATGTACCTGAACGACAAGGGCGAAGTCATCGAAAACATGAGCCTGGTCGGCGCTCGCGCGGTAGGCGTGCCGGGTACGGTGATGGGCTTGTGGGAGGCGCATCAGAAGTTTGGCAAGTTGCCGTGGTCCGAACTGCTGACCCCGGCCATCGGTTACGCGCAGAACGGCTTCAAGGTCGCCGAAAAGCAATACATGTATCGCCAGGAAGCTCTGCAACTGTTCAACGGCACAACCAATTTCAACGATTATTTCGGCAACATGAAAGTTGGCGAAACCCTGCGTCAGCCGGAGCTGGCCAAAACCCTGGAACGCATCGCCGACAAGGGCGCCAAAGAGTTTTACAGCGGCCAGACCGCTGATTTGCTGGTGGCGCAAATGCAGCGCGATAACGGCCTGATCAGCAAACAGGATCTGGCGGATTACCAAGCCATCTGGCGCAAGCCGCTGCACGTCAACTGGCGCGGCAACACGCTGTATACCGCGCCGCTGCCCAGTTCCGGTGGCGTCGCATTGGCGCAACTGATCGGCATCAAAGAACAGCGCGCCGATGACTTCAGGGGCGTCGAACTCAACTCGGCGCGCTATATCCACCTGCTGGCGGAAATCGAAAAGCGCGTGTTTGCCGACCGGGCGGATTACCTCGGCGATCCGCAATTCTCCAAGGTGCCGGTCAACGAATTGATCGATGAGGCGTACCTCGCCAAGCGGGCCCACGAGATCAACCCGACGGCGATTTCACCGACCGAAAACATCAAGCCCGGTCTTGAGCCGCATCAGACCACACACTTCTCTATCGTCGACAAGCAAGGCAACGCCGTCAGTAATACCTACACGCTGAACTGGGATTACGGCAGCGGCGTTGTGGTGAAAGGCGCGGGCTTCCTGCTCAACGACGAAATGGACGATTTCAGCTCCAAACCGGGTGTGGCCAATGCCTTTGGCGTGGTGGGCGGCAGCGCCAATGCCATCGAGCCGGGCAAACGCATGTTGTCTTCCATGAGCCCGAGTCTGGTGACCCGCGACGGCGAAGTGACGCTGGTATTGGGTACGCCGGGCGGCTCGCGGATTTTCACCTCGATCTTTCAGGTGCTGAACAATATCTATGACTACAAGTTGCCGTTGAAGGAAGCCGTCGGCGCGCAACGGGTGCATCACCAGTTGCTGCCCAAGGACACCATCTACTACGACGCCTACGCGCCACTGACCGGCAAACCTGCCGAAGACCTCAAGGCCATGGGTTACAGGCTGGAGGATCAAGGCTGGGAAATGGGCAATGTGCAGGCGATCAAGGTTGATGGCACGAAGCTGGAGACAGCATCCGATCCACGGGGCAGGGGAGTGGGGATGGTGGTGAAGTAAACGAGCCCGTAGGACCGGCTTTAACCGGGAGGGCGGCATCTCTGACGAAGCAGATGCAGCGAATGTAACAACCACCTCCCGGCTAAAGCCGGTCCTACGGTAACGTAACGGTTATTGCTTAATGATGCTCACGCGTCGCGCGGAATTTCACGTCTGCCCAGCGTTCTTCCATCAAAGCCAGGTTGACCCGGGTTGGCGCCAGGTAGGTCAGGTGACCGCCGCCGTCCACCGCGAGGTTCTCCACGGCCTTGATTTCAAACTCTTCGAGCTTCTTTTTATCCGCGCAGTCGATCCAGCGCGCTGACCACACCGTGATCGGCTCGTAGGCGCATTCAACTTTGTATTCTTCTTTCAAGCGGCTGGCGACCACATCGAACTGCAGCACACCCACGGCGCCGAGGATGATGTCGTTGCTGCGCAGCGGGAAGAACACCTGCGTGGCGCCTTCTTCGGCCAGTTGCTGCAAGCCCTGACGCAATTGCTTGGACTTGAGCGGATCTTTCAGGCGTACGCGGCGGAACAGTTCCGGGGCGAAGTGCGGGATACCCGTAAAGCCTAGGTTTTCACCTTCGGTAAACGTATCGCCAATCTGGATCGTGCCGTGGTTGTGCAGGCCGATAATGTCGCCGGCGTAGGCCTCCTCAAGCATTTCGCGCTCGGACGAGAAGAACGTCAGCGCATCGCCGATTCGCACTTCCTTGCCCAGACGCACATGGCGCATCTTCATGCCCTTGTCATAGCGGCCCGAACAGATACGCATGAACGCGATCCGGTCGCGGTGTTTCGGGTCCATGTTCGCCTGGATCTTGAACACGAAGCCGGTGAATTTTTCTTCGACCGGTTCCACGGTGCGTTCGTTGGCAACCCGCGCCAACGGCATTGGCGCCCAGTTCACCACGGCGTCCAGTACGTGATCGACACCGAAGTTACCCAGCGCTGTACCGAAGAACACCGGGGTCAGCTGACCATTGATGAACTCTTCCTGGTTGAATTCATGGCAAGCGCCCTGAACCAGTTCCAGCTGATCGACGAAACGATCGTACTCGTCGCCCAGATGCGCGCGGGCTTCGTCCGAATCGAGCTTCTCGATGATCTTGACGTCGGTGCGTTCATGGCCGTGACCGGCGGTGTAGACAATGATGTAGTCGTCGGCCAGGTGATAGACACCCTTGAAGTCGCGGTAGCAACCAATCGGCCAGGTGATCGGCGCGGCCTTGATCTTCAGGACGGCTTCGATCTCGTCCAGCAACTCGATGGGGTCGCGAATGTCGCGGTCCAGCTTGTTGATGAAGCTGACGATGGGCGTGTCGCGCAGGCGGCAAACGTCCATCAGCGCGATGGTCCGTGGCTCGACGCCTTTACCGCCATCGAGCACCATCAGGGCTGAGTCGACGGCCGTCAGGGTGCGATAGGTGTCTTCGGAGAAGTCTTCGTGGCCCGGGGTGTCGAGCAGGTTGATCATGTGATCGCGATACGGGAACTGCATGACCGAGGTGGTAATGGAAATACCCCGTTGTTTCTCCATCTCCATCCAGTCGGATGTCGCATGGCGGTCGGACTTGCGAGACTTCACCGTGCCGGCGATGGAAATGGCCTTGCCCATCAGCAGCAGCTTCTCGGTGATGGTGGTCTTGCCCGCATCCGGGTGGGAAATGATGGCGAAAGTGCGGCGTTTCGCGACTTCGGCGGCCTGGTGGGTCATGGGAAATCGCCTGGCAGGTGAGTCAAAAAAGGGCGCAGATTATAGCCTATCTCGATGCAATAACCGAACCGTTCAGCACATGCGCGGTGGCCAATTACTATCTTGTGTGGGAACCTTTCAGACCGTGGAGACGTCCACTCCCCTGATACAGCCATCGTCAGGGTCTGCTAAATCAACGAGTTAGCTTGACGAAGCTGCGCTAATGGCTTGTGTTTTCGCCGAGGTTCACCCTCAACGGCGACCCACCCGCTGCTCTTCGCGAACGTTATTCCTTGGTCACCCGCAATGGTCGATCAACGGCAACGCGTTCGCCGACTGAAATAAGGAGTCCGCCTGTGGCTAATCGCTATGGCAAGGGGCTGATTGGAGGTGCGGTTGTTATCGCACTCCTGGCCCTGCTGATCCACTGGATCGGCATAAGTACCATCAAGCAATACCAGGATGACCTGCTGTTTTATCTGCAAGCTCACCTGATTCTGGTTCTGGTTTCAATGTTGGCGGCCCTTGTGGTCGGGATCCCGGCGGGCATTGCCCTCAGTCGACCCAGCATGGTTGGCCGCGCCGAACGCTTCATGCAGATCTTCAACATTGGTAACACCATTCCTCCTCTCGCGGTTCTGGCCATTGCCCTGGGTATCCTCGGGATTGGCAGCGGACCTGCCATCTTCGCGCTGTTCCTGGCCTCGTTGTTGCCCATCGTGCGCAACACGTACGAAGGCCTGAAAAACGTTCAGGGTTCACTCAAGGAAGCCGCCGTCGGTATCGGCATGACGCCTGGCCAGGTGCTGTGGCGTGTCGAGTTGCCCAATGCGGTGCCGATCATCATCGGTGGTGTGCGTGTGGCGCTGGCAATCAACGTCGGGACCGCGCCATTGGCCTTCCTGATTGGCGCCAACAGCCTCGGCAGCCTGATTTTTCCCGGCATTGCCTTGAACAATCAGCCGCAATTGCTGCTGGGCGCGGCCTGTACCGCGTTGCTCGCGCTGCTGCTCGATGGCCTGGTGACATTCGCCAGTCGTATCTGGCTCGAACGCGGCCTGACTCGCTGAGTGAAAGGAATTCCAATGAAAAAATTATGCTTGTTTCTAGGCTTTGCCTTGCTGTTCCCGGCATTTGCCCAGGCAGCGGACAAACCGCTGCTGCGCATTGGTGCCCGGGTATTTACCGAGCAGACCATGCTCGCTGAATTGACCGCGCAATACCTGCGCACCAAGAACTACGACGTGCAAATCACCGGCGGCCTGGGCAGTAACCTGGCGCGCAGCGCACAGGAAAGCGGTCAGCTGGACATGCTGTGGGAATACACCGGTGTTTCTCTGGTGGCCTACAACCATGTCGATGAAAAGCTCGACAGCGAACAAACCTACGCACGGGTGAAAGAACTCGACGCGAAAAAAGGCCTGGTCTGGCTTTCGCCGTCGAAATTCAACAACACCTACGCGCTGGCCCTGCCGCAGAAAATTGCTGACCAGTACCCGCAGGTCAACAACGTGAGCGACCTGACGAAAGTGCTCAAGGACGAAGCCAAAGAGAATCATGTCGTAGCGCTGGACACCGAGTTCGCCAACCGATCCGATGGCTTGATTGGCATGGTCAAGCATTACGACATGAATCTCGGTCGTGAGAATACCCGGCAGATGGACGCTGGCCTGGTCTACACCGCGCTGCGCAACGGGCAAGTTTTTGCCGGTCTGGTCTATACCACTGACGGTCGCCTGAACGCTTTCAAGCTCAAAGTCTTGCAGGACGACAAGCATTACTTCCCGGACTACACCGCTGCGCCGGTGATTCGTCAGGAATATCTGGATGCCCACCCGGAAATCGCCACGCTGCTCAAGCCGCTGGCGGATTTGCTGGATAACCAGACCATGATTGACCTCAATGCCCGCATTGACGTCGGTCACGAAAGCCCTTCTGTTGTTGCCGCAGATTTCCTGCGCCAGCACCCATTGAACTGATCAAGGAGAAGACATGAATTTCTTAAGTACCTTCTCCCATCTGGATTGGCCGCTGATCCTGCAACTGACCTGGCAGCACATCACGCTGGTCGGGATCGCCGTGACCCTGGCCATCGTTGTTGGTGTGCCGTTGGGCGTATTGATGACGCGCTTCCCGTCACTCGCCGGACCGCTGCAAGCCAGCGCCACGGTATTGCTGACTGTGCCGTCGATTGCCCTGTTCGGGCTGCTGCTGCCGTTCTATTCGAAGTTCGGCCAGGGCCTGGGCCCGATGCCGGCGATTACTGCCGTATTCCTGTACTCGTTGCTGCCGATCATGCGTAACACCTATCTGGCGCTGACCGGCGTCGAACCGGGTATTCGCGAAGCCGCCAAAGGCATCGGCATGACGTTCGGCCAGCGCCTGCGCATGGTTGAACTGCCGATTGCCGTGCCGGTGATTCTCGCTGGCGTGCGCACTGCCGTGGTGATGAACATCGGCGTCATGACCATCGCCGCCACCATCGGCGCGGGCGGTCTGGGTGTACTTATTCTTGCTTCAATCAGCCGCAGCGATATGTCGATGCTGATCGTCGGCGCCGTGCTGGTCAGTCTTCTGGCCATCTTCGCCGACCTGCTTCTGCAATGGCTGCAACGCACGCTGACTCCAAAAGGATTGCTCAAATGATCGAACTTCAAAACCTGACCAAGATTTTTCAAAGCAACGGCAAAGAAGTCAAAGCCGTCGACTCGGTAAGCCTGACCGTCAATGAAGGTGAGATCTGCGTCTTTCTCGGGCCTTCGGGTTGCGGCAAGTCCACCACCCTGAAAATGATCAACCGCCTGATCATGCCGACCTCCGGCAAGGTGTTGATCAATGGCGAAGACACCACCGGCCTGGACGAAGTGACCCTGCGTCGCAACATCGGCTATGTGATCCAGCAGATTGGTCTGTTCCCGAACATGACCATTGAAGAAAACATCACGATTGTTCCGCGCCTGCTGGGCTGGGACAAACAGAAGTGCCACGACCGCGCTCGCGAACTGATGAGCATGATCAAGCTGGAGCCCAAGCAGTACCTGAATCGCTACCCGCGTGAATTGTCCGGTGGCCAGCAACAGCGCATCGGCGTGATCCGCGCCTTGGCCGCTGACGCGCCACTGCTGCTGATGGACGAACCGTTCGGCGCGGTCGACCCGATCAACCGCGAAATGATCCAGAACGAATTCTTCGAGATGCAGCGCGCGCTGAACAAGACCGTGATCATGGTCAGCCACGACATCGACGAAGCCATCAAGCTGGGCGACAAGATTGCCATCTTCCGTGCGGGCAAACTGATCCAGATCGATCACCCGGACACCTTGCTGGCGCATCCGGCAGACGAGTTCGTATCGAGCTTCGTCGGCCAGGACAGCACCCTCAAGCGCCTGTTGCTGGTCAAGGCCGAAGACGCCGCCGACAACGCGCCTTCGGTCAGCCCGGAAACCCCGGTCGCCGATGCGCTGGAAGTCATGGACGAAAACGACCGTCGTTACATCGTCGTCACCGATGGCGAAAACAAGGCCATGGGCTACGTACGTCGCCGCGACCTGCATCGCCAGACCGGCAACTGCCTGCAATTCCTCCAGGCATTCAACGCCACCGCCGCCTACGACGAACACTTGCGCATCCTGCTGTCGCGCATGTACGAGTTCAACCGCTCATGGCTGCCGGTGCTGGATGCCGAAAACGTATTCCTCGGCGAAGTCACCCAGGAATCCATCGCCGAATACCTGAGTTCAGGCCGTTCGCGGGGTGGCAAAACGAGTATTACCTCGCCTGCTGACGTTGCGGCTGAAGCGCAGGGCTGAGAGAGGCGGGGCCTGACCCAAGCCGGTATCGGTGCTGACGCCTTCCCGGACACGTCCGGTCCTGCCTGATTCGTGCAAGTCGGTCTTGATTTGTGCAAACCCGGTAGGAGGGGACTTGTCCCCGAAGAGGTCGGGTTTTTCCGACAGGTAAATCTATAGATACCGCGCGCGGTGGTTTGCACACAGTCTGCGTAGGACCGGCTTTAGCCGGGAGGGCACAAGGTCTGACGACGCAACTGCTGCGTATGTACCGGCCTCCTCCCGGCTGAAGCCGGTCCTACGGATCCTGGTGTAATCAGGAGCGATCTATCGCACTTCGACGCTCGTCAACGATCGCTCAACCAGCCCCTGCGCCATTTCGACCAGATGCATGACCGAACACGCCAGATCGCGTTTCTGGCCGGTCAGTTGGTCGCAGGTTTCGTAAGCGGTGGCTGCCGCGCAACGCAGCAGTTCTGATACGCGCACCAGGTTTTCTTCGAGGTTGATGGGGGCGTCCGGGGTATTTTTGATCACGATAGAGTTCCTTCCTGTTGCGCCAACACTTGTCGCTCTCACGCGGTAGAGGGTGGCAGCTATGTACAGGGTGAGAGACCGGCAGAAGGGACCCGGCCAGACCGAAGTCTGCCTGCACACAGCTGCCATAACGCATTCACCGATACCCGAATATCGATGATGGACTGACAGGCTTATGCGGCTTCTGACCAGCGGGCTCTCACACCCATCCACTGAGTTTTCAATGGCAGGGCGCAGGCTAGTTGCAGGAATGGGCAGGCGCAAGCGGGGCGGGAGAGTCTAGGAAATTTCCCACTAGAGATACAGAGTGGTCTTTCGAAATCGTGACATTTTTGTGAAAGTTGGCGTCCGTAGGACCGGCTTCAACCGGAAGGGCGCAATGTCTGACGACGCGACTGCTGCGAATGTACCGGCCTCCTCCCGGCTGAAGCCGGTCCTACGGATTCCGGTGTAATCAGGAGCGATCTATCGCGTTTCTGGCCGGTCAGTTGGTCGCAGGTTTCGTAAGCGGTGGCTGCCGCGCAACGCAGCAGTTCTGATACGCGCACCAGGTTTTCTTCGAAGTTGTGGGGCGAGCCGGGAGTAACTTTAGTCATTGTGTTGATCCTACAAGTCCGGAAGCCGCCTTTGTCGTTCTCACACGAAAAAGGTGGCGGCTATGAGCAGGGTGAGAAACCGGTAGTAGGCGTCCGGCCAGACCGAAGTCTGCCTGCACACAGCCGCCATAAATCATTCATCATCGGAAAAAAATCGATGATGAACTGTTCGGACCATGCGCCTACTGAACAACCGGGTTCTCACACCCGTCCACTGAGTTTTCAATGGCAGGGCGCAGGCTAGTTGCAGGAATGGGCAGGCGCAAGCGGGGCGGGAGAGTCTAGGAAATTTCACACAAGAGATACAGAGTGGTCTTTCGAAATCGTGACATTTTTGTGAAAGTTGGCGTCCGTAGGACCGGCTTTAGCCGGGAGGGCGCAAGGTCTGACGACGCAACTGCTGCGAATGTACCGGCCTCCTCCCGGCTGAAGCCGGTCCTACAGTTCTGTGGGCGATAACCGCCAGTTCGTCGCTAAATCACCTGCAGAATGAACATCATCCTGTCACACAGGTCCGTTACTACGGGTGTGGGAACGTGATCCGCTGCCGAACAGGCAAAAACGGGCAGAAATGCGACATTTTTTGTTGATCTCAAGCGCCTCAGGTCCTAAAGTTCGCGCCGAACGTCCATGCTGGAAACGATCCATCCGGCTCAAGTACTGACGACGAGACAGCAAGGCCATAGGGAATGCGCTAACCGCATCCATATGGTCTTTTTGCTTTCGGCGAACAGCCTTGGGAAGTAGGCGAACCAAAGTGGGGATACGGAGGGCGTTCGTTGAGCGCGTGGAGACACGCCTCGCACCCATTGATTAATGCAGTTTGCCAGTAGGAGTTTCCGCATGCCGATCCAGGTCGAAGACTATTTCCAGCGCGACACCTTCAACAAAATGAAGGCGTTTGCCGACACACAAGAAACCCCATTCGTCGTCATCGATACCGCGATGATCAGCAAGGCCTACGACGACCTGCGCGCAGGCTTCGAATTCGCCAGCATTTACTACGCCGTCAAAGCCAACCCGGCTGTCGAGATCATTGATCTGCTCAAGGAAAAAGGCTCGAGCTTCGACATCGCCTCGATCTACGAGCTGGACAAGGTCATGGACCGTGGCGTCAGCGCCGACCGCATCAGCTACGGCAACACCATCAAGAAATCCAAGGACATTCGCTACTTCTACGAGAAGGGCGTGCGCCTGTTTTCCACCGACTCCGAAGCCGACCTGCGCAACATCGCCAAGGCCGCACCGGGCTCGAAAGTCTACGTGCGGATCCTGACCGAAGGTTCGACCACCGCGGACTGGCCTTTGTCGCGCAAGTTCGGCTGCCAGACCGACATGGCCATGGACCTGCTGATCCTCGCCCGTGACCTGGGCCTGGTGCCTTACGGCCTCTCGTTCCACGTGGGTTCGCAGCAGCGCGACATCAGCGTCTGGGACGCGGCGATTGCCAAGGTCAAAGTGATCTTCGAGCGCCTGAAGGAAGAAGACGGCATCGTCCTCAAGCTGATCAACATGGGCGGCGGCTTCCCGGCCAACTACATCACCCGCACCAACAGCCTGGAAACCTACGCTGAAGAAATCATTCGCTACCTGAAAGAAGACTTCGGCGATGATTTGCCGGAAATCATTCTGGAACCGGGCCGTTCGTTGATCGCCAACGCCGGTATTCTGGTCAGTGAAGTGGTGCTGGTGTCGCGTAAATCCCGCACCGCTGTCGAGCGTTGGGTGTACACGGATGTGGGCAAATTCTCCGGCCTGATCGAAACCATGGATGAAGCCATCAAGTTTCCGATCTGGACCGAGAAAAAAGGCGAAATGGAAGAAGTGGTTATCGCCGGTCCAACCTGCGACAGCGCCGACATCATGTACGAGAACTACAAGTACGGCCTGCCACTGAACCTGGCCATCGGTGACCGCCTGTACTGGCTGTCCACCGGCGCCTACACCACCAGCTACAGCGCAGTCGAATTCAACGGCTTCCCGCCGCTGAAATCGTT
>Ga0247730_1000953_pt1 | contig 17643 bp, 15 predicted proteins | sample UWRJL073202C2_FD_180959 | JGI IMG/M metagenome (GOLD analysis project Ga0247730, IMG submission 180959) | Plant litter microbial communities from Arlington Agricultural Research Station in Wisconsin, United States - UWRJ-L073-202C-2 | ecosystem: Environmental > Terrestrial > Plant litter >... | reverse complement strand
ACTACAGCCACTACGTCGCGTTCTGGAAAGAGGTCAAGCTCGTCGACTAGTTCTCCTAGTTCGACAGGGTTGATACCTCGATGAGCCACGGGCCGTCGACGCGGCTCCAGCTCGACACGTCTTCCGACGCGTCGTAGTAGCCGTCGTCGAGGCCCAGTGCGCGCGCCCATTCGCGGCAGAGCGGCTCCGGGTCGTCGGCGCCGAGCGGAGGTGCGCCGAGAACGAATATCTCGCCGTTCTCGATGCGCACGTTCCAGCGGAGGGCCGGTAGACCGCTGTCCCCGCCGACGGCCGCCACGGCGTCGGTGATCGACTGCGTGAACATCGTGTTCAGCCAGCCGGGCGTAAAAAACTGCGTTGCGGTTCCTGACATGCGGGGACCCCTTCTTCTGAAGAAATCGACCAGGGTCCGGGGCCGCGTAGCTCTACGATACGGCGTGCGGGGCCGCGAGTCACGCCCCGTTCAGGGCGCGGTGCGTGCGTACCTTGGCGCGGTTGCCGCAGCGCTTCATCGAACACCAGCGGCGGTTGTTCGAGCGTGATTCGTCGTAGAAGACGAGCCCGCAGTCGTCGGCCGCGCAGAGCCGGATGCGGGCGCGCTGGTCGGGGGCGAAGAGATCGACCGCCTCGCGTGCCATGGCGCTGAGCGCCTGGCCGGGACGCGCCTTGGTGCGACCCGCCTGGCGGGATCCGCCCGAGAGGGCCGGCGGGATGTCGGGGGTCGCGGCGAAGAGGTTGATGATGTCGACGTCGTCTGCGGCGGGTGCCTCGCCGCGGCTGGCGGCCATCGCGCTGCGGGCGATCGCCGCGCGCAGGGCGAGCCCGTCGGTCAGATCGCGGTCTCCGGCGGCGGTGAGCAGCTCGGGAAAGCGGCCGTCGAGCCAGACGGCGAGGTCGGCGGCCGAGTGCAGGTCTTCCCACTCGGGGTTGTCGCCCATGGCGCCCGAGTAGGCGAAGTCGAGGGAGAGCGCACCGGAGTCGAACCACCACTGGTGTCCGTCGCCCGAGCGGAACCACTGACCAGTAGTTTTCGTTGACTGCACGTAACCAATATAGTGGGTTACATGAATGCCGCTCCGAACACGACTCCCGACAATACAGGCTCGAAGAAAGACGCCGGTTGGGAAGTGGGAGTTCGCGAGACGATCGACGTTCCGCTGCCCGTCGTCTGGCAGTACCTGGTCAGCGCCGGCATCCCCGTCTGGCTGGGCAAGGGCGAGTTCCGCGGCGTCAAGGGTTTCCAGTACTCGATGGCCGACGGTGTGCGCGGCGAGGTGCAAGCCTACGCCGAGGGCTCGAAGATCCGCCTGTCCTGGCGTCCCGACGACTGGCCGCACGACACCGTGCTGATCCTCAGCGTGAAAGAGGTGGAGGCGGGCACGACCATCGCGATCCACCACCAGGAGCTCGCCGACCGCGACGAACGCCGCATGATGCTCGGCCACTGGAAGAACGTCGTGGGCGATCTCGCCCGCGCGCTCGCCTGATCTCTGCCAGCTAGGGTCGTCGCACCCAGGTGATGATGTTCGCGACGTCGAAGCTCCGCGAGCACTTGCCGCACGCCAGCGCCCTGCCCGGCCTTCGATAGCGGTGGTGCACGTGTCCCCTCGGGCACGTTCCCACCCACGGCGCCATCTCGACCGCGGTCGCACCGTCGTGCAGACGCTTGCCCTCGTATCCGAGTTCGGCGGCCGTCGCCTTCCAGCGCGGGCCGTGGCCGGCGCGCGAACCCGCGAGTGCGTGGGCCACCTCGTGCAGCAGGATCTGGTGCACCTCGTCGTCTTCGTACCGCGCCGCGAGATACCTCGACACCGAGATGCGCTTGGTCGTGTAGTTGCACAGCCCGGCGCGCGTCTTCGCGTTATCGAACCCGAAGCTCCACACGGTCGGGTCGAGGTGCAGGGCGATGAGGGCGTCGGCCCACTGCCGTACTCGTACTAGTTCTGCCACGTGACGAAACTAGCTCCCGGCACCGTCAATAAAGGTCTCGGTGATCTGAATGGCGATCATCGCGGCGTCCACCTCGTCTGGGGAGGACTTGATGCGCACGTGCACTTTCAGAGCGTCGCTGAAGTCGCGGCGGGCGGCGTCGTAGTCTTCGAGGTCGAAGTTGACCCGGCCGCGCTGCTGCAGGGCGAAGGCCTCGGTCGCGCTCCACTCGTGCGCGTGCGCCTCGTTGACGCAGTCGGTGAGGTCGGCGAGGGCGGGCTCGAGCTTGCCGAGGGCCTGCTGAACCTGCGCGCGTCGCACGCGGGCGAGCGCGAGCATCTCGCGGTCTCCGCCGAACCGCGCCTGCCGGACGGCCTGGTTGGCGATGTCCCACGCCTCGTCGAGCTTGCCGGCGAGGCGCAGCAGACCGACCTTCTCGTCGAGGGCCGCGGCGCTGCGAAGCGTGCCGAGTTCTTCGAGACGCTCTTCGAGCGCGACGGGGTCGACCTGTTCGCGGAGGGTGGTGGGGTCGTAACCCAAAACGATTGCCACGGGAAATTCCTTAGATTGACGAGCGTCTCAAGGTTAACCCGGGGCGGCCGTTTCGAGGGCAACCTGCAGCAGCTTGTCGTCACCCGCCTGCGGCACGCCCCGGCCGTCGGTGTTGCCCGTCAGAACCCAGAGCGAGCCGTCGGGCCCGGGCACCGCGTCGCGGAGGCGCCCGAACCTGCGCTCGAACCAAGGTTTCGCTTCGGCGCCCGCCGTGGTCGTGACCGACCAGAGCCGCTGGCCCTTCAGCGCCGCGAGGTAGATGGCTCCGCGCGTGATGGCGAGTCCGCTCGGACTCGCATCGTCGGTGGCCCACTGGTACACCGGGTTGATAAAAGCGGGGTCGGATGCCGCGCCCTCGACCACGGGCCAGCCGTAGTTGCCGCCCGGGCTGATCACGTTGAGCTCGTCCCAGGTGTCCTGCCCGAACTCGGCCGCCCACAGCTGGCCCGACGCGTCCCAGGCGATGCCCTGCGGGTTACGGTGGCCGAGCGAGTAGACGAGCGACCCGGCCGCCGGGTTGTCGGGCGGAACGTCGCCGGTGGGCGACATCCGCAGTATTTTGCCGTTCAGCGATGCCGGGTCTTGGGCCGCATTGCGAACGCCGGCGTCTCCCGTGGTCGCGTACAGCATGCCGTCGGGGCCGAAGCCGAGGCGGCCGCCGTTGTGGTTGCCGGCCTTGGCGATTCCGGTGAGCACGTCTTCGCGGGCGCCGAGCGAGTACCCGCCCGGGGCGCCCTCGAGCGCGAACCGCACGATGCGGTTGTCGGATGCGCCGGTGAAGTAGGCGTAAAGCCAGCCGGTTTCGCCCGCTGAGCTCGTCGAAGCGCCACCCGCCGCCATCGCGGGCGAGACCGCCAGCCCGAGCAGCCCGCCCTCGCCGCCCGGCTGCACGCCGTCGACAGTTCCCACGACGCGCACCTCTCCCGCGGTCGTCAACTCTTTCACCTGCGCCGTGTCGCGCTCGCTGATCAGCGCCGATCCGCTCGCGAGCCGCACCACCGACCACGGGGTGGTGAGACCCTGGGCGACGACGGTCGGATCACCCGCCGGCAGCGCGAGCGGTTCGGGCGTGGGGCTGGGTGTGGCGTCGGGCGTCGGCGAGGCGGTCGGCACCGGGCTGAGCTCGCCCGCCGTCGCGCACCCCGCGAGCAGCGCGATGATTCCTACGGTCGCGGCCACGCGCATCCATCGGCTCATGCCTCAAGTCTCCCGCCCACAGTGCAGAGGGGCAACGAATCGACGCTGAAGAAGTGTCTGAGCGTCGAAACGGCGCCCCTCCGCCCCGGGTTCACCGGCAGGCAGTGCAGCGGGGCAACGAATCGACGCTGAAGAGGTGCCTGAGCGTCGAAATGGCGCCCCTCCGCCCTGCGGGCCCTTCAGCGCTACGGCCGCACCTGGAAGATGCTCTTCGCCGGCGGGGGCGACTGGATCGCCGTCGCGTCGGTGACGATGGGCGCGCCCGCGATGAAGTCCTTGAGCTCTGAGCCGGCGACGACCTTGGCCGGGTGCGGTCCGCCCGCCAGGATCCGGGGCATCCATTCGAGGGGGAGCGGCGACCGCGAGCCGACGAGCACGACGTTTCCGAAGCGGCGGCCCTTGAGAATCTGGGTCTCGGCGAGAACCGCGACGTCGGCGACGACCGCCGAGAGGGTGGATGCCGCGGCTTTCGCAAAGGCGAGGCCGGGGCCGTCCGCCACGTTGACCAGCACGATGCCGTCGTCTGCCAGCAGGGAGACCGCCTCGGTGTAGAACTCGAGGCTGGTCACGTGCGCCGGCGTGCGTGCGCCGCTGAAGATGTCGACGACGAGCAGGTCGACCGAGCCGCGCAGTCCCGCCGGGAACTTCGCGAGCACGGCACGCGCGTCGCCGTGGCGCACCTTGATCTGCGCGCGGGGCGACCACGGCAGGTGGGCTCGCACGAAGTCGACGAGGTCGCTCTCGATCTCGACGACCTGCTGGCGCGAGCCGGGGCGCGTGGCCTCGATGTAGCGCGGCAGCGTGAACGCGCCGGCGCCGAGGTGCACCGCGGTGATCGGCTCGCCGGGCATTCCGATCTGGTCGATCACGTGCCCCATGCGCTGGATGTACTCGAAGAACAGCTCCGACGGGTCGTCCATGTTCACGTGCGACTGCGGCGTGCCGTCCACGACCAGGGTGAACGAGCCGGGCACCCAGCGGTCGGTCTCGATGACGGCCTGGTAGCCGCTGAGGCTCAGGGTGATTGACGGCTTTTCGTCGCTCACAGCTGTACGGCCCTCTCGGCGAGAACGCCGTCGATGAGCGCAATGCACTCGGCCAGCCGCTCTTCGCGGTTGCCGCGCACGAACTGGCCGCGCTCGCCGTGCCGGGTGAGCTCGTCGACGAACCACTGCGTCATGGTCGGGCGCAGCTGCTCTCCGTCGCGGATGCCGTCTTGCGTGAACCGCACGTCGCGGTGGTCGGTGAGCAGGTAGAGCGCGCGGGGCGGCAGGTCGGGCACGGCGTCGCGCGCCGCCGTCGACCCGTCGCCGAGATAGCGTCGCTCCCAGATCTGGGTCGCGAGCGCGTCGGTGTCGCAGAATAGAACGGGCGAACCAGCGGATGCCGCCGCGTTCTCGAGGCGCTGCTGTTCGAGGGCGATGATCGCGAAGTCTTTGCTGGTCCAGTCGGCACTGCGAAACTCGGCGTCGTCGTCGAAGCTGATACCGAGCTCGGCGATCTTGCCTACCGTGTAGTCGCGGCCGAATTCCGAGACCCACAGGGTGTTGCTCCACACGCCGCCGCGCGAGCGGTAGTGCTTCACCAGATCTTGGGTGAGCGTGGTCTTGCCGGTCGACTCGGCGCCGACGAGAACGACGCGCGCGGTGAGCGCAGAGCGGCGCTCCGGCGTTAGCTGATCCCAGGCTGCGAAAGGGTCGATTTCGGTCATTCGGTGGAGCTCCGTGGGTCTTATAGCCGAATCCACGATTGTGGTCAAGGAATAGCTAGACACATAGGACTGTTTTGTCCTATAGTTGTTCTTTGCGCTCCCAGACAACCATGCAGTCATATTGTGGACAGTTGGTGCGCCCCGAGTATAGCGGCGGGGTAGGCCTTTTATAGGTCCTGGTGAGCTTTTCATTACCGACAGTCGGTTTCTACCGGCATAAGACCCGACGGGGTCCACGGAGGTTATTTCCTTGGCTGCTGCGCGCAACGCGTCCACCAAAAAGTCCACTAAGAACGGCCGCACCGCATCGCGCGTGTCGTTCGCAAAGATTACCGACACCCTGACGGTTCCCGATCTGCTCGCATTGCAGACCGAGAGCTTCGACTGGCTCGTCGGAAACGACATCTGGAAAAAGCGTGTCGAGGAAGGTCTGGCCCAGGGCCGCACCGACCTCCCGACCCGCTCTGGTCTCGATGAGATCTTCGAGGAGATTTCTCCGATCGAAGACCTCGGCGAAACCATGCAGCTGTCGTTCACCGGCCCCGAGCTCGAAGAGCCGAAGTACACGATTGACGAGTGCAAGGAGCGTGGCAAGACCTACGCTGCTCCTCTCTACGTGAACGCAGAGTTCATGAACCACCTCACGGGTGAGATCAAGACCCAGACGGTCTTTATGGGCGACTTCCCGCTCATGACCATCAAGGGAACCTTCATCATCAACGGCACCGAGCGTGTCGTCGTCTCCCAACTGGTTCGTTCGCCCGGTGTCTACTTCGACCGCACGCCCGAGAAGCTGTCCGACAAGGACATCTACTCCGCTCGCATCATCCCGAGCCGTGGCGCATGGCTCGAGTTCGAGATCGACAAGCGCGACCAGGTCGGCGTTCGCATCGACCGCAAGCGCAAGCAGAGCGTGACCGTGTTCCTCAAGGCCCTCGGCCTCACGAGCGAGCAGATCCTCGAGGAGTTCAAGGGCTTCCCGTCGATCGAGCTCACCCTCGAGAAGGACAACATCCTCACGAAGGAAGAAGCCCTCAAGGACATCTACCGCAAGCTCCGTCCCGGCGAGCAGGTTGCCGCCGAGGCCGCGCGTGCGCTCCTCGACAACTTCTACTTCAACTCGAAGCGCTACGACCTCGCGAAGGTTGGTCGCTACAAGATCAACCGCAAGCTCGGCATCGACGCTCCGCTGTCCGACTCCGTACTGAGCCTCGAGGACATCCTCGCGACCATCAAGTACCTGGTCTCGCTGCACGACGAGAGCGCCCCCAACGTCACGGTGCACGACAACAGCCTGTCGACCGTCAAGGGTGTTCGCGACGGCAAGAAGGTCGACGTGCGTCTCGACGTCGACGACATCGACCACTTCGGCAACCGTCGCATCCGCGCGGTCGGCGAGCTCATCCAGAACCAGGTGCGCACCGGTCTCTCCCGCATGGAGCGCGTCGTCCGCGAGCGCATGACCACGCAGGACATCGAAGCGATCACCCCGCAGACCCTGATCAACGTGCGCCCCGTCGTCGCCGCGATCAAGGAGTTCTTCGGTACCTCGCAGCTCTCGCAGTTCATGGACCAGAACAACCCGCTCGCGGGTCTGACCCACAAGCGCCGCCTGTCGGCTCTTGGCCCGGGTGGTCTGTCGCGTGAGCGTGCAGGCGTCGAGGTTCGAGACGTTCACCCCTCGCACTACGGCCGCATGTGCCCGATCGAGACCCCGGAAGGCCCGAACATCGGCCTGATCGGTTCGCTCGCATCGTTCGCACGCATCAACGCGTTCGGCTTCATCGAGACGCCGTACCGTCGAGTCGTCAATGGCAAGGTCACGACCACCATCGACTACCTGACCGCCAGCGAGGAAGACGACTACATCGTCGCCCAGGCAAACGCGCCCCTCACTGCAGACGCCCACTTCGCCGACCCTCGCGTGCTCGCACGTAAGAAGGGTGGCGAGGTAGACCTCATCCCCGTCGAGACCATCGGCTACATGGATGTCTCGCCGCGCCAGATGGTGTCGGTCGCTACGTCGCTCATCCCGTTCCTCGAGCACGACGACGCTAACCGCGCACTCATGGGTGCCAACATGCAGCGCCAGGCTGTCCCGCTGCTGCGCAGCGAGTCGCCTCTCGTGGGTACCGGTATGGAGGGCTACGCGGCTATCGACGCCGGCGACGTGCTCACCGCCGAGAAGGCCGGTGTGGTCGCCGAGGTTTCGGCCGACGTCATCACCATCCAGCTCGACGAGGGCGGAACGCAGGACTACTACCTGCGCAAGTTCGACCGCTCCAACCAGGGCACGAGCTACAACCACCGTGTCATCGTCAATGCGGGCGACCGCATTGAGGTCGGCGAAGTTCTCGCAGACGGCCCCGCCACCGAAAACGGCGAGCTGTCCCTCGGAAAGAACCTTCTCGTGGCATTCATGCCGTGGGAGGGCTACAACTTCGAGGACGCGATGATCCTGAGCCAGAACCTGGTGAAGGACGACGTGCTCTCCTCGATTCACATCGAAGAGTACGAAGTCGACGCTCGCGACACCAAACTGGGCAAGGAAGAGATCACCCGCGACCTGCCGAACGTCAGCCCGGAGCTTCTGGCTGACCTCGACGAGCGTGGCATCATCCGCATCGGTGCAGAGGTTCGCCCCGGCGACATCCTGGTCGGAAAGGTCACGCCGAAGGGCGAGACCGAGCTTTCGGCCGAGGAGCGCCTGCTGCGCGCCATCTTCAACGAGAAGAGCCGCGAAGTTCGCGACACCTCGCTGAAGGTTCCCCACGGCGAGCAGGGCACGATCATCGCCGTCAAGGAGTTCAGCGCCGACAACGACGACGAGCTCGGCTCGGGCGTCAACCAGCGCGTTGTCGTCTACATCGCCCAGAAGCGCAAGATCACCGCTGGTGACAAGCTCGCCGGCCGTCACGGCAACAAGGGTGTTATCTCGCGCATTCTGCCGGTCGAGGACATGCCGTTCCTCGCCGATGGAACGCCCGTCGACATCATCCTGAACCCGCTCGGTATCCCCGGACGAATGAACTTCGGCCAGGTTCTCGAGACCCACCTCGGTTGGGTTGCGAAGCAGGGTTGGAACATCGACGGAAAGCCGAAGTGGGCCGAGGCAATTCCGGAGGAAGCACGCAGTGCAGCCCCCGGAACCAAGGTCGCCACCCCGGTATTCGACGGTGCGCTCGAAGCGGAAATCGAAGGCCTCCTCGACTCCACCACGCTCACGCGTGATGGCGAGCGCCTGATCGACCGCAGCGGAAAGGCGCGTCTCTTCGACGGCCGTTCCGGCGAGCCGTTCCCCCAGCCGGTCTCCGTTGGTTACATGTACATCCTCAAGCTGCACCACCTTGTCGACGACAAGATCCACGCACGCTCGACGGGTCCGTACTCGATGATCACGCAGCAGCCCCTCGGTGGTAAGGCGCAGTTCGGTGGACAGCGCTTCGGTGAGATGGAAGTTTGGGCCCTCGAGGCCTATGGAGCCGCGTACGCGCTCCAGGAGCTTCTCACCATCAAGTCCGACGACATCCTCGGCCGCGTCAAGGTGTACGAGGCCATCGTCAAGGGCGAGAACATCCAGGAGCCCGGTATTCCCGAGAGCTTCAAGGTTCTTATCAAGGAGATGCAGTCGCTGTGTCTGAACGTCGAGGTTCTCTCGGCCGACGGATCCATCGTGAACCTGCGCGACACGGATGACGAAGTCTTCCGCGCCGCTGAGGAACTCGGCATCAACATCTCTACCCGGTTCGAGTCCTCGTCTATTGACGAGATCTAGACCGCGGCCGACGACAACTACTTCAGTTATCTAAGAGAGAAGCTAAATTGCTCGAAGTTCACGCTTTTGACGAAATCAAGATTGGTCTCGCGACAGCAGACGACATCCGTCGTTGGTCGCACGGTGAGGTTAAGAAGCCAGAGACCATCAACTACCGCACCCTGAAGCCCGAGAAGGACGGTCTGTTCGGAGAACAGATCTTCGGACCCTCGCGCGACTGGGAGTGCTCCTGTGGCAAGTACAAGCGAGTCCGCTTCAAAGGAATCGTTTGCGAGCGTTGCGGCGTCGAGGTCACCAAGTCCTCCGTACGTCGCGAGCGCATGGGCCACATCGAGCTCGCCGCACCCGTAACCCACATCTGGTACTTCAAGGGCGTTCCGTCGCGCTTGGGCTACCTGCTCGACATGGCTCCGAAGGACCTCGAAAAGGTCATCTACTTCGCCGCCTACATGATCATCTCCGTCGACGTCGAAGCGCGTCACGAAGACATGCCCGGCCTTGAGAACGAGCTCCGCCTCGAGATCAAGACCCTCGAAGGCCAGCGCGATGCCCGCATCGCCGACCGCCTGGGCAAGCTCGAGGAAGACCTGGCTGCCCTCGAGGCAGAAGGCGCCAAGAGCGATCAGAAGCGTCGCACCAAGGACGCCGCCGAGAAGGAGATGGGACAGGCCCGCAAGTCGTTCGACGAGCAGATCGCCCAGCTCGAGCGCGTGTGGGATGACTTCCGCAGCCTCAAGGTCGGCGACCTCAAGCCCGAGGATGCCGTCTTCCACGACCTGCAGGACCGTTTCGGAACCTACTTCGAGGCCTTCATGGGCGCCGAGGCAATCCAGAAGCGCCTCCAGGCCTTCGACCTCGCAACCGAGAGCGTCGACCTGCACGACCAGATCGCCAACGGCAAGGGTCAGAAGAAGATCCGCGCCATCAAGCGCCTGCGTGTGGTCAACTCCTTCCTGCAGACCGGCAACTCGCCGGCGGCCATGGTGCTCGAGGTCGTCCCGGTGATCCCGCCCGAGCTGCGCCCGATGGTTCAGCTCGACGGTGGCCGCTTCGCGACATCCGACCTCAACGACCTCTACCGTCGTGTGATCAACCGCAACAACCGCCTGCGTCGTCTGCTCGACCTCGGTGCTCCCGAGATCATCGTGAACAACGAGAAGCGCATGCTGCAGGAGGCCGTTGACGCACTGTTCGACAACGGTCGTCGTGGACGCCCCGTCACCGGTACCGGCAACCGCGCCCTCAAGTCCCTGAGCGACATGCTCAAGGGCAAGCAGGGTCGTTTCCGCCAGAACCTGCTCGGAAAGCGCGTCGACTACTCCGGCCGTTCGGTGATCATCGTCGGACCGCAGCTCAAGCTGCACCAGTGTGGTCTCCCGAAGCAGATGGCTCTCGAGCTGTTCAAGCCGTTCGTGATCAAGCGACTGATCGACCTCTCGCACGCGCAGAACATCAAGAGCGCCAAGCGCATGGTCGAGCGTTCGCGCCCGCAGGTGTGGGACGTGCTCGAGGAGATCATCCGCGAGCGCCCCGTTCTGCTGAACCGCGCACCTACCCTTCACCGCCTGGGCATCCAGGCCTTCGAGCCTCAGCTCGTCGAGGGTAAGGCCATTCAGCTGCACCCGCTCGTGTGTGCCGCGTTCAACGCCGACTTCGACGGTGACCAGATGGCAGTCCACCTGCCGCTGTCCGTCGAGGCGCAGGCCGAGGCGCGCGTGCTTATGCTCGCGTCGAACAACATCCTCAAGCCGTCTGACGGCCGCCCCGTGACCCTGCCCACCCAGGACATGATCATCGGTCTGCACCACATGACGACGCTCACCCCCGGTGCAACCGGCGAGGGCCGCGCATTCTCGTCGATCGCCGAGGCTATCCTCGCGAACGACCAGAAGTCGCTCGACCTCAACGCCAAGGTGCGCATCCGTCTCGACGGCGTGCACTTCGCCGAGGGCGAGGCTCCTGAGGGCTTCGTTCAGGGCGATCGCGTTCTGCAGGAGACGACCCTCGGTCGCGCCCTGTTCAACGAGGCTCTCCCCGTCGACTACCCGTACACCGAGGCGCTTGCCGACAAGAACCAGCTGTCGGCCATCGTCAACGACCTCGCGGAGCGGTACCCGAAGGTGGAGGTCGCAGCAACACTCGACCGCATCAAGGACGCCGGATTCCACTGGGCTTCGCGCTCGGGTGTGACCGTTGCTCTCTCCGACATCCTGACGCCGCCGAACAAGCGCGACATCATCCAGGGTTACGAGAAGCAGGCCACCAAGGTTCAGGACCAGTTCGAAAAGGGTCTGACCACCGAGGCCGAGCGTCGCCAGGAGCTCATCGAGATCTGGAACAAGGCAACCGCCGAAGTCGCCAAGGCGATGGAAGACAACCTGCCGGTAGACAACAACATCTTCCGCATGGTTTCCTCCGGTGCTCGTGGTAACTGGATGCAGATCCGCCAGATCGCCGGTATGCGTGGACTCGTGTCGAACCCGAAGGGTGAGATCATTCCTCGCCCGATCGTCAACAGCTACCGTGAAGGCCTCTCCGTGGCCGAGTACTTCATCTCGACTCACGGTGCCCGTAAGGGTCTGGCTGACACCGCACTGCGTACGGCTGACTCGGGATACCTCACCCGTCGTCTCGTCGACGTCTCGCAGGATGTCATCATCCGCGAAGACGACTGCGGCACCGGCAAGGGTCTCGACATGCCCATCGCGGTTCAGGATGCGACCGGCGCCTGGGTGCTCGACTCCAACGTCGAGAACTCGGTCTACGCTCGCAGCCTCGCGGCTGACGCTGTCAACGACAAGGGCGAAGTAGTCGCAGAAGCCGGAGCGGACGTCGGAGACGTTCTCCTCGACACCCTGCTCGCCGCTGGCGTTCACAACATCAAGGTGCGTTCGGTTCTCACGTGTGAGTCCGCCGTCGGTGTGTGTGCTGTCTGCTACGGCCGCTCGCTCGCGACCGGCCTGCTCGTCGACATCGGCGAGGCCGTCGGCATCATCGCGGCCCAGTCGATCGGTGAGCCCGGAACCCAGCTCACGATGCGTACCTTCCACACCGGTGGTATCGCGTCCGCTGACGACATCACGCAGGGTCTGCCTCGCGTCACCGAGCTGTTCGAGGCTCGTACCCCCAAGGGTGCGTCCCCGATCGCCGAGGCCGCGGGTCGCATCACCATCGAGGACTCGGACCGCAGCCGCAAGCTGATTCTGACCCCCGACAACGGTGACGAGCCTGTTGCCTACCCTGTTCTGCGTCGCGCGACCCTCCTCGTCGAGGATGGCCAGCACGTCGAGCTCGGACAGCAGCTGCACATCGGTAACCTCGACCCGAAGGAAGTTCTTCGCGTCAAGGGCGTGCGTGCGGTTCAGCTGCACCTCGTCGACGGTGTCCAGGGCGTTTACCGCTCGCAGGGTGTTCCGATTCACGACAAGCACATCGAGGTCATCGTCCGCCAGATGCTCCGCAAGGTGACCGTTGTTGACCACGGTGACACCGGACTCCTGCCGGGTGAGCTCGTCGACCGCCTGAAGTACAACGAGCTCAACCGCGCTGTACTCACCGAGGGCAAGCAGACCGCTTCGGCCCGCCAGGAAGTTCTTGGTATCACCAAGGCCTCCCTCGCGACCGAGTCGTGGCTGTCGGCCGCTTCCTTCCAGGAGACCACGCGTGTTCTCACGCAGGCCGCCATGGAGGGCAAGAGCGACCCGCTTATGGGCCTCAAGGAGAACGTCATCATCGGAAAGCTCATCCCGGCCGGCACGGGTCTCCCGCGCTACCGCGATGTGTCTGTCGAGGCGACGGAAGAAGCCAAGGCCGAGCGCTACCCGAACCGCATCTTCACGGATGACTCGGTATTCAGCGAAGCGGACCTGAGCTTTGTCGACTTCGACACGTTCTCGTCGGATGACTACACGCCCGGTACGTACAACTAAGCGGTAGCCCCGCCACATACGGGCTCTCCACCTTCGGGTGGGGAGCCCGTTCGGCGTTTAACGCCCGTTGCGCACACCGCCGCCGGGGATGGCGAATCGGCCGGTCAGGCGCTACTTTCGGCACAGGAGGTGCCGTCGCCATGAAGTACAGCATCGGCATCGCCGGGGCGACCTCGGTTCTGCTCGTGGCCGTCGGTGCTCGCTTTCTGCCGGGCGTTCTCGACGCGGCGACACCGCTCGCGAGGGTCGCCGCCCTGCTCGCGCTGCTGGCCTACCTCTACCTCGCCGCCGCCAGCGTCGTGCTGGCCGCGATCGACCTCGACCAGCACCGGTTGCCGAACGCCATCGTGCTGCCCTGCTACGCCGTGGGCGCCGTGCTGCTGGGGCTCTCGTCGGTGCTCGCCGCAGACTGGGCGCAGCTCGCACGAACCTTCGTCTCCGGTCTCCTGCTGTTCGCGGGCTACCTCGCGCTGGCGCTGGTGTCCCCGCGCGGTATGGGGTTCGGCGACGTCAAACTCGCCGGCGCGCTCGGCCTGTTCCTGGGTTTCGCCGGGTGGGGAGCCGTCGTGGTCGGCGCCCTCGCGCCCTTCCTGCTCGGCGGCGTCTTCGCGCTGTCGCTGCTCGTCGCGAAGCGGGCCGACCGCAAGACCTCCGTGCCGTTCGGCCCGTGGATGCTCGCGGGGGCGTGGGCGGCGCTCTTCTGGGGCGAGGCGCTCGCGCGGTGGTACCTGGCGCAGTTCGGGCTGATCTAGCAGGCGGCAGCGGGCATCCGCAAATTTGCCGCTCACCGGCTAGTCCCTGCCGGCCCCGGAACATCCGTTGGTAGAGTGACACGACCAATTTGGATGGCCGTCCGGGCCTGTTAGAGGAGTACTTCGATGGCCGACAAGACCGACGAGCCGAATACCCCCACCGGCGAAAGCCCCGTCTACGACAGCCTCGTCGACGGCGGAGAGCCCGTGGTCGCGACCGTCGACAGCGATTCGGATGCTGCCGAAGCAACCCCGGCTCCCGTCGAGCCAGAAGAGATCGTGGTCGAAGAGACCGAGCACGACACCACCGCGCCCGAGACTGTCTACGCCGACGGCGAGCCCGTCGTGGTGGAGGAGCCCGTCGAGGTCGTCGACGAGACGCCCTACGTGGCCCCCGCACAGACTCCGTACGTCGTGCCGGCGCCCGCCGCATCACAGCCGAACGTCGTCTACGTCAGCGCGCCGCAGGCACCCGTCGAGAAGAGCAACCGCGGTTTCGGCGCCCTGATCTCGCTCGCGGCGACCGTCGCGTTTATGGTCGTTCTCGCCATCGTTATGGTCATCATCTACAGCGCCCGCTCAGGCGCGCTGTTCGTCGACTTCCTCGGCCAGACCGCGTTCTACGTGCCGGCACTGTTCTTCCTCGTCGGCTCTGTGCTGCTCACGCTGCTGCTCAACCGCGCAGGCTGGTGGACGTACGTCATCGGCAGCCTCGTGCTCGCCCTTTTCGTCTACTTCGGAACCATCGCGACCGTGCTCGTGATCAACGGCGTTGTGCTGCTGACCCCCGACGCCGCGGCCGAGCAGTTCCGACTCGGCACCATCAGCCCGTTCACGATCGCCGCCGCCCTGGTCGCCCGCGAGGTCATGCTCTGGACCGGCGCCGTCGTCGCCAGCCGTGGCCGCAAGGTCAAGGCACGCAATGCCGAGGCGCTCGAGACGTTCCAGCGCGAGCAGGCGCACAAGCGCGGGTACTGAGCCCGCCGTGGCTGACGAGCCGCAGCTGCCACCTCCGCCCGACCCGCGCATGCTGCCGGTGCTCGCGGCGGTCACCTATGCGGCGGCCGTCATCGCGCTGTTCGGCTTCGTCAGCCTCGCCCTGAACGTCGACGCGATCGCCCAGCGCGACGCCGGTCCGCTGCTCGGCCCGGCGATGGTGCTCGGCGCCGTCGTGGTCACGTTCGTCGCGCTGTTGAGGGTGCGGGCGCGGTCGGCGCCCACCGTCGCCGCGCTCGTCGCCGCGGCATCCGTCTATGTCGTTATGTTGGCGATCGGAGCGTTCGGTTACGCGCTCATCAGAGCGGATGTCTCGTGGCTCGTGCTCTTCGTCGGGGCGTATGCGCTCAGCCCGTTCGTGATCGGCGCGGCGCTGCTCAGCGGGGTCTCCGTCGTGGCGGTCTGGGCGGCCACCCGCAAGGCCTGACACCCTTGCGCTGCAGGCGAAACCCATTTGACCGCCAGCCCTACCGGGGATAGTATTTTGCAGGTGTGCGCTTTGTCGTGCGCTCCTGTCGTGCCCCCGTGGCTTTGCAGTGGCACCGAACACGCATATTCAGGGTGTGACTTCGCAGTCGCCCCCCACGGCATACCTGGCATCTGCCGGGTCCAGATGAACTCGAGATGAACTGCAAGGTTCTCTCGAATGCTAACCATCATGCAACTGTCACCGTGCAGTTATTACAAGGAGTTACTTAGTGCCCACCATTCAGCAGTTGGTCCGTAAGGGCCGTTCGCCGAAGGTCGTCAAGACCAAGGCGCCCGCCCTCAAGGGCAACCCGCAGCAGCGCGGCGTTTGCACCCGCGTCTACACGACCACCCCCAAGAAGCCGAACTCTGCCCTGCGCAAGGTCGCTCGCGTCAAGCTGAGCAACGGCACCGAGGTCACCGCCTACATCCCCGGTGAAGGCCACAACCTCCAGGAGCACTCGATGGTCCTGGTCCGCGGCGGTCGCGTGAAGGACCTCCCCGGTGTTCGTTACAAGATCGTTCGCGGCGCACTGGACACCCAGGCCGTCAAGAACCGCAAGCAGGCTCGCAGCCGTTACGGCGCGAAGATGGAGAAGAAGTAATGCCTCGCAAGGGTCCAGCTCCCAAGCGCCCCGTAGTAGCCGATCCGGTCTACGGCGCCCCCATCGTCAGCCAGCTCGTCAACAAGATCCTTCTTGATGGCAAGAAGGGCCTCGCCGAGCGCATCGTCTACGGTGCCCTCGAAGGCGTGTCCGCCAAGAACGGCCAGGACGCCGTCGTCACCTTGAAGAAGGCCCTCGACAACGTTCGCCCCACCCTCGAGGTCCGCAGCCGCCGCGTCGGTGGCTCGACCTACCAGGTTCCGGTCGAGGTCAAGCCTCACCGTGCCAACACGCTCGCTCTTCGCTGGCTCACGAGCTACGCCAAGGGACGTCGTGAGAAGACCATGACCGAGCGCCTCACCAACGAGATCCTCGACGCATCGAACGGCCTCGGCGCCGCGGTGAAGCGTCGTGAGGACACTCACAAGATGGCCGAGTCGAACAAGGCCTTCGCGCACTACCGCTGGTAACCAGTTTCGTTTGAAGTGGCGGATGCCGCGGCATCCGTCACTTCAAATAAAAGCTCCACCCATCTACCCAACTTCTTTCGGAGGAACTCCGTGGCACAAGACGTGCTCACCGACCTGAACAAGGTCCGCAACATCGGCATCATGGCTCACATCGATGCTGGCAAGACGACGACCACCGAGCGCATCCTGTTCTACACGGGCATCACCCACAAGATCGGCGAAGTCCACGACGGCGCCGCAACGATGGACTGGATGGCGCAGGAGCAGGAACGTGGCATCACGATCACGTCCGCTGCAACCACGTGTTTCTGGAACAACAACCAGATCAACATCATCGACACCCCCGGTCACGTCGACTTCACCGTCGAGGTGGAGCGCTCGCTCCGCGTCCTCGACGGCGCTGTCGCAGTGTTCGACGGCAAGGAGGGCGTTGAGCCCCAGTCCGAGACCGTCTGGCGCCAGGCCGACAAGTACGACGTTCCCCGCATCTGCTTCGTCAACAAGATGGACAAGCTCGGCGCGGACTTCTACTACACCGTCGACACCATCATCAACCGCCTCGGCGCAAAGCCCTTGGTCATCCAGATCCCGATCGGCTTCGAGTCGAGCTTCGAGGGTGTCGTCGACATCGTCGAGATGCGCGCGTTGACCTGGCGTGGAGACAGCAAGGGTGACGTCGAGCTCGGCGCCAAGTACGAGATCGAAGAGATCCCCGCCGACCTTCTCGAGAAGGCGAACGAGTACCGTTCGATCCTGCTCGAGGTCGTCGCCGAGACCGATGACACGCTCCTCGAGCGCTTCATGGAGGGTGACACCAACTTCTCGGTCGCCGAGATCAAGGCTGCGATTCGCAAGCTCACGGTCAACAGCGAGATCTACCCCGTGCTCTGTGGCTCGGCGTTCAAGAACCGCGGCGTTCAGCCGATGCTCGACGCCGTCATCGACTACCTCCCCAGCCCGCTCGACGTGCCCGCAGTTGAGGGCCACGACGTGCGCGACGAAGAGAAGATCATCGAGCGTCACCCGGTTTCGACCGACCCGTTCGCCGCTCTCGCCTTCAAGGTCGCCGTTCACCCGTTCTTCGGTCGCCTCACGTACATTCGCGTGTACTCCGGCCAGGCCGACTCGGGCGCCCAGCTCATCAACTCGAGCAAGGGCAAGAAGGAGCGCATCGGCAAGGTATTCCAGATGCACGCCAACAAGGAGAACCCCGTGGAGTCGATGGCCGCTGGCCACATCTACGCGGTGATCGGCCTCAA
>Ga0247730_1000951_pt1 | contig 17646 bp, 14 predicted proteins | sample UWRJL073202C2_FD_180959 | JGI IMG/M metagenome (GOLD analysis project Ga0247730, IMG submission 180959) | Plant litter microbial communities from Arlington Agricultural Research Station in Wisconsin, United States - UWRJ-L073-202C-2 | ecosystem: Environmental > Terrestrial > Plant litter >... | reverse complement strand
CTGCACGAAATCCAGCGCGTCCAATGCCTCGTCGATCGTATGCGCAATGCGGCTGCGCGGGCTCTCCAGCCCGATCTTGTCCATCGCGTTGCGGAACTTCAGCCGATCCTCGGCCTTGTCGATTGCTTCGGCGTCGGCGCCGATCATCTGGCAGCCATATTTTTCAAGCGTACCGTCGTGCCACAGGGCCAGCGCCGTATTCAGCGCGGTCTGGCCGCCCATCGTCGGCAGCACCGCATCGGGGCGCTCCTTCTCGATGATCTTGGCGACGATCTCAGGCGTGATCGGCTCGATATAGGTCGCGTCCGCCATATCCGGATCGGTCATGATCGTAGCCGGATTCGAATTGACGAGGATGATCCGATAGCCTTCCTCGCGCAGCGCCTTGCACGCCTGCGTTCCCGAATAATCGAATTCGCACGCCTGCCCAATGATGATGGGGCCGGCGCCGATGATGAGGATCGAGGAGATGTCGGTACGCTTGGGCATCAGTTGGACAATCCGGTTTCCGCGACGCAGCCCCAGCCATCATATTCGACGCCATATTTGGCTTCGATCTCGAGACAGGTAGCGGTCAGTGATTGGATCGAGGCGGCGTCGGCTGGCTGCTCGCGCTCGAGGAACAGAGTGATCGCGCCATCCTCGTCAATCTCGCGATCGATCGGCATGAAGGCGAGATCCTCTGCATCGAATTCGAGCCGGTCGATCGCCTCGCGCGGGCCGGTGAAGCTCACGTCCACGGGACGGATCAGCTCAGCGCGATCGCCATTTTCCGCCAGGCTCTGGAGCACCTTCTGGTCCTCCGCCCATTCCGCCTCGAGCCGCTTCGGATCGACGCTCATGCCGCGTTCCGCAGCTGGCTGACGAACTGATCGAACAGATAATGGCTGTCCTGCGGTCCGGGGCTCGCCTCGGGATGATATTGCACCGAGAAGGCCGGCTTGTCGGTCAGCCGCAGCCCGGCAAGGCTGCCGTCGAATAAGGAGAAGTGCGTGGCCTCGGCATTGGCCGGCAGCGTCTCGGTCACGACCGCGAAGCCGTGGTTCATGCTCGTAATCTCGACCCGTCCGTCAGCGCTACGCTTGACCGGATGGTTGGCCCCGCGATGACCCTGGTGCATCTTCTCCGTCCTCGCGCCTACCGCGATGCCCAGCAATTGATGGCCCAGGCAGATGCCGAAGATGGGCTTCCCGATCTTCAGCAACTTCTGAATCACGGGCACGGCATATTGGCCCGTCGCGGCCGGATCGCCCGGGCCGTTGGATAGGAACACGCCGTCCGGAGCATGCGCCATCACCTCATCGAACGTGGCGGTGGCCGGCACGACCGTCACCCGTGCACCGGCAGCGACGAGACTTCGCAGGATGTTGCGCTTGAGCCCATAATCGATGGCGACGACGTGCGGCCCGTCCGGGTTGGCCGAGTGCGCGGCATAGCCTTCGCCAAGCGTCCAGAGACCGTCGTCCCACTTGTAGCTCTGCGTGGCCGAAACTTCCTTGGCCAGATCCATGCCCTCAAGGCCCGGCCAAGCCCGCGCCTGCTCCTTCAGCGCCGCGAGATCGAACACGCCGGTGGCGGAATGCGCGATCACGCCGTGCGGCGCGCCCTGGACGCGGATGGCGCGGGTCAGAGCGCGGGTGTCTACGCCCGCCAGCCCGATCCGGCCATTGTTGCGAAGCCAGGTATCGAAGCCCTGGGTCGCGCGGAAATTGGAAGGATCCGTCACGTCCTCCCGGACGATGCAGCCCAGCGCATGCGGGTTGATCGCCTCGATATCCTCGGCATTCGCGCCGACATTGCCGATATGCGGAAAAGTGAAGGTGACGATCTGGCCCGCATAGGACGGATCGGTCATCACTTCCTGATAGCCGGTCATGGCGGTGTTGAAGCACACCTCGCCCACGGCGGCACCCTCGGCGCCAAAGCCCTTCCCCCAGATGACGGTGCCGTCACCTAGAACCAGGACGCCCGTGGCTCCTTCAGGCGCGCGTTCGGGCGTGGCGTCGGCCATGTGGGGCGGGCTCCTTAAGATAGTGGCGATGTCGCTAAGCCGCGTCCGCTAGACGCCGTGAGCGGCAGGGTCAACTCTACCAAAAGCGTGTGTGCTGGGCTACGCTCCCGTCTTTCCGATATTCGAGAGCATCATGATCCGAGACGACGTGAAGACGGCGCAGATTGCCGCGATGAAGAGTGGCGACAAGATGACGGTCGCCGCAACCCGCCTGATCGAGGCCGCGATCAAGAATCGCGACATCGAATTGCGCACCGCCTCTACCCAGCCGGACGACGACCTGCTCGTCACCGAAGTGCTGCAGAAGATGATCAAGCAGCGCCGCGAATCGATCGACATGTATGTGAAGGGCGGGCGACAGGAGCTGGCCGATGCCGAAGCAGCCGAGGTCACCGTGATCGAGCGTTTTTTGCCGAAGCAGATGAGCGAGGACGAGGCGACAGCCGCCATCGACGCTCTGGCAACCGAACTGGGCGCCACGAGCGTGAAGGACATGGGCCGCGTGATGGCCGCGCTGAAAGAGCGCTTCGCCGGCCAGATGGATATGGCCAGAGCGAGCGGACTGGTGAAGGCGCGGCTGGGATAAACACTGGAGGCATTTCCTGGCCCTGCTCGTCCAGGACAGGAAGCATGAATCACGTTGCGCTATCGTCTCGTTTGCGGAAGGGGTTTGGCGTGGCCCCGCAAACCTTTCAGAAGCGCGACACGCCTGAGCGAAGTCTCTCGCAGCATTGCAGAGGCCTCACAAAGTCGCCTCCGCTCCACGCCGCTGTAGCTTCTTCGTGAACGGAAAGAGTGAAGGTCCATGACCCTTTCTCCGCAATTTCTCGACGAACTGCGGGGGCGGACCCACCTTTCGGCCCTCATTGGCCGCACGATGAAGCTCCAAAAGGCCGGCCGCGAATTCAAGGGCTGCTGCCCGTTTCACGACGAGAAGACGCCCAGCTTCTACGTCAATGACGACAAGGGCTTCTATCATTGCTTCGGCTGCTCGGCGCATGGCGACGCGATCCGTTTCCTGACCGAAGCACGCGGGTTGCCCTTCATGGATGCTGTGAAGGAGCTCGCCGCCTCCGCCGGGCTCGACATGCCAGCGCCCGATCCGCGTTCTGCGGAGAAGGCCGAGCGTGCCACCGGCCTCACCGCCGCCAGTGAAGCCGCCGCCACCTGGTTCGCAGAGCAGCTGCAAGGCATCGACGGGGCGGACGCCCGCGCCTATCTCCAGCGGCGGGGCATTCCCGAACCGCTCGCCAAGGCATTCGGCATCGGCTTCGCGCCGGATGCGCGCGGCAAGCTGAAAAGCGCTCTCGCCAGCTTCGGGGACGATACGCTGGTGGAAGCCGGTCTCCTCATCAAGGTCGAGGAGAAGGAGCCTTACGATCGCTTTCGCGGGCGGCTGATGATCCCGATCCGGGATCAGCGCGGCCGCACGATCGCCTTCGGCGGACGCATCCTCGATCAGGGCGAGCCCAAATATCTGAACTCGCCCGATACCCCGCTGTTCGACAAGGGCCGCACGCTCTTCAACGTCGATCGCGCCGGCCCAGCCTCTCGCAAGGCGGGGCGGCTCATCGTCGTCGAAGGCTATATGGACGTGATCGCGCTGGCCAAGGCGGGCATCGACGAGGTTGTCGCCCCGAACGGAACCGCCGTCACCGAGGCGCAGCTCGAGCGGATGTGGCGGTTCGCCGAAGTTCCGATCCTCTGCCTCGATGGCGACAACGCCGGGCAGAAGGCGGCGGTGCGTGCTGCTCTGCGGGCGCTGCCAATGGTAGGCCCGGGCCGCAGCCTTGCGTTTGCAACCTTACCGCCCGGGCAGGATCCGGACGATCTGGTCAAGGCCGGCGGCATCGATGCCATCGAAGCTGTGCTATCGACGACGAAACCGCTCGTCGACCTCATCTGGGAAGGCGAACTGGCCGCCGCCCCGCTAACCACCCCCGAAGCGCGCGCAGGCCTTCGCCAGCGGCTGACCGATATTGCACGCACGATCGCGGACGAGAACGTCCGCGAGCAATATCAGTCCGAATATCGCCGCCGGTTCGACGCGCTCTATGCGGCTGCCCCCCGCCCGCCCTTCCAGCGTCAGCGCGGCACGGGCCGGAGCCGGGGGCCGTTCCAACCGGAACGTCCGATCACCGAACCGACCCGCGCGATCGGGCGCGAGGGGATCGATCAGATGCTGGCCCGCGCCGTCCTTGCCGGGCTGGTGCTTCGCCCGGCGCTGATCGGCGATCACGCAGAGGCACTGGCCGGCTTGCCCCTGCCGGATGACATGCTTTCCAGCCTGCGTGACACGCTGGTTGACGCCATTGTCGCACGAGGATCGCTTGAAAGCGCCGACATGGGCCACATATTACGTTCAGCTGGTGTCTCTGCCGTGGCGAATCGGCTTCTCGGCGCCAATGGCCTTGCCTTTTCGTTTCTCCGCAGCGATGCGGATCCGCTCCGCGCGGCGCAGGACCTTGGCGAGGCGATCGAGGTGTTGGCCACGCGGCCGGCGATCGACGCGGCGCTGGCGGAGGCGACCAGAGCGTTCGCTGCCTCTACGGACGAGGCGGCATACGCCGAACAACAACGGTTGACGCTCGAACGGGCGGAGGCTGAAAGACGGCTCCTCGCTCTGATGGGGCCGGAAGACGGATAAGAGCGTTCTTGAACGCACGTGCATCGGGATCGAAGCGGCAGATGGCGAAGACGAACACCGCAGTGGCGGACAGCAACGGCAACGAGCCCGATCAGGGCGGCGATGCGCCCCTGATTGATTTGAACGAGGCCAATCTCAAGAAGCTGGTCGCCCGTGCCAAGAAGCGCGGCTACATCACCTATGACGAGCTGAACGAAGTCGTCGGCGAGATGTCGACCGATCAGATCGAGGACATAACGTCCGCGATCAACGAGATGGGCATCAACATCGTCGAGAACGAGGACGCCGGCGAAGACGGCGAGGAAAAGCCTCAGCAGGACGATGCCGAGGAAGAGCAGGCCGACGACGGCTCCGAGCAGTCCGCCACCTTCACGGCTACGCCGAAGAAGGAGACGATCGATCGCACCGACGATCCCGTCCGTATGTATCTGCGCGAAATGGGGGCGGTGGAGCTCCTGTCGCGCGAAGGCGAGATCGCTATCGCCAAGCGGATCGAGGCCGGCCGCGACACGATGATCCTGGGGCTCTGCGAGAGCCCGATCACCTTCAACGCCATCATCGACTGGTCGACCCAGCTCAACGAAGGCACCATGCAGCTGCGCGAGATCCTGGATCTCGATGCGATGGTCTCGAAAGGCCCGACGCCAGAGCAGGTCGAAGGCGCCGAGGAAGACGATACCGGCGAGATCAGCGAGAAATCGGCCGGTCCGTCCTTCAAGGAAGAGGAAGAGCCGGAAGAGGCCCCCGCCGAACCGGACGAAGACGATCAGACCGAACGCCGCGTTCCGCGTCCGTCCGATGACGAGGAAGAGGACAACACTCTTTCGCTCGCGCAGATGGAGGAGCAGCTCAAGCCTCAGGCTTTGGAGCGATTCGCGGCCATCACCGAATTGTATCGCAGCTTCGCAAAGGTGCAGGCGGCACGCGTCGCCGCAATGGGCGTGGGCGACGACTTTCCCGCCACGCAGGAAGCCCAGTATCACAAGCTGCGCGAGGATCTCACCGCCGAGGTGGAGAGCGTCAAGTTTCACGGTGCGAAGATCGAGCATCTCGTCGATCAGCTTTATTCGTTCAATCGCCGCCTGACCGCACTGGGCGGCCAGATGCTTCGCCTGGCCGAGCGCCACAAGGTGCCCCGCAAGGACTTCCTGGACCGCTATGTCGGCCATGAGACCGAAGAAGGCTGGCTGGAGCGGGTCGGGACTACCGACAAGAAGTGGATCGCCTTCGCCACGGCCGAAGGCGCTGCCGTCGAGCGCATCCGTGCCGAAATCGCGGAAATCGCGCAGGCGACCGGCATGGCGCTCACCGAGTTCCGTCGCATCGTCAACATGGTCCAGAAAGGCGAGCGCGAGGCGCGCATCGCCAAGAAGGAAATGGTCGAGGCGAACCTGCGGCTCGTGATTTCGATCGCTAAAAAATATACGAACCGTGGCCTGCAATTCCTTGATCTTATTCAGGAAGGTAATATCGGCCTGATGAAGGCGGTCGATAAGTTCGAATATCGGCGCGGCTACAAGTTCAGCACCTATGCCACGTGGTGGATACGGCAGGCGATCACCCGCTCGATCGCGGATCAGGCGCGGACGATCCGTATCCCGGTCCACATGATCGAGACGATCAACAAGCTCGTTCGCACCAGCCGGCAGTTCCTGCACGAAACCGGACGCGAGCCGACACCGGAGGAGCTTGCCGAGCGCCTCTCGATGCCGCTCGAGAAGGTTCGCAAGGTGATGAAGATCGCCAAGGAGCCTATCTCCCTCGAAACGCCGATCGGCGATGAGGAAGATTCGCACCTCGGCGATTTCATCGAGGACAAGAACGCCATCATCCCGGTGGATGCCGCGATCCAGGCGAACCTCAAGGAAACGGTCACCCGCGTCCTCGCCAGCCTCACCCCGCGTGAAGAGCGCGTGCTGCGCATGCGCTTTGGGATCGGCATGAATACCGATCACACGCTGGAAGAAGTCGGCCAGCAGTTCAGCGTTACGCGCGAGCGTATCCGCCAGATCGAGGCCAAGGCGCTTCGCAAGTTGAAGCATCCATCGCGCAGCCGCAAAATGCGGAGCTTCCTCGACCAGTAGGAGACGGCGGCAGGCCTAGATAGCCTGCCGTGCCGATCCTGCCCGTTGCTTTATGGTTAGACCATGCTTAGCCGCATGCCCACGTAGGGGCGCACGATCTTTGCGGGCATGACGCGAAGCGCCTCGTTCACGAATGTCTCGCCGGTGCAGTGCATTGGCACGATGTATTCCGGGTTGATCGCAGCAAACTCCGCCACGGTTCGCAGGGCTTCCGCTTCGGTCCGCGGGCGGACGAGGTGGAAGCCGCCTATGACCATGAACACGCGCTTCTCGCCAGAAATCGCCTGTGCTTGCCGGATCGAATTCAGCACACCGCGGTGGCTGCAGGATGCGATGATGACCAAGCCTCGCCCCCGGAGCAGGAAGCAAGTGGCAAGCTCATGCTCGCCATCATCCGCCAATTCGGTCAAATCGCGCTTGGCGGCTGACAGTAGATCGCGACGGCAACCGATGCCCGACCGCATCCGGGTGGGAATGGCGGCCCGCTCGAACGTCTCAAGCGGGATGAGGCCTGTCGAGAACGCATGATCAGCAACCAGAGATGGCTGCGGAGCGATACGCACTTCGAAGCCACTTTTCGCAAGTGCGACGCGATCCAACGCTCCCATCCGGAGCGGAGGATTGCCGATCATCGCCACGCGGTCGCAAAACGTCTCTTCGCCTCCGACATACAGGGGCAGATCGCGCCCCCGCTTGCGCTCCGATCCCGCTAGCGCCGGGAAGCCGCCATAATGATCCAAATGCCCATGGCTCAGCACCGCCGCATCGATCGTCGAAGGATCGATGCCGAGCAATGCCATATTGTTCGCGAGCACCTCGGGCGAATAGCCGAAATCGACCAGCACCTTCCGGTGAGTATCGCCCAACCGGCTCGCGGCAACAATGGACAAGCCGAACTCGCCAGTAAGCGCTCGCTTCTTCATCTCGCTCTCGCCCGGGCCGCCGCCGTTCCCGGCGTAGCGGATGGCAAGGCCTGCGCGATCCTGGTCCGGCAGAAACGGACCAAATGTCTCCTTGTCGTCAAGAATCGTCAGTGAGAGTTCGTCAATTTGGGGAACGGATAGAGCCGGTGGCGCTGCGCCGATCTTCGAAGCCAGGGCCATACCGGCCGCGCCCAGCAGCAGAGTACGGCGATCGGGTCGAAACCGCATATCACTAAACTCCACGCTGAGAGGCATGCGAGCCTATTCGATCACGCGAACAATCTCCATCCGGATCTCCGCACCAAGGCGCGAACAATTCCTGCTGTAGTGGGCAAAAGCGCAACCACGCTTGCCCCTTCCCCGTTGCTCACCCTAAGCGAAGCGCATGGCCGCTAAGCCCCCGCACCCCTTCACCTTTCGTGACTATCGCTTTTACTGGACCGCCCGTCTCTCGGCGACGGTCGCGCAGACCTCGATGGTCGTCGTCATCGGTTGGCAGGTTTACGATATCGCCCGTGAGACGATGGGGCCGCGCGATGCGGCGTTCCAGCTCGGCCTGATCGGTCTGTGCCAGTTTCTCCCGCTCGCATTGCTGACGCTGGTGGTGGGGTGGGTCGCCGACCGGGTAGACCGGCGCTTCATCGTCCGCGTGACGGCTCTGCTGGAAGCTTTCTGCGCCCTTGCGCTTACCGCGATGGCATTTCGGCATACCACCACCCTTCCCGCATTGTTCGCGGTCGCTGGCCTGCTCGGCGTCGCGCGCGCCTTTGCCAATCCCGCGATGGGCGCGCTGGCGCCGAATCTGGTGCCGACCGAGGTTCTACCCCAAGCAATCGCCGTCAGTTCGGTGTCATGGCAGACGGGTGCGATCTTCGGTCCGGCAATCGGCGGCTATCTCTACGCGGCCGACACGCTGGTGCCCTATGCGTTTGCCGCGTTCCTCTTCTTCGTCACGTTCGCGATGCTGATGCTGATCCGCCCGGTGCCCCGTACGGTGATCGCGAAGGCCAGCCCGGTCCGCCAGATGATCGATGGTCTACGCTACGTCCGCCAGAACCGGATGGTGCTGGGGGCTATCAGCCTTGATCTGTTCGCGGTGTTGCTGGGCGGGGCGACGGCAATGCTGCCGGTCTATGCGCGCGATATTCTCCATGTCGGCGCGTCAGGCCTGGGCCACCTTCGCGCAGCGCCGGCGATCGGGTCCACCCTGACGGCGATCTTCCTGGGTTTTCGGCCGTTGAGGAACCATGTCGGCGTCAAAATGCTCGCGGCCGTTTGCGTATTCGGCGCAGCAACGGTCGTGTTCGGCGTGTCCACCTGGTTGCCGCTGTCTCTGGTCGCGCTGGCAATTCTCGGATCGGCGGACATGATCTCCGTCTTCGTCCGTAGTTCGCTGATCCAGCTCTATACGCCGAACGAGATGCGTGGCCGCGTTGGCGCGGTGTCCTCGCTCTTCATATCGGGGTCCAACGAACTGGGTGAAGCCGAGTCGGGCTTCTTCGCCGCGCTGATCGGCCCGGTCGCTGCCGTCGTGGCGGGCGGAATAGGGGCTATCGGCGTCACTCTTTTATGGGCACGTATCTTCCCTGAACTTCGGCGGGCCAGGACGTTCGCGCCTCCCGCCCATCTCGTGCAACCGGCTGAGGAGACGAGGCCATGAAAGCGGCAACGATACTCGAAACGATCGGCAACACGCCGCATGTGCGGCTCGCCCGCATCTTTCCGAATGCGGACGTGTGGGTGAAGAACGAGCGTGCGAATCCGGGCGGCTCGATCAAGGACCGCATCGCGCTGGCAATGATCGAGGCAGCCGAGGCCTCCGGCGCCCTAAAGCCCGGCGGGACGATCATCGAACCCACCAGCGGCAATACCGGCATCGGCCTGGCCATGGTCGCCGCGGTGAAGGGCTACGGGATCATCCTGGTCATGCCCGAGAGCATGAGCCTCGAGCGGCGGCGTGTCATGCTGGCCTATGGCGCGACCTTCGATCTAACACCCCGCGAAAAGGGCATGAAGGGCGCTATCGAACGCGCGCTGGAACTGGTGAGCGAAACGCCGGGCGCATGGATGCCCCAGCAGTTCGAAAATCCGGCCAATATCGATATTCACGTCAAGACGACCGCCGAGGAGATCTTCACGGATTTCCAGGACGGGCCACCCGACGCGATCATCACCGGCGTCGGCACGGGCGGGCACATTACGGGTCTGGCCCAGGTGTTGAAGACGCGCTGGCCGGCGCTCAAGGTGTTTGCGGTCGAGCCGACCCTTTCCCCCGTCATCTCGGGCGGACAGGCAGGTCCTCATCCTATTCAGGGCATCGGCGCCGGCTTCGTGCCGTCCAATCTGCATACCGATCTGCTGGATGGCGTGATCCAGGTCGATCCGTCCGATGCCAAGGACTATGCCCGCCGCTCCGCGCGTGAGGAAGGCATCTTGGTGGGTATATCCTCCGGCGCGACGCTCGCCGCCATTGCCCAGAAGCTCAAGGAACTTCCGAACGCCCGAATTCTCGGCTTCAACTACGATACGGGCGAGCGCTATCTGTCCGTTCCGGATTTCCTACCGGAATAGCTCACTCTGTTCCGGCGAGGACATATCTTCGCCGGAGTCAGAAAGCATTAGGCTGCAAAGCCGGGCATCGCTTCCGAAAGCTAGGCACGTGGATGGGCAGTACGATAGACGTCCATCAGATGCGCAGCGTCCACGGCCGTATAGATTTGGGTCGAAGACAGGCTCGAATGGCCGAGCAGTTCCTGCAGGGATCGCAAATCCGCGCCACGCCCCAGCAAATGTGTCGCAAAGCTATGGCGAAGCGCATGGGGCGTCGTCCGCTCCGGCAACGAAAGCCGGGCTCGCGCACCGCGTACGGCGCGGCGGATGATGTCCGGCGACAGCGCCCCTCCCTTGTAGCCGCGGAACAGTGGCACATCGCGCGACATGCTCCACGGGCATTGCTCGACATAGTCCTCAATGGCCGCCCGCACCGCGCCCAAGAGCGGCACGACCCGCGTCTTGTTGCGTTTGCCGGTCACGACTAGCGTGTCCGCCAGCGGCAGCACGGCGCCGGTGAGCGCTAACGCCTCACCGATGCGGAGGCCGGCCCCGTATAGCAGCAGCAACACGGCCCGGTCTCGGAGGCCAACCCACGGATGAGCAGCCTCGTCGCCCGCATCGTCAGCAATCGCGACCGCGTCGTCCGGTGAAACAGGACGAGGCGCGCCTTTCTTGATCCTCGGCCCCTTAAGCCGGGGCGGCGGCGCCACCTTCGCTCGATCGGCCGCGAAGCCTAGGAAGTTCCGAAGCGCGGACAGCTCCCGCGCCGCCGACGAATTTCCGATCCCTTCCTCCCGGCGCATCGCCAGGTAGGACCTCAGCCCTGCTGCATCGATACTGGTCAGCGCGTCCACACCGATCAGCTGTGCATGGTGATGCCCAAGAAACCCGACCAGGCGCAGCGCCGTTGCTCGATACGCGCGGACGGTATGCACTGATCGACGACGATCACGCGCGAGATGCGCCGCCCAATCCTCGACGAGCGAAAAGGCGGGATGTTCGGCAAGTGTCAGGTGAGCGACCACATTTTCGATATAGCCGAGGCACTACGCCCGAGAAAGCATGGCAAAACCCATATTACCGATCCGAAATACCTTTCGCGGCGACCGGCTGCCTCTATTCTAGGCCGCGAAGAGGGCTGATGACCATGCATGTCGGAAAACTCGTTGCGGTCGTTCTGGCGACAGTCGCGCTCTCGGCTGCAGACAGCCAGAGCGCGGTAGAGGGCTATCTCCCGCCCGGCTGGATCGATCTCGTTCCGATCCTGCCGCCCGCCCCTGCAAAAGGCGATATACGCTACCATGCCGACCGCCAGATCTTCCGCGCGGCCAAGCGGGCGATTGGCTCCGATCGCTGGGACTATGCCAAGCAGGACATTCCATCCTCGGCAGCGGCGGTCATGCAGGACTTCAGCTGCGCGGCCGGCATTGCGCTCTCGCCCGACCGCCAGCCGGCCACCTATCGCCTTTTTGCCAGCGCCGGCGTGGACACGTCGCGCGAGAACAATATCGCCAAGGACAGATTCAAGCGGCAGCGCCCCTTCCTCATCGACAAAGGCGCGATTTGCGATCCGGACCAGGCGGGCATCGCCAAGAGCTTCGATTATCCCTCGGGACATGCCACCCGAGGCTGGGCCTATGGCCTGATCCTCGCCGAGCTATTGCCGGGCCGCGCGACGCCGATCCTCACACGCGCTCGTGCCTACGGAGAGAGCCGCCTGATCTGCCGCGTTCACAATGCGAGCGCAGTGGAAGCCGGTCGGCTCGGTGCCACCGCGACGATGGATGTGGTGCGGACCATTCCCGCCTTCCAGGCCGATCTGTCGGCCGCACGGAATGAACTCGCCTCCGCTCAGCCGGCACCAGACGCTGCCACGTGCGAACGCGAGGCCCGGATCCTGTGGCCATCCATCCTCGCTGGCCTAAGAAAATGACGCCTCGGGCGCGACCAGTTCCACTGCGATTGCCGTCGCCTCGCCCCCGCCGATGCAAAGACTCGCTACCCCTTTAGTGCCGCCTCGCGCCTCCAGCGCCGACAGCAAGGTCGCCACGATGCGCGCGCCGGACGCGCCGATGGGATGACCAAGCGCGCAAGCGCCGCCGTTCACGTTCAGCTTTTCAGGGGGGATGCCCAGATCGCGCTGGGCGATCATCGCCACCACTGCGAATGCCTCATTCACTTCGAACAGGTCCACATCTTCGATCGTCCAGCCTGCCTTCGCCAGTACCTTCCGAATGGCCGGCACCGGCGCGGTCGTGAACAGGCCGGGCTCGTGCGCGTGGGTCGCCTGGGCGATAACACGCGCGAGGATCCGCAGGCCTTGCCGGCGGGCGACGCTCTCGCGCGTCATCACCAAAGCCGCCGCGCCGTCCGAAATCGAAGAACTGTTGGCGGCCGTGACCGTACCGTCCTTGGCGAAGGCAGGCTTCAACGTCGGGATCTTTTCCGGCCGCGCCTTGCCGGGTTGCTCATCGGTATCGACCACGGCCTCGCCAGCGCGCGTGACGACCGTAACCGGCGTGATCTCGCGCGCAAAGGCTCCCTCGGAAATGGCATTGCGCGCGCGCGCCAGCGATCGGAGCGCATAGGCATCCTGGGCTTCCCGCGTGAATTGATAGGCTTGCGCCCCCTCCTCGGCGAATTCCCCCATCAGCCTGCCGGTATACGCGTCTTCCAGTCCATCCAGGTACATCGCGTCCTTCACCACATCGTGGCCGATCCGCGCGCCGGCGCGATGCTTGCCGAGCAGATAGGGCGCGTTGGACATGCTCTCCATGCCGCCTGCGATCACCACGTCGGCTGATTCGGCCGAAATCGCATCAGCCGCCATCATGATCGCCTGCATGCCCGAGCCGCACATCTTGTTGAGGGTGGTTGCCTCCACGGACAGCGGCAGGCCGGCACCTACCGCCGCCTGTCGGGCCGGTGCCTGTTTCAAGCCGGCCGGCAGCACGCAGCCCATATAGATGCGTTCCACGGCGCTCCCGTCGATCCCGGCCCGCTCCACGGCGGCGCCCACCGCCGCCGCGCCGAGTTCGGTCGCGCTTACAGACGAAAGCGCGCCCTGATAGCCGCCCATCGGCGTGCGGGCGAAGCTGACGATGACGACCGGATCGGTCATTGGAACGAAGCCTCTCAAATCTCTGGATCCGCCTCATATAGGAAGCGCGCCCGGCATCGCATCTAGCGCGGCGCCATCCGGATCGCGCCGTCCAGACGGATGACCTCGCCATTCAGCATGGGATTGGTGATGATCGCTTCCACCATCTGCGCATATTCCTCGGGTCGCCCTAATCGTGCCGGATGAGGCACCTGCGCGCCCAGGGCGTGCTGCACGTCTTCGGGAAACGCCTGCATCATGGGCGTCAGGAACAAGCCGGGCGCGATCGCTACCGCCCGGATGCGAAGCTGCGCCAGATCGCGCGCAAGGGGCAGCGTGAGCGCCGCCACCCCGCCCTTCGACGCAGCATAGGCTGTCTGTCCGATCTGCCCTTCGTACGCGGCAACCGAAGCCGTGTTGACGATTACGCCGGTCTCTTCCCCGATCGGCTCTGCGGCGTTCAATCTTGCCGCGAACTGGCTGGCCAGATTGAACGTGCCGATCAGATTGACCTCGATCGTCTTGCGAAAAAGCGCGAGCGAATGGGCCGTCCCGTCACGGGCGACGGTCCTACTTGCTGGCGCAATACCCGCACAATTAACCAGTATGCGGGCGGGCCCGTGCGCGGCTTCAGCCCGACTAAGGGCATCCGCCACCGCCGCCTCGTCCGAAACGTCGGCAGCCGCAAACAGACCGTTCAGCCGAATTGCCAGCCGCTCACCCGCCTCCGCATTCGTATCGATGATAAGGACCTTGGCGCCGCGATCGGTCAGCAGGATCGCCGTCGCTTCGCCTAAGCCCGATGCCCCGCCTGTCACGATGGCAGCCCGACCTTGAATATCCATCTGCCGCTACTCCTCCGGCGTCGCTCTCGTTAGCCTACGCCTGACGAGCCTCGGAGACCAAGGCGAGGCGTGAGCAATCTTTGGGCGACGACGTTGCAGATGCCTACCGGGTGGCGCAAGGAGGCGTCGATGCTGAACAAACGCGGTGGTCGAAAGCCGGCCGATCGGCAAGATACCGAGAGCCATAACAGGCGGAATCTGCTTGAGGATTTCGGACGTCGTTGGCCGGTAGCGCCTAACGGCCGCTTGGTTACGCGCGGCTGAGGTGAGTTCTCCCCGCTCGATCCTGTTCGGACCGCTTCTCGCAGGACTGCGCCGGCAGCTGCGCGCCAGTGAAGCCGCGCTGATCGCGCTTGCACTGGTGCTCGGCAGCTGCGCCGGGCTCATGACGATGGCACAGGCCGAGATCGCACACGCCATGCAGCGTATCTTGTACGGCATCGGCAGCGACGATCGCCTGAGCGCGCAAAATGGCGTCGATCCCATCCGTCTTCTGGCGTTGCCTTTGGGTGGCCTCGCGCTCGGCGTTTTCGCTTATTATGGTCGCCGCCGCCGCGCGCCGATCGACGTCGTGGAGGCCAACGCTCTTCACGGAGGCGCCATCCCCGTCCGTGATAGCCTGACCGTCTCCGCGCAGACGCTGGTATCGAATGGCGCGGGAGCCTCTGTCGGGCTCGAAGCGGCCTATGCGCAGCTTGCCGGCGGGCTGGCCTCCGTGGTGGGCCAGTGGCTGAGGCTTCGTCGCAACGATCTGCGCATCCTGGTGGGAGCTTGCGCCGGCGCTGGCGTCGGCGCGGCGTTCGGCGCGCCGCTCACCGGCGCGTTCTACGCGTTCGAGATCGTTATCGGCGCTTACACGCCGGCAGCCATCGCGCCTGTCGCGACCGCCGCGCTGGCGGCGGCGGTCACGGTCCGCTCGCTCGGCTTGCCCGCTTATCTGATCGTCCTGCCCTCCGCCGCTCCGATCGCCTCGTCGGACTATTTTCTCTATGCCGCCCTCGGATTGGTATGCGCCCTCGTCGGCATCGTGATCATGCGCGCCGTCACGATCGCGGAATCGGCAGTCCGGCGATCACCAATTCCTGATCTGGCCCGGCCGTTCGTCGGCGCACTGCTGCTGATCCCGATCGCCTTGATCACCCCGCAGGTGCTTTCCGCCGGCCACGGGGCTCTACATCTCGATATGACGATGAAGGTCAGTCTGGGCTTCCTCGCCACGATCTTCGTGCTGAAGATCCTAGCGTCCGTCGTGTCGCTGGGGTTCGGCTTCCGGGGCGGCCTGTTCTTCGCATCCTTGTTCATCGGATCGATCACCGGACAGCTCTTCGCCGGGCTGATCAACATGATCCCCGGTGCTTCGCCCGTGAATACCAATGACGCGGCATTGATCGGTATGGCCGCTTTGGCCGTCGCCGTGGTGGGTGGCCCGCTCACGATGTCCATGCTGGTCCTGGAGGCCACGCACGATTTCGCGCTGACCGGCACGGCCGTCACGGCATCGCTCTGCGCCAGCACGCTCGTACGCGAAACGTTCGGTTTCTCTTTTTCGACATGGCGGCTCCACACGCGCGGCGAAACAATCCGAAGCGCCCGGGACGTGGGCTGGGTCAAGAACCTCACCGCCGGACGGATGATGCGGCGCGATGCGCCGACGATCGAGGAAAGCGCGAACTTCGCCGAGTTCCGCCGCCGCTTTCCCCTGGGCTCGGTTCGCGTCGTCATCGCCGTGGACGCCACCGGCGCCTATGCCGGCATCATCCGGGTCAGCTCGGCCTTCGCCGAGCAGCATGGCGAGGAGGATCCGGTCGGCAGCATCGCCCAACTAAAAGACGCCGCACTTACCCCGGATCAGGACGTCTCAGCGATCATGCGCCTGTTCGAAGAGCGAGAGGCGGACGAGTTGGCCGTCGTGGACGAAGCCCGCACCTTGCTGGGCGTCGTCACCGAAAAGTATGTTCGCCGCCGCTACACACAGGAGATCGAAAAAGCGCAGCGGGAATTGTTTGGTGATTGAAGAAGGTCACCCGGATGCTCTGAACAGCCGGCGGGGCCGCTGGCGGGCGCGGATCGTGCAGGGTCTGGGCATTTTCGGGCTCATCACCGGAGGGATCATTGCCGGCGCCAAGCTGTGGCGGCCTGTCCAGATCGTGGAACAGAGGGTGACGAGCCCCATCCGAGAGGTCGTAAAGCGCGTCTCGCCGCTAGACAGGATGCCGGATTATGCGGCGTCCGCCTGTCCCTCCGTGGTGTCGCTACGCTACGCCGGGATGGATGGGCCGGCCCCGCAAGCGGTACTAATAAGCGGCGACGGACTGGCGGTAACGGCCGCAGCGGTTCCCCAAGACGGACCATTCCTGGCAAAAGTTGGTGGCCGGGATATCGAGGTCTCGCTGGAGGCGCATGATCCCCTTACCGGTGTTTCGCTGCTGAAGCTCGACGCGGCCGATCTGCCTTTCGTCACGTTCGCCGAACTCGATATCGCACCGCCCGGGCAATGGGGGCTTACTCTCTCCTCGCCCAATGGAACGGGCTGCATCGTCGAACAGGCGACCGTGGCCAGCGACTTCGTTACGGACGGCGCCGCGTTCGATTATTATCTCCGCATTCATGCCACCGGCGATGCCGCTCCGGCAGGCACGCCTTTCTTTTCCCCCGACGGCCGGATCGTTGCGCTCGCCCAGCCGGGAACCGGTCAAGGCGCGCGAGCCGACCGTTATCTGCCGGCCGATATGGTCGCCGTGATCGTCAGCCGCTTGATGCGCACCGGAGAATCCGGCGACAGATTCGGCATGGTCACGGAGGATCTGTCGCCCACCCTCGCCGCCCGGCTGGGGTCCGATCGCGGGCGTGGTGCGGTCGTCGTCGTTGTCGCAGAAGGGTCCGTCGCGCAAACTTCTGGCCTCCGCGTAGGCGACATCATTCTCTCCGCCGCCCACACGCCGATCTCCAGTTCCTCCGAACTTGCCCGCGCCCTTGGCGGCAACGGACCGATTGAGGTGATCGTATCGCGCGGCCACGAGGCGGACCAACGCACTTTCACGCTCAACCCGGTCAAGGCACCCGACACCAGCAAAACGCGTTCCAAGTGAGCCTGAAAATCTATTTCGATGGCGGCAGCCGCCCCAACCCCGGGCCGATGGAGACCGCCATCGTGGCCCGCGGCCGAACCTATATTGAACGGGATCTGGGCGACGGCGACAATAATGACGCCGAGTGGCTCGCGTTCATCCATGCTTTGCGCCTCGGCATTGCGCTGGGAGCCGCTGACGTGATCCTGATCGGAGATTCGGCCACTGTGGTAAATCAGGTAAAAAGCGGCGCGGCGTCAAACTCCCGACGCTTCGTGCCGCATCTTGAAAATTACCGTGAACTTGCGACGCGTTTCGATCGTCTGAGGGTCAGGCGCGTTGGACGGTCACAGAACCTGGCAGGCATAAGCCTGGATCGTGCAAATAATGGACTAGGCGCTGATCCGTCAGCGTA
>Ga0247730_1000950_pt1 | contig 17672 bp, 17 predicted proteins | sample UWRJL073202C2_FD_180959 | JGI IMG/M metagenome (GOLD analysis project Ga0247730, IMG submission 180959) | Plant litter microbial communities from Arlington Agricultural Research Station in Wisconsin, United States - UWRJ-L073-202C-2 | ecosystem: Environmental > Terrestrial > Plant litter >... | reverse complement strand
TGCGCGAGGCGGTCACTGCACAGCTGATGCGGGTCGAACTGGTTCGCGAAGCCGAGACCCCGCAGCTGCCGGAAATGGAAGGCCACCACATCGATGCCACCACCGGCGAAGACGAATTCGCCAGCTCGACCGCCAGCATGTTTGCCAACTCTGAGACCTATGTGCCCCCAGAACAGCGCAATCCGGACGACATGTCCACCTGGGGCAAGGTCGGCCGCAACGAGGTCTGCCCTTGCGGCTCCGGCAAGAAATACAAGCACTGCCACGGCGCCTTCGAACAGGTCTGAGTCGTTCAAATATTAGAAATAGTTAAAATGCCGCCTTTGGGCGGCATTTTTCGTTTCTGCCATCGCCCCCCATTGGGGTATCATGTCGACAATCCACAACCGACGACCTTACCGGACACATGACTTGAACCGTTCCTTAACCCTGATCTGCCAAGAATGCGGCTGTTGTTTTGCGTTCCAGCAGGTATTGCGTGTCGATTATGGCGGTCATTGAAACAGCTGGAAAAGTGCTGCCATCGGCGCTTCGGGCAAGGTTGTCCCCGCTGCTGGCAAGGCTCGTGCCCATCCTGCAAGGCCGCGATGAGATCGCGCTTGCCCAGCGCATGGCGCTGGTCGCCTTTGCCATCCGCATCATCAGCGCCGCCATCGCCTTTGCCTCGCAGATCATCCAGGCGCGGCTGATGGGGGAATTCGAATACGGCATTTTCGTCTTCGTCTGGGTGCTGGTCATTCTCGCCGGCAACCTCTCCTGCCTCGGCTTCCACAGCACTGTCATCCGCTTCCTGCCGCAATACAAGGCGCGGTTCGAAAACGCCGAAATCCGCGGCCTGACCTGGACGGCCCGCGTGTTTGCCATGCTTTCGGCCAGCCTGCTCGCCAGCATCGGCGTCGTCTGGCTGCATTTTTTCGGCGCCTCGGTGCATGACTATTATCTCGTGCCCGTTTTCCTCGGCCTGTTTGCGCTGCCGATGATCGCGCTCGGCGACGTGCTCGACGGCACGGCGCGGGCCAACAGCTGGCCGGTCTCGGCGCTAAGCCCGACCTACATCATTCGGCCGCTGCTGATCCTGTCTTTCATGCTGGCCGCCCTCTGGCTGTTCGATTTGCCGCCTTCCGCGACCACCGCGATGCAGGCCGCGCTGGCCGCCACCTATGTGACGACGCTCGGCCAGTTCCTGGCAGTCACCTGGCGGCTGCGCCGGCATTATCAGCGCGGGCCGCACACGATCAATTTTGCCGCCTGGTTCCGCGTCGCCATCCCGATCTTCCTGATCGAGGGCTTTGGTTTCCTGCTGACCAATTCCGACGTGGTCGTCGTCGGTCTCTATCTGCCGCCGGAACAGGTAGCGATCTATTTTGCCGCTGCCAAGACAATGGCGCTGGTGCAGTTCGTGTTCTTCTCGGTCAAGGCCGCCGCAGCACCGCGCTTTTCCGGCATGATGGCGGAACGCGACATGCGGGCGCTTGCCACCTTTGCCGGCCAGACGGCGCGCTGGAGCTTTTGGCCGTCGCTGACGGTCGGCCTTGCGGTGCTGGCGATCGGCGAGCCAATGCTAGCGCTGTTCGGTAACGCCTTTACCGCCGGCTATGTGCTGATGGCCATCCTGTTTGCTGGAATGATGGCAAAGGCGCTGATCGGACCTGGCGAAGTACTGCTGTCGATGGCCGGCAAGCAGAACCTCTGCGTGCTCGTCTATGCCGCGGCCCTCACCGCCAATATCGGCCTCAACATCACCCTCATTCCGCCGCTTGGCCTGAAGGGTGCCGCCCTGGCGGCCGCGTTGGCAATGATGGTGGAAGCCATCCTGTTGCATCTGGCCGTGCGCAATGCGCTTGGAATCGTAATGTTTGCCTTTGCCAATCCGTTGGCGATCCTGAACAAACCAGCAAAGGTGGCATGACCGTGACCCAGCCCCCCGTCTACAACGAAAGCATGAACAGCAACGCCAACCGCATGGTTGGCGAACTGACGCATGTGCAGATCGACAAGCCGTTGCCGGAAGCCAATATCGCGGTCGGTCGTCCGGGACGCGAATTCTGCCTCTATCCGGCAAGACTCGGCTACGATCTGCAGGAGGAGCTGGATTTCCTGTCCAACCGGGCGGTCGAGCCGAACGTCTTCTTCAGCGGCCGGTTTCTGGCACCGGCCATGCCGCGGCTGGAAGACCGCCAGATCCGCATGGCCCTGATCCGTGACGAGGACGGCACCCGCAGCCGCATCCGCCTCCTCATGCCGTTTTCGGTGGAAAAGCCGGGCTTTGCCGTTGGCCCCTCGATCATCCGCGTCTGGTCCAATCCGTTTGGCCCGCTCGGCACACCGCTGGTGGACGCCGAGGATGCCGCTGAAACCATCGACAATCTGTTCGAGGCGCTGACTGCCACCGAAGCCGCTCTGCCGGCCGTGCTGGTTCTGCCCGATATCCGGCTGAATGGCATTTTCACGCAGCTCGCCAAGGCCGTCGCCATCGGCCGCAACCTGCCGCTGACCATCACCAGTCCTTATATGCGGCCAATGCTGGACAGCGAGATGGATGCGCTCGCTTATCTCAACAAAGCCGTATCACCGCATCACCTGCGCGATATCCGCCGCCAGTGGCGCCAGCTGGAAAAGCTGGGAACCGTCACCTACAATGTCAGCCGCCAGCCCGATGAAATCCGCTCCCGAATGGAAGAATTCCTGACGCTGGAGGCCAGCGGCTGGAAGGGCAAGAAGCGCTCAGCCATGGTGATGGACCGTTATCGCGCTGCCTTTGCCCGTGAAGCGATCACCAACCTGGCCGAGATCGACGGCGTGCGCATCCACACCATCGATTTCAATGGCCGCGCCATTGCCTCGATGATCGTCTTCCTGATGTCGGGCGAAGCTTATACCTGGAAGACCGCCTATAACGAGGATTTCGCCAAATATTCGCCCGGCAAGATGCTGATGGCCGAACTCACCGAATGGCACCTCGACGACGCCAATATCACCCGCTCCGACAGCTGCGCCGTGCCCGATCACCCGATCATGAGTCGCTTCTGGGAAGAGCGCGAAAACATGGGCACGCTGGTGATCGGCCTCAAGCAGAACAGCGACCGCGACGTGCGCCAGGTGGCCACGCAGCTGCACATGTACCGCAACACCCGCAACATCGCCCGCATTTTGCGCCAGAAGATTTTGTCGCTCACCGGACGCGATTAGGCTCGCGCCATTCCAACGCAGGTACTGGCGCCAGAACTGATGCCCGCTCGCTTGAAGGCACGCGCCGTGCTGGAAATTGCCCAAAACGGAATATCCCGGCGCCGGTGCTTGCACAGACCCGTCAGGCCATGCTAGAGGCCAACCATACCTCCCGTGCCCCGTTGGCGGAATTGGTAGACGCGCCTGACTCAAAATCAGGTTCCGAGAGGAGTGCTGGTTCGATTCCGGCACGGGGCACCACTGGTTTTTTAGGCGACTGTTTTAATTGACTTTTGTGGACCCATGCGTCCAGAAAACTTACACCGTCCAGAAAGCTGGACACTTTTGTTCTGGTTTTGCACCGTCAGTCAGGGTCGATATCCAGCGACATAAGCAGCATCCCACTTCGTGCGAGCACCTTTTGCTGCGCTCCTTTAGTGTAACGAGTGACCTCTTTTGAGGTTTTGTGGCCGGTAATTGCCATTATCTGATGTTCGGTCGCGCCGTTATCAGCGAGAGACGCAGCAAAGGCTTTCCGCAGACCATGAGCACTGCAATGAGGTAAGCCAGCTTCGTTGCAGCGATCCCGGAACCAGTTGCCGAAACCGTTGGCTGTAAACGGGCGATTGAATTCAGTGACCAGAAACGTCATGTCGCCACATGGGCTTTTGTTTACAATCGACTGCAATTCCGGGTGGATCGGCAGGATGAGAGTTACGGGCTTCCTGTTTCGGTTCTTCTGCTGGGTAAATCTCAATTCTCCATTTGAAGCGTGCTGCCGACCAAAGAGTACGATGTCACTTCTGCGTTGCGCCGTGTAGTAAAGTAGCGAAAAGGCCAGTCTGGCCTTCGTGCCAATGGGGTGACGCTCTTTAAACGCTGCGATATCCTCCGTGGTCCAAGAATGGTACCCTTGAGACGTTGCCGGGAAGAGTGACACATCTCGGGCAGGATTGACTGATGCCAAATTTACATCTGCCTGTGTGGCGTAACCGAAAATTGAACGCAGCGCTTTAATCCGACTGTTTGCCGCTTCCGGCGTATCACTCTTTCGGTCGCGAAGAGTGCGCACAGCCTTCGCATCAAATTTTTGAATAGGCATATCCTCGAAGTAGGTTTTCGAGCCGGGCTTCAGCGGCTCGAACCACATATGCTCGATGATGAGCTTACGAACATGTTGCGTGCGTGGTGCAAGTCGCTTGTACTCTGAGCAGACGAAATAACGCTCGCACAGCCATCGGAATGTGCCTTTCATCGCAATCTTTGGACCGACGCGCTCCTCCTTGAGCGTACCGTCCAGCGCGCGGTAGTAAGCCTCTCTGAACTCCTCACTTCCCGGCAATCCCAAAAGGCGCGTCTTCTTCTGTCCTTTCCGTCGAAAATAAAAACGGAGTACGCCGTCGGTGCGATCCTCAGACACATATTTCCAGAGCTTCCGTGGCATTATGCTTCTGTATCCCAATTTTGGCTTTCATCGTCAGCCTCTTCCTCGCCGCCGGGAAGACGATCAAAAGCGCGATCCAGAGCGAGCCGATCCCAGATCGTGCGGGTATTTGCTTTCCGGGGCCTTGGCATCCGCCCGTCCGCGACCATTTTGTCAAACGTACTTGTCGAGACACCAATGTAGGCCGCAGCTTGCTCGCGGTTCAGTCCTCTTGCGACAGGTATAGCACAAGCTGGCGCTCTTGGCGGTTGGATTGCGTTAGTACGGTTACCGGGGACATTGATCGAATGCATGAAATACTCGCTCGCAGTGGCGCGATCTGGCGCCACAATTAATCTGTTCGCCATGACGAAGCCGAACGTTACTTACAATGCCAAAATAACTACGAAAACGCAACCCAGAAATTCTTTATAAGTCAACGTAATTATTGCAACATTGCCGTCTACACATGTAGGTAACGCGCCATTTCTATTGGAATTACATGAGTGCAACAGTTGCACGAGCGGCCCATATTCAGGCCATTGCCAATGTGATTTTGCAGCCGCTATATGGTTGCCATGACGCGTGTTGATTTCAGCGATTATGCCCGGAGCTACCCCGCCTTTATGGCGGAGATGGAACGCGCCGGTGAGAATGCACGCAACATCATCGCTCGCTTGGGGAACGTTTCCAACCGGAACCAAAGACGGCTTTTGATCGATAAGTTCTTGAAGTCCGCAGACGCGAAACAATACTACCTTTTTCGAGCTATCATCCGTTGCAAACGGTTGCACCGTTTCACCCCGGAACAAATTGTCAGCGAGGCAAGTAGCTTGGACTTGTTCGGCGGCGAGAGCGAACGTGTGTGGTCATTTAATAAGCCAGCGACGACGCTCCAAAGCGCCCGCACTATCACGACATTCGGCCCAAGGAGGAAGGCGCGCCAAAATATGGTACGCGCTGTACTCTTCGCCGTCCACCAACCGCGCCCTGATCAATATACGATCAACGGCGGGGTACCCAAGGCCCTTAAAGCTTTGGTGCAAGACTTCGAAGCCGGATTTCACTTTGCGACAGAACGCGACATAAGACGCTTCTATCAGCAAATCCGCCTTGAAGGGCTTGCCGACATACTGCGCCCCCTTCCAAGAAGGGTCGTAGAGAAAGTTGTCTATGATGGCCGGTCAGATGATCGAACCGACGTAGATGATCTATCTACAGCAGTAACAGCCGATGGCCTTCTTCCCCTCAGAGGTCTGCCGCAGGGTTCCGCTTGTTCACCCATTGCCGCCGAGATGGTCGTAGCAAACCTGCTTGCAGATGTTAGCAACGACGTGCGTATTCGGGCTTATGCCGACAACGTCATAATTCTTGGTAGGACTGAAGATGCGGTGAGAGCGGCAAGCGAACAGCTAGCCCACCTTGCAAATGCGCATAGCGCTGGACCTCTGAGGCTGAAGGACGACGCCGAAATATTCGACCTACGCAACGATACCTTTGCTCTATTAGGGTATGAAGGTAGCTATCTCGGCTCGGCTGTGTCACCGCGCCTAGACTGGCAGCCACGAAATCACAAACTTGATGCCATTGAGAATACCGTGATGAAGCGGGACGCCACCCGCACCGATCTCATCGAGGCGCTCAAATGGTGTAAGGCAGCTAGTCATGCGTATCCACTCTGGCAAGCAGGTGCACTTTGGTGCGCTGAAATGCAGTGCGCCCTCCGTGCCCGGCTTGCCTATAGGATGACGGGGCTCATGGCTCGGCGTGCGCTATGTCAGATCATATTTGACTACTGGCGGGATGCTCCCGATATGCCGGCCGAATTGCAGACCCTGCTACCCGAAGCTCATGACTGGGAGGAGGCTGGAAGACAAGCGGTTCTGGATATCATGACGCCATGGGTTGCGAAACTTTATCCTGATCTGCAAATTGGTCTCACGATGACTGACGGGCAACCGCTTTGATCTCTTGGAAGAACATTTCTTGTCCATTGATCGTGTCAACTTCTAAGTTGGTGCAACAGGTTGCACATCGATTGAGGCCTTCGATGAGCAAGATAGACCATGTCACAGCTTCGTGCTTAACCTTCTGACTGTTCCCGCCGGTTGCGTCCGCTTTACCTCCTTGAAGCCTGCGCCGGGTCCGAGGATGATCGTGCTAGGCGCTTCGAAGCCAATGCAGGTGTCGTAGGGCTTTGGATCGCTGTTGACGGTCAGCAGGCCGCAATAAAGGAGACGCCCATCCTTTGCACGACGGTCTGCGATGAACCGGCGACCGGCAGAAAAGACATACTGGTTAAACGCATGATCCCGCACGACGGTCGCTCGTGTGAACTCAATGGCATCATAGCCAGACGGGCCGGGCGTGACCGGATCAACAGTAACACAAGCCGTGAGACCGATCATTGATGCACCGATCATTAAAGACCTACCTACAATAGGCCAGCGGTGGGCGTCGCTCATTTTGCGCCTCCTTTCCCAATGGAAATGGAAATGCCCTTCATGAAGTCCGGCACGGATTGCACAAGCGCTGCTTCGCGACGAGCTTCCGGTGCGAAAGCCTCGTCCTTCCGGAAGTCGCTCGGAAGAGTGTGCGGCAAGTTGATGCGAACCGGGTCGGATCTTTTGCGGAATAACAGCCGCATCATGTCGCCGTAGCTCTTGGCGTCGCATTGCAGGAGAGCCCGCTTTCCATCAGCGAACTCAATGGCAACGACCTTCTCATGGCGATTGCCGCCGCCGAGAACACCTGCAAGCAATCCTATAGGTCCAAGCACTGCGCTTCCGATAAGACCCCAGCCAGCCTTCTTGAGGATCGATGTGCTGTTCTGCTCGGTGACGATCTCGATACTGACGACTTCGTCTGCCGGGTATTCCGGCCCGAACACTCTCGCCATTCTGATACGATCCGGCTTGCCGAAGAAAGCCGGTTCGAAAACGCAAACAGTTCCGGGCTCCCAGTCACCGGCCATTACCTTAATGCCCATGCTTTACTCCTCTTGGTATATCTGATGACGGGGAATGCTTGTGCCTTCGGGAAACGGGGCGCGCGCGAACAGATCGGCAATTTCCGGCCCATGCTCGGCCCGTAGCTGCGCAGCAAGGTCAATAGGCTCTAGCGACAGCCGGGCGAACCATTCGTCGCCCTTGACGGCGTATTGCGACACGATGCCCAGCCAAGTCTTCGAGTTCTTGAAGCGGTTGTGGAGCGCTAGGTGAATGCCTTGCTGAACTGGGAAGCTCGAATGCGGCCAATCGTAATAATTTTCGCTGTGCCACGCGACGTGATCCGTTCTGCCGCTGATCGCGCAGACCGTTGGTTTTTCCCACCAGCCATTGTCGGTGAACCACGATTGAAGTTGCCAAACGTGTATTCTTTCGACGTTTGAAAAGCCGTTATACGGTTTCAAGATACTCCATTTCCATTCGCGTAGTTTCCTCACAGCGAGCCCTCGGAAGTGGAAGGCAACAAAGGCGGCGATGCGAGAACAGGGACGCACGCCTCAGTGTCTGGCCCGCCGTCGTCCTCAGCAGTCGCCTGAGTGGCGGATGACAACTCGGAAGGCAGAGACAGCGCCCCGACCTCCGCGAGCGCTGTGAGGGCCGTTCTGGCGTCAGGTGACCGCACCAAAAGGAAGCCAAGCGCTTCAATGGCAATGTTTTCCAGCGAGGGAGCAACCCGCGTGGCAAGATGAGCAAAGAGCGTTTCCAAAAGTCCTCTCAAACATTCTCTCTCACACCATGAGTAGAAGTCTTTAGACAGATACCGCAAACCATGTGGCTATAGCCAGTGGTTTTATAGCCACAGAAAATGCTCATTTTCAAAGATGAAGGGTCGAGCGTTGGTTGCATGGAATTTGCGGAGATTGCGCGTCGATCAGCTTATGTCTCAAGACAAGTTGGCGGCAGACGCAAGCGTTGACCGCGCTTATCTTGGCGGACTTGAACGTCAGGCGGAAAATCCGACCATTGATCTTCTCGACAAGATTGCCGAGGCTTTACGGGTTCCGCTGTCTGAACTATTCGTTCAACCGGAGGACGGCGCAAAGCCCCCGCCGATACTGACCGGCGGCAGGAAGAAGAAAACGTAGGTCACTCCTTCGACACCGCGAGAATGCGATAGACGGACGCTCTGGCTATGCCGAGATGCCGGGCAATGGCACTCGGCCCCATGCCTGTCTTTCGAAGGTCGCGAACTTCATCCCCCTTCATCCGCGCAGTCGGCTTTCGTCCTTTGTATTTACCCGCTGCTTTTGCGGCAAGAATGCCTTCACGCTGACGCTGAAGCATAATTTCTCGCTCGAACTGAGCCATGGCCGCAAAAACGGTCAGCAGCATCTTTCCGGACGGCGACTTTGTATCAACCGCACCGCCTCCGAAATCGAGGATGCGAAGCCCGACCATCTTTTTCTCTAGGTATCCGACCAACTCAAGAAGGTGAGCAGTGGACCGGGCCAATCGGTCCAGTTTCGTCACCACCAAGGTGTCGCCCTCTCTGACGAACTCAAGCGCAGCGTCAAGCTGACTACGCTGCCCGACCGATGACGCTTGCTCCTCGAATATTTTGGTGCATCCGGCAACTCCATTTAGATCGCGCAATTGCGCTTGCAGCCCTGCGACCTGTTCCGCTGTGGAAGTTCGAGCGTAACCTATAAGCATGACGATCCCCGGGTTATCTCAATAGCATCTTGATATAATGCAACAAGTTGCACCAAAATCCAGCGCTAAATCCTATTGAGACGACATTTCTTGCAAACACGCATGTCCCGCATGGGCGCGACCTAAAGAGACAAACTCGACTGGAGCCATGATGTTGAGGCAGAATTAATTTCACCCTGCAACTCATTCATTAATCGATCTTCTTTAAGTGGATGCAATGTAAGGCAGGGACCGACCAAACTGCCGAGGTAGGGGTTTAGGGTATGAACTGGGGTTTCGAGCGAGGCTTAATATACAGCCGTAAGGAGGACATTCACGGCGTCTTAGGCGGCCAGCAGCAGGGCGGGATCATCACCCCCGTGAGAGCCGCAGTAGTCATCGCGATAACAGGGGAGAAGGGGATCGGTCACGGCTACGACGACCGCGAACTTCCAGACAAAACGTTTGAGTACTTCGGAGCCGGCAGGTTCGGTCCAATGCAGTTAACGGACCGAAATAAAGGCCTCTTCGAACACAGCCGAAATGGAAAAAGCCTCTTACTGTTTCGTGATGAAAAAAGAAAAGGGCTTAGATTTCTCGGAGAGTATGTTTGCGATGGCTTTGAGTGGCGCGACGCCCCTGACGAAAATAATACCGTCCGAACCGCCATCGTCTTCAAGCTGGTACCCCTCGACAAAATCAACGACGCGGTTGATGTTGGCACCAAGAGCAGCGACCTCGAATTGCAACATCCCAAACTTCGTCTCGACGAACTTCGAAAGCTAGCCCAGCAAGCATCAAAGCCTTCCGTTCCCGGCAAAACTAAACTTGGAACGGTGTATGAGCGCAGTCAAATAGTCCGAGCGTATGTTCTGGCGCGCGCTAATGGGATGTGCGAGTTTGACAAAAAACCAGCTCCCTTTAGTAGGGAAGATGGCGAACCATATCTTGAGCCACACCACATCGAGCGCTTGAGTGATGGAGGCCCCGACGCGCCGAAATCAATCATTGCGCTTTGCCCGAACTGCCATCGTCGGGCACATTCCGGCGCCGATCGGGCAGCTTTTAAGGCTGAACTCGTCGACCTCATGAGAGCTATCGAGCAAAGTTCTATCCTGACTTTCCAGCAGAAATGACTAATATTGCATTTTTTGACCGATGTCTAACCAACCACATTAGCGAATACGCGCCATCGAAGCTCGAATATGAAACTTGAAAACACCCTCAAAAATTTTGACCCGCTGCGATGCGTTGACACTTTCAGGCTTTTATCTATCGTCACCCGCGGCACCAGTGCACCTTAATATCTGACGAGCAAAGCATGACGAATAAAGGCGCCGACCACGGAGCTAGCATGGTTACTGAAGAAATCCGGAAGTGGCTTGAACACCCCCCCGCCGTGCGAGGCCTTAGGGTGGTTGAGGACATGTTTGTCATCGGCACGGACATCGGCAAAAGCCGGGATGAAAACCAAGACCGTGTAGCGGTACTAAAAATTGGTTCTCCTCAGCGGAATGGAACTTCGTGGTGCGCCTGCGTTTGCGATGGGATGGGCGGCATGAAAAACGGTGCGGAAGCCGCATCTCTCGCGTTGGCTGCGTTTTTCTCTTCTCTTATTTCTGATCGAAAGATGGAACCGAAGTCTCGTCTTGAAGCAGCTGCGAAATCTGCGAGCGAACAGGTGACAAAGAGCGTCAATGGCGGCGGCGCAACACTTTCAGCAATACTTATCGAGGACGGCTCTGCTTTTACCATCAATGTAGGTGACAGCCGAATTTACCGTATTCGTGACAGTGAAGACGTCCAGCGTTTGACTGTCGATGACACATTGGCCGAAGCATTTGGAGCGGAAGACCGTGGCCTCCTGCAATACATTGGGGCACGAACCCGAATTTCACCCCATGTCCATCAGATCGAGCCAACCTCGGGTCAACTAGTTATTACTAGCGATGGGGCTCACGTAGTAGGTGATCAACTATTAAATGACCTAGGCAAGCACTCCGGAAATGCGTCGCAATATTGCGAACGAGTGCTGGATTTAGCGAATTGGATGGGTGGCCGGGACAACGCCTCTATAATTGTCATTCCTCGCCCCTTGAGTACGCAATCTCGCGCGCTAGAGACGTCTTCAGACGTTTCTGTGTGGAGTGTGGAAGGTAGGCTAAAGATTGCTTGGGCAGCAGGCAGGCCGGATGTCCCAGCAGCACCTGAATTAAAGGCGAAGAACGAACAGCCATCCGCAGAACCTGTTGCGCTTAGTAAAGATAAAACAGGCGAAGCAGCTGGAGGCATGAGACCTAAGGGAAAGAGGTCGCCGAAGACTAAAAAAGACCAAATTGAGATTGGCTTCTCTGACGAAAGGGCAAAATAGGAATGGCGATCGCGGATCGATATGAGCCCACCGGCAGCATGAAAGCAGGTGGAATGAGCGAAGCTCATAGATGCCATGACCTACGACTGAACCGCCCCGTCATATTGAAGACGCTTCGTGGAAAAGAAGAGCAACGCCGTCTAGCTGATGAGCAGAAGGCTCTGATGAAACTGCGATCGAACCACGTCGTGCAACTTTTGGACGTAGTGTCCATAAGCCACCAAGGGCACGATATTCCCTGCCTCGTTCTAGAGTACATAGAAGGCGATGACCTAAGTGAGGGGATTTTTGGTATCGATGACGATTATCTTGGAGTGCTATGGCAAATTGCGAAAGGTTTAGATGAGATCCACCGTGAAGGGATCGTTCATCGAGATATCAAACCGAACAATGTTCGTAGGGACAAAGAAGGTGTCATCAAAATCATAGATTTTGGGCTTTCACGTGAGGTGGGTCTCGATAATAAAACCAAGGCATCTATCGGTTATATTCCTTACATGGCCCCCGAGCTACTTAAGGCAGGCGAAATCGAGTTTTCGACCGAGGCGGATGTTTTCGCCTACGGCGTTTTGGCGCTAGCGATTACAAACGCTGGTTTGCCTGATTGGTGCCGCGCACGGACCCCACGCGACGCTCCTCCTGATTTAGTCGACAAGCACCTCCCGGTGTTAGATCCGAATGTCCGGACCATATTGCAGCGCTGCGTTTCTACCTTGCCGTCGGACCGCCCTAAAATGTCGGAAGTCGTGGCGAGCGTAGAGGGAGTTCTGCTTCGAGACCGACATCGCGCCCGCATTGTGATTGGTGGGAAGGTAAGCGAAATCGACAGCGCTCACCGAACCGCGAAGCCTACAATATCGAGTGCCGGAAAGCCTATCGCACAACTTGAGATTTACTACGACGGAAATTCCTTCGTTATTCAATCCGTGATCGGGAGCGTCTTGATCAATAATATGTCTTTGGCTGTTGGCGATACGCTTCCGAAGTCTTGCGTGGTTGCTTTCAAAGGTGGCAGCAACTTTTATTACGCAACGTTTGATGTATCTAACCCAGAGTACATGATATGACCGCTGTTAAACTTTTGGGTAGCAGATATGAGATCGTCGGACATCTCGGCGATGGAGGGATGCAGCACGTTCATAGGGCGATGGACCACTTAAAAGGCATCGAGGTAGCTGTGAAGACGCCTCAAGCCGGACAACGGTTAAAAAAGTTTGCCAACAGCGCCCGCATTTCAGCTCTAATAAACCATCACAATGTCGCTAAGACATTGGATTATTTCGAAGAGGACGGCGTACCCTATCTTGCTGAGGAGCTGGTCGAGGGCGGCACCCTAGAAGAACAGTGCCTTTCAGTCGCGGGATTTGTAGATCCACACACAGGAGCGAGGCTCTTCCGTATGCTAGCGAAAGGGCTTGCAGCTTCCCATCACGCAGGCGTGGTCCATCGGGATTTGAAACCGTCGAATATATTAGTGAACGGTGGTTACAATCTCACAGAAGTGAAAATCACCGATTTCGGTATTGCGACGCTTACAGAGGAATTATTCGAGCGTGAAGCAGAGCGAGGGGATATAACGAAGACCACGTCCGGTACTGTCAAAGGTGCTTTGCCTTACATGGCTCCCGAAATGATATTTAGGAAAAAAGGCGATTATATTGGGCGAGAGGCAGATATTTGGTCGCTCGGAGCAATGATGTTTCATGCACTTACAGGCGTGTTGCCATATGAAGACGGATACGACGCCGCGGTGAATGTCAAGACCGGTAACAGAGCGCAATGGCCTTCGTTCATGAACACCCATATCCAATTCAAGGACTTAGCTTTGTCCTTGCAGGCTCTGGTGGAAAGTTGTCTGCAGAACGACAAGACTAAGCGCCCTACTGCCGACGCTTTGGTAAAGGCATGCAACGACCTAGTGTACTTCAGCGGGCGATGGGTCGTGGGAAAGGTGCACAATATGCCTTACGCCACACTTGGCTTCATCTATGATGCGGATGGAAACAAGGCGTTCTTTCACGTCGACAGCTGTTATGGAGTGAAGGCCCCAATTGTCGGAGCAAATGTGGTTTACTCAGTCAGCGACGGAAATCCTCACCCAAGAGCATTCCCGTTAGTAGTATGCTGACGATGTTTCATTCCGTGATGCCTTACAGCGTCACGTTGCCATCGGATGACGGTAGCAGCAGTTGATGGCTATCGGCGATCGCTAGTAGCCAGCTCACGAATGGTAATCGGCCCTCGGTCTTTCTCGGCCAGTGAAGCTGCTCGACGCCCCACTCACAAAAGAGATAAGAATGACAACTTAATTCGCTCCGGCGCGGAACCAGCGCGAAGAAACATGAGCAGGATTACGTTTTAGATTGAACTAAGAATTATCCAAGCTGTGGCGACTTTTTAAAATCCGTACAGCATTTGCGGTTGAGCTTATCGTTAATCCACAGCCATGACTGCACCGCGTAGGTCTCGGCCTACAATAAGAAGGCCACGCAATTATGTTTAAATCAGCAATTGCTCTACACGTGTCCATAGCGACTTTATTAGCTGCAAGTCACTCCAACGCAGAATGCTCTTCGAAGCTCGGCGGTATTATTGAAATGGAACAGCCGTATCTTCCCTTTGAGCTTTTGGCCCGAGCAAATGCAACAAAAGATGAGTTCGAGACAACGCCTGACTATCAAATACGTTTGGCTGCAAGCAAGGCTTTTGTCAAAAATCGGAAGTTCATTGCGGAAATAACGCCGTCACGAAGCGGTGTTGAGTATGATGCTGACAATGAACGCCTAAAAATCAGTGTGTATGCATGGTCGCTCATCGGCGGGCACTTCGATCAAATTTTTACTGAAGACAATGCTCTCAAAGTCCCTGAGCTGCGTTCATCCGACAAAGTTCACGGTCTAGGCTTGCTAGAGATACGGATCGGCCAAGGTAGCTACAGCGCAACCAACGTATATGGCGCAGTGACTACGGTTAATTATTCGAGTAGAAAAATTTATAGTCTGTTCGACCGAACTGCGCGCGCCAATGAAAAAATGTGGGCGCTTGATTTTCCTCCGTCAGGCGATTTCCTGAAGAACAACTATGTCCCCGGTGGAATATTCATAGCGATGCCAGCCGCCAAGGCGCGGCAACTCAAAGAAAGCATCAGGTTCGCGGTCGAATTTTCTGCCAAAGAGCCTTTTGCCGCAAGCGCTACCGGATATAGAACCCCCACACTTTCGCAACCTTCGTCGTCCTCAGACGAGGTGAATATGATGTTTGGAAAAATTACATGTGCCATTGTCACTGATGAAAAGGGAACCGTTCTCAAGTTGGTGCCCGTGAGCTACAAATAGAATTTCACAGCAGCAATGCCTCCGAAGCGGGCAAGCGTAAGCACCGTCATTTAGTGCTGGACACTTGCTGAAAAAGCCTAATGATTGCATGGAAATCGCAGTTGTCCAGCAACGAAACAACACGTTGTTTTTGCTCAGTTTCCGTACCTCGGCACGGGGCACCACTGGTTCGCTTGCAGCATTGATCTGAATGCTCGCGCGCCAAACACCGTATTTCCGCTTCGCCTTCATCGTCAGACTTGTCGGCGGTCCCCGTAAAAAAAGGCGGCCCCGTGGAGCCGCCTGATTTAAAACTCGATGTAGCCGAAAATTACCGGCGACCGCCAAAGGCGCTGCGTGGGTAGAACCAGCCATCGGGACCGCGGCGATAGCCGCGACGCATCTCACGACGACCCTGGTGACCGTTCCAGTAGCCGCGGCGATTGTGATGGCGTTCCATGCGCGGACGCGGACGGTGGCGATTGTAGTTCGAGCCACGCTGGTCGCGGTCACGATGCTGTACCTGCTCCACAGGAGAGGAGATATCCATCTTAGCCGGTACCATCGGTGCAGCCACCGAGGGGGCAGCCGACGTCAGTCCCATCAAAACGGCGATCATCGCCGCGCCAAATGCCGAAATTATTCTTTTCATGAAAGCTCCTTTGCAAGTTGTCGACGTCATCCCTGCGCCTTTGCGGATGAACCTATTGTGAACCGGACTGTCACGAAAAGTTTTGTCGTATGCGACCACCGACGCAAACCGCCGGCATTTACAGGCTGCGGCTCTCGCCCTAGAACCGGCACAGGATTTTTCAGCGTGCAACCTGCCGCTTTCAAGGATGTTTCGATGGCGTCTCTTTCTTCGGCACTCAGCAATCGCACCGGCTCGTCCGTGATCGCCACGCTCGGCATGGCGGCAACCGTCGGCACCGCGCTCGGCTTCCAGCATCTGGGCGGTTATATTCCCTGCGCGCTTTGCCTGCTGCAGCGCGACCCATACTATTACGGCATCCCGCTCGGCATTCTCGCCATCCTGACCTCGGTGCTGAAACTGCCGGTCTGGACCACCCGCACACTCCTGGCGGTGATCGGCATCCTGATGCTGGTCGGTGCCGGCATGGGCATCTATCACGCCGGCGTCGAATGGGGCTTTTGGGAAGGGCCGACCAGTTGCTCGACCACGGCTTCAGGGGTCACGACCAATGCCGGCAATCTGCTGAGCGATCTCAACACCATCAAAGGACCGTCCTGCAATACGGCCGCATTGCGCGTGCTCGGCCTGTCGTTTGCCGGCTGGAACGTGATTGCCAGCCTCGTACTGGCGGCAGTCGCCTTTGTGGGCGCCAGGAAGGCTTGAGGGCTGGAGGCCGGGTTACAGGCACCTGCCTGCCTTTAAAGCGAAGCAGCTAGGCCGCCAAAATTTACGGCTGCAGTTCCGTATCCCAGTAGAGATAATCCATCCAGCTTTCATGCAGATAGTTGGGTGGAAACAGGCGGCCGTTGTTGTGCAGGTCCTGCACCGTTGGCGCATAGGGCTTTTGGTGCGGGAACATGCCGGCCTGCTTTGGCAGCTTGCTGCCCTTCTTCAGATTGCAGGGCGAACAGGCGGCCACGACATTCTGCCAGGTGGTCTCGCCGCCATGCGCCCGCGGGATCACGTGGTCGAAGGTGAGATCATGCTCGGAGCCGCAATACTGGCACTCGAACCGGTCACGCAAAAAAACGTTGAAGCGGGTAAAGGCGGGGTTGCGGGTTGGCTGCACATAAGTTTTCAGGCTGACCACACTGGGCAGCCGCATGGAAAAACTCGGCGACGAGACAGAGAAATCGTATTCGGCGATAATGTTGACGCGGTCAAGAAAGACGGCCTTGATCGCGTCCTGCCAGGACCAGAGCGACAAGGGGTAATAACTCAGTGGCCTGTAGTCGGCGTTCAGGACGAGCGCTGGCAGGCCTTGGGGAGAAACGGCAATCGTCAAAAGGACTTCTCCTGATCGATTCTCTATTCGCATCACCATATTAGGACCGTTGTTACAGGATTGTGAAGCCCCCTTCGCACACAGTTCATGTCCCCCTTACATTTCAGGGGATGGGAAGCCCGTCGCGGCGCATTTCCGTGGCATAATAGGCCCAGAAAAGCCGAGCGGCGACCGAGCGCCAGGGGCTCCAGAGGCCGGCCATCTCGATTAGCATTTTTGCCGTCGGCCGGGTGTCGAATCCGAGCGCATGGCCGACCGCACTTTGCAGCGCCACGTCGCCGGCCGGGAACACGTCCGGGTGCCCCCCGCAGAACATCAGATAGACTTCGGCCGTCCACGGCCCGATGCCGCGGATGCCGGTCAGGGCCGCCATCGCCTCGGACGTGTCCGCGCGGCTGAGCCCGTGCAGGTCGAGCGTGCCTGACGCCACCGCTTCGGCCACCCGCTTCAGCGTGTCGGCCTTGGCGCGCGACAGGCCGAAGCCGGCCGCGAGTTCGGGATCGGCGCCCAAAAACCCATGTGCCGTTACTGGACCGGTAACGGCCTCGATCCGCCGCCAGATCGCATTGGCGCTGGCGCGCGACACCATCTGCGAAACGATGATATGGGCAAGCCCTGCAAAGCCCGGTTCGTTCAGCCTGAGCTGTAGCGGCCCGGATCGGGCGATGACCGCCGCGAGACGCGGATCGGCCAGCGAGAGTGCGGCAAGGCCCTCCAAGATGTCGTTGTCGCCGCGGATGATCGGCATTTTGTCTGGTCCAGTCTCTGCCCATTTGC
>Ga0247730_1000948_pt1 | contig 17688 bp, 19 predicted proteins | sample UWRJL073202C2_FD_180959 | JGI IMG/M metagenome (GOLD analysis project Ga0247730, IMG submission 180959) | Plant litter microbial communities from Arlington Agricultural Research Station in Wisconsin, United States - UWRJ-L073-202C-2 | ecosystem: Environmental > Terrestrial > Plant litter >... | reverse complement strand
GAGCAGGCGACCGTCGAGGCAGCTCGCGTCACCGCCAGCGCCAAGGCGCAGATCGAGGCGGAGCGCCAGGGCGCCATCATCTCGCTGCGTGCCGAGGTCGGCTCGCTCGCAATCGACCTCGCTTCCGGCGTGATCGGCGAAAGCCTGAGCGACGACAAGAAGGCTTCGGCCGTCGTCGACCGGTTCCTCGCTGAGCTCGAAGCATCAGAGAAGGCCAAGGCAGACAAGTAATGGGTTCGGCAACGAGAGAAGCACTCTCCGCTTCGCGTTCGGCTCTCGCCGAACTCGGTGGCAAGGCGACACTGGCGACGGGCGAACAACTGCTCGCCGCCGGTCGTGTGCTCGGCACCTCCTTCCAGTTGCGTGCGGCTCTCGCTGACCCCTCTGGTGACAAGGCCGGCAAGCTGTCGATCGTGAACGCGGTCTTCGCGTCCATCGATCCGACGGCCCGCGAACTGCTCGCGGTCATCGTGACGAACGCGTGGTCGACTGAAGACGACCTGCTCGCGGGCGTCGAAGAGATCGGCATTCGCATTCTCGCGAAGTCCGACGCGTCGGCGAACATCGGAGAAGAACTCTTCTCCTTCGGTGAAGCCGTCAGCTCAGACGCCGAGCTCGAACTCGCCGTCGGCAGCAAGCTCGGTTCCGACGAGGCGAAGGCGGCGCTCATCGAGCGTCTCCTCGGCTCCAAGGCCAGCAAGCAGACCGTAGCGATCGTCTCGCAGCTCGTGCAGCAGCCTCGCGGCCGCCGCATCGCCGAGCTGCTCAAGTTCGCCGCGACAGTCGTCGCCGACGAGGCAGGCCTCGCGGTCGCCACCGTCACGACGGCAGCGGCGATCACGCCTGAACAGCTCACGCGCCTCACGGCCGCCCTCTCGGCGAGCTACGGGCGCGGACTGCGAATCAACCACGTGATCGACCCGTCGCTCGTCGGCGGAGTTCGCGTACAGCTGGGTGACGAGATCATCGACGGCAGCGTCGCATCCAGACTCAACGAACTCAGGCTCCAGCTCGCCTAGCGGCGGCTGCACAGACTTTCCACCAGAAGAGGAAAAAGAAGATGGCAGAACTAACAATCAGCCCGGATGAGATCCGCGACGCGCTGAAAGACTTCGTCAAGGCCTACGAGCCTGGCACGTCGTCGAAGACGGAGGTCGGCTACGTTGTCGACGCCGCCGACGGCATCGCCCACGTCGAGGGACTCCCCGGCGTTATGGCCAACGAGCTCATCAAGTTCTCCAACGGCGTTCTGGGTCTCGCCCAGAACCTCGACGAGAACGAGATCGGCGTCGTTGTGCTCGGTGAGTTCAACGAGATCGTAGAAGGCATGGAGGTGACCCGCACCGGCGAGGTCCTCTCCGTACCCGTCGGCGACGCCTACCTGGGTCGCGTCGTCGACCCGCTCGGCGCCCCGATCGACGGACTCGGCGAGATCGCGTCCGAGGGCCGTCGCGCCCTCGAGCTCCAGGCTCCCGGCGTTATGCAGCGCAAGAGCGTGCACGAGCCCATGCAGACCGGCATCAAGGCTATCGACGCCATGATACCGATCGGCCGCGGCCAGCGCCAGCTCATCATCGGCGACCGCCAGACCGGTAAGACGGCCATCGCGATCGACACGATCATCAACCAGAAGGCCAACTGGGAGTCGGGCGACACCAACAAGCAGGTTCGCTGCATCTACGTCGCCATCGGCCAGAAGGGCTCCACGATCGCCGCTGTCAAGGGCGCGCTCGAGGACGCCGGAGCAATGGAGTACACGACGATCGTCGCGGCTCCCGCTTCCGACCCCGCCGGCTTCAAGTACCTCGCCCCCTACACCGGTTCGGCCATCGGCCAGCACTGGATGTACTCGGGCAAGCACGTTCTGATCATCTTCGACGACCTGTCGAAGCAGGCCGAGGCCTACCGCGCCGTGTCGCTGCTGCTGCGTCGTCCGCCGGGACGCGAGGCGTACCCCGGTGACGTGTTCTACCTGCACTCGCGTCTGCTCGAGCGTTGCGCCAAGCTGTCCGACGAGCTCGGCGCCGGATCGATGACCGGTCTCCCGATCATCGAGACCAAGGCGAACGACGTCTCGGCGTACATCCCGACCAACGTGATCTCGATCACCGACGGCCAGATCTTCCTCCAGTCCGACCTCTTCAACGCCAACCAGCGTCCCGCGGTCGACGTGGGAATCTCGGTCTCGCGAGTCGGTGGCGACGCCCAGGTCAAGAGCATCAAGAAGGTCTCCGGAACTCTGAAGCTCGAGCTCGCCCAGTACCGTTCGCTCGAGGCATTCGCGATGTTCGCATCCGACCTCGACCCCGCGAGCCGTCGCCAGCTCGCGCGTGGTGCCCGCCTCACCGAGCTGCTGCGCCAGCCGCAGTACTCGCCGTACCCCGTCGAAGACCAGGTCGTCTCGATCTGGGCCGGAACGAACGGCAAGCTCGACGAGGTTCCGATCGAAGACGTGCTGCGTTTCGAGCGCGAGCTGCTCGACTTCCTCGGTCGCAACACCGAGGTTCTCACCAAGCTCCGCGACACGAACGTGCTCAGCGACGACATCGTCACCTCGCTCGAAGAGGGCGTCGAGAAGTTCAAGCTCGAGTTCCAGACCGGAGACGGCAAGCCGCTGCTCTCGGTCGGAAGCGAGAAGTTCGACGAGCTCGCCAAGGAAGACGTCAACCAGGAAAAGATCGTCAAGCAGAAGCGCTAAGCGCCTCTCTTCGATCGACGACTGAAACCAAAGGAATAAAGACATGGGAGCGCAACTTCGGGTCTACCGGCAGAAGATCAAGTCTGCCCAGACGACCAAGAAGATCACTCGGGCCATGGAGCTCATCTCCGCTTCGCGCATCCAAAAGGCGCAGCAGCGGGTTGCAGCATCCGGGCCGTATTCACGCGCTGTGACGCGCGCCGTGTCGGCTGTCGCGACGTTCTCGAACGTCGACCACATCCTCACCACGGAACCCGAGAAGATCGAGCGCGCCGCGATCGTCATCTTCTCGTCCGACCGTGGTCTCGCTGGAGCGTTCAGCTCGAGCGTGCTCAAGGAAGCCGGCGAACTCGCAGCCCTGCTCACGAGCCAGGGCCGCGAGGTCGTCTACTACCTCGTCGGACGCAAGGCGATCGCGAACTTCGCGTTCCGCAAGCGTGCGTCGGAGCAGCAGTGGACCGGCTCGACCGAGCGTCCTGAGTTTGAGACCGCACAGTCGATCGGCGAGGCCCTCGTGGCCAAGTTCGTGCAGCCGGCGAGCGAGGGCGGAGTGGACGAGATCCACATCGTCTTCAACCGCTTCGTCAGCGTCGTCACGCAGGTTCCCGAGGTCGTTCGTCTTCTGCCTCTCGAGGTAGTCGAAGGCGTCGAAAGCCCCGAGCCCAGCGACGTGCTGCCGCTCTACGAGTTCGAGCCCGAGGTCAGCAACGTCCTCGACGCTCTGCTTCCCGTGTACATCGAGAGCCGTATCTTCAACGCCATGTTGCAGTCGGCTGCGTCTGAGCACGCTGCACGTCAGCGCGCGATGAAGTCGGCAAGCGACAACGCCGACAAGCTCATCAAGGACTACACCCGACTGTCGAACAACGCTCGCCAGTCCGAGATCACCCAACAGATTTCCGAGATCGTTGGCGGCGCAGACGCCCTCAGCTCGGCGAAATAGAACCACAGGAGAATAGGGAAGCCATGACTACCTCAGCCCCCGCCGCCACGCCGGATGTGGCCACGCCCACCGGCGTCGGCCGCATCGCCCGCGTAACCGGCCCCGTCGTCGACATCGAGTTTCCGCACGACTCGATCCCCGGCATCTACAACGCTCTGAAGACCACGATCACCATCGGTGAGCAGTCGACCGAGATCACCCTCGAGGTCGCACAGCATCTCGGAGACGACCTCGTTCGCGCTATCGCGCTCAACCCGACCGACGGACTCGTCCGCGGCCAGGAAGTTCGCGACTCGGGCGAGCCGATCACCGTGCCCGTCGGTGACATCACCAAGGGCAAGGTCTTCAACGTCATCGGCGACATCCTCAACAACGAGGGTGGCGAGCCGATCGAGATCACCGAGCGCTGGCCCATCCACCGCAAGCCCCCGGCATTCGACCAGCTCGAGTCGAAGACCGAGCTCTTCGAGACCGGCATCAAGGTCATCGACCTTCTCACGCCGTACGTTCTCGGCGGAAAGATCGGCCTCTTCGGTGGAGCCGGCGTCGGCAAGACCGTTCTGATCCAGGAAATGATCCAGCGCGTTGCGCAGGACCACGGTGGAGTCTCCGTGTTCGCCGGTGTCGGCGAGCGCACCCGTGAGGGCAACGACCTCATCGCCGAGATGGAAGAAGCCGGTGTCTTCGACAAGACCGCCTTGGTATTCGGCCAGATGGACGAGCCGCCGGGAACGCGTCTTCGCGTCGCCCTGTCGGCGCTGACGATGGCGGAGTACTTCCGCGACGTGAAGAACCAGGACGTTCTGCTCTTCATCGACAACATCTTCCGCTTCACGCAGGCCGGTTCCGAGGTGTCGACCCTTCTGGGTCGTATGCCTTCCGCCGTGGGTTACCAGCCGAACCTCGCCGACGAGATGGGTGTGCTCCAGGAGCGCATCACCTCGACGCGTGGTCGCTCGATCACCTCGCTGCAGGCCATCTACGTGCCCGCCGACGACTACACCGACCCCGCGCCGGCTACGACGTTCGCCCACCTCGACGCCACCACCGAGCTCAGCCGCGAGATCGCGTCGAAGGGCCTCTACCCGGCCGTCGACCCGCTGACCTCGACCAGCCGCATCCTCGACCCCCGCTACCTGGGTGCCGACCACTACCGCGTCGCGACCGCCGTGAAGGCGATCCTTCAGAAGAACAAGGAACTCCAGGAGATCATCGCGATCCTCGGTGTTGACGAGCTCTCCGAAGAAGACAAGATCACAGTGTCGCGCGCACGCCGCATCCAGCAGTTCCTGTCGCAGAACACCTACATGGCGAAGAAGTTCACCGGTGTAGAGGGTTCGACCGTCCCGCTCAAGGACACGATCGAGTCGTTCGACGCGATCACCAAGGGCGAGTTCGACCACGTTGCCGAGCAGGCGTTCTTCAACGTCGGTGGAATCAACGACGTCGAAGAGCAGTGGGCGAAGATCCAGAAGGAGAACGGCTAATCATGGCCGATCTCAAGGTCAGCGTCGTCTCTGCGGACAACGAGGTATGGTCCGGACTGGCGAAGCAGATCGTCGCGCGAACGACAGAGGGCGAGATCGGCATCCTGCCCGGTCACGAACCGCTTCTGGCGATTCTCGCGGCCGGTGAAGTGCGCGTGACGACCCTCGAGGGAGACGTCGTCAAGGCGAACGCCGCCGACGGTTTCCTCTCCGTCGAGCACAACACCGTGACGATCGTCGCCCGTAACGCCGAGCTCGTCTAACGACAATGCTCATCGCGATGGCCGGGCTTCCGGGAACCGGAAAAACGGCCATCGCCGAAGCGATAGGTGCGCGGCTGCTCAAGCCGGTCGTGTCGGTCGATCCCATCGAGTCCGCGATTCTGCGGGCCGGGATCGACGCCGACCAGCCGACCGGGCTGGCCGCGTACCTCGTCGCCGAAACCCTCGCCGAAACGGTGATGCGCGCCGGTCACGGCGTGATCATCGACGCGGTGAACGCTGTCGATCCGGCCCGCGAGCAGTGGGTCAATCTCGCCGCCCGGTCGTCGCAGTCGTTGCGGTTCATCGAAGTCATCTGTTCGGATGTCGCGGTGCACCGTAGCCGCCTGGAGGCGCGTCAGCGCCATCTGCCGCACGTGACCGAACCGAGCTGGCACGCGGTCGAGCAGAGCCTCGACGAATACGCGGAGTGGTCGGGACCGAGCGGCGCCGTGCAGCGGCTCACCCTCGACTCCGTCGACCCCCTCGACGATCTCGTCGAACGGGCCCTCGACTTCCTCGGGCTTCCCGCCTCTTCTTAGGACCGCATGTTCGTACTCCTCCCTCCGTCCGAGACGAAGCGCGACGGGGGCGAGTCCGACCGGTCGCTCGACCTCAGGGTCCTGCGTCACCCGGAGCTCACCCCGCAGCGCCGCACGGCCGTTGCCGCGCTGAAGAAGCTCTCCCGCAACCTGGCCGCCTCGACCGCTGCCCTCGGGCTCGGACCGACGCAGCGCTTCGAGGTCGACCGCAATCGCGCGCTCGAGACCTCGCCGGTGATGCCTGCGATCGACCGGTACACGGGTGTGCTGTTCGACGGCATAGCCGCCGAGACCCTCACGCCCGCGCAGCGCGACTGGGTTATCGAGCACGTGCTCATCAACTCCGCGCTGTTCGGCCTCGTCGGAGCCGGCGACGACATTCCCGCGTACCGGCTGTCGCACGACTCGCGTCTGCCCGAGCTTCCGCTCAAGAGGCACTGGCGCGCAGCCAACGCCGCCGTGCTCGCCGCGACTCCCGGACTCATCCTCGACCTCCGATCGGAGTCGTACGCGGCGCTGGGGCCGCTGCCCGTGCACGACGATGCGCACTACCTGCGTGTGGTAACCCAGACCGCCTCCGGACAGAAGAAGGCGCTCACCCACTTCAACAAAAAGGGCAAGGGAGTGTTCGTGCGCGAGCTCGCCGAGGCGGGCCTCGACCACGAGAGTGCTGATTCGCTGCTGGAATGGGCCGCGTCGGCGGGCATCCGGCTCGACCGCGGCAAACCCGGCGAGCTCGAACTCTCCGTCTGATCGGGTCGCGGCGCCCCCGCTAGAGTGGGCCCACGCCATCGTTTGGCGGTTACAGGGGGCTCTGGCATGGATTCGTACGACAACTACACGAGCGACGAGGCGGCATACTCGACGCTGGCCCTGGTTTTCTTGGTCTCTTTCGGCATCCTGGTGGTCGTCGCCGTCATCAGCTGGGTGCTGATCGCGATCCCGCTGTCGGCTCTCTTCCGCAAGACCGGCATCGAGCCGTGGAAGGCGTGGGTGCCGTTCTACTCCACCTACACCTGGCTGCGACTCGGCGGGCAGAACGGAAACTGGGTCTGGTTGGCGCTCATTCCCTACGGCGGCACAGTGACCGGCATCATCAACTACATCGGCATGTACCGCACCGGCAAGGCGTTCGGCAAAGAGTCGGGCTTCTTGGTGCTGGGGATCTTCCTGCCCTGGGTCTGGCTGTTCATCCTCGGCTACGGCCGCGACGAATACCGTCCGGAGCTGATCGCGGCCGCCGGTCTGCCGGGGCCGCTCGAGGGCTACGGCGCCCGGGTGCCGGCTGCGCAGCCCCCAGCCGCGCAGCAGTTCCCGCCGCCCGCCGGCCCGCCCGTGCCGCCGGCGACGCACAACGAGCCCACTCCGCCGCCCGCCGACCGGTAGCCCGCACCAGCCAGGGCTGCGAAACTACGCCGCGCGGAAGCAGCCGGCGACGTGGTCGTCGACCATTCCGCTCGACTGCATCAGGGCGTAGAGCGTGGTCGGTCCGACGAAGCGGAAGCCGAGTTTGCGCAGCGCCTTGCTCATCGCGGTCGACTCGTCGGTGACCGCCGGGATCTCCGCGAACGACGCGGGCGCGGCGGCGCGCGCCGGGGGAGCGAAACTCCAGAGCAGCCGGTCGATCGCTCCCGGCGATTCGCGCGTGAGTTCTAGGGCGAGCGCCGCGTTCGCGATCGTCGCCTCGATCTTGGCGCGATTGCGGATGATGCCCGCGTTCAGCATCAGTTCGTCGGCGTCGGCGGGAGTCATCTCCGCCACGCGCGCGATCTCGAAGTCGTGGAACGCCGCTCGGAAGTTCTCGCGTCGGCGCAGGATTGTGATCCAGGACAGACCGGCCTGGAATCCCTCGAGGCTGAGCTTCTCGAAGAGCGGCCTGTCGCCGTGCAACGGGAAGCCCCACTCCATGTCGTGGTAGCGCTGGTACTCGGCGTCGGCTCCCGCCCACGAGCAGCGCGCGAGGCCGTCGTCGCCGGTGACGATGCTCGGCCGGGGCCGCACCGTCGCGGTCTCGCTCACGCCTGCATCTCGAGCTCGGCGGCGACTGAGTCGGGGATGCCTGAGTCGGGAATGCCTGAGTCGGGCAGGCCCGGCTCCATACCGGTCGCGATCACCGTGCGGTGCACGATGCCCTCGTGGTCGAGCAGCCACGCCTTGGTCGGGATGCCGTTGCCTCCGCTGTAGCCGGTGATCTTGCCGTTGCCCGCCAGGATGCGGTGACAGGGCACGATGATCGGAATCGGATTGGCTCCGACGGCACCACCCACCGCGCGGCCCGCTGTGGGACGCCCCGTAGCGATGCCGACGTCGCCGTAGGAGGCGACTTCGCCCCAGCCGAGCGCGGAGATCTCCTTCCAGACGGACTTCTGGAAGTCGGTGCCGGCGGCCTTCACCGGCAGGTCGAAGTCGTGTCGGGTGCCGGCGAAGTACTCGGCGAGCTGCGTCTTCGCGGTCTCGAGAACGGCGTTGCCGTGCTCGGGATACTGCTCGAGCGGCAGCGATCCGGCGCGCTCGATGCTGAGCGAGGTGACGGCCTCGCCGTCGCTCGTGAGCTCGAGCCGGCCGATCGGGCTCGCCACACGCACGAGAAACGGCGGGGCGGTGAAGGGGGCTGAACGATTGGTCATGGTCCGACTGTAACGCGCCCGACCGACGCCGCTCTGGCGCTTTTCGGACATGGCGAAACGACAACATCGGCACAGGCTGGGGAGGACAGGATGCCGCCGGTCTACCATGTGGTCATGGCAACAATCGAGTATCGCAACCTCGGCGCGAGCGGCCTCCGCGTCTCGACCATCGGCCTCGGCTGCAACAACTTCGGGCGCGCGGGTACCGCGAGCGAATCGCAGGAAGGCACCGACGCCGTCATCGACGCGGCGATCGACGCCGGCGTCACGCTGTTCGACACCGCAGACATCTACGGGGCGGAACGCGGGCTCAGTGAGACGCTGATGGGCAACTCCCTCGGTGCCCGGCGGGGCGACATCGTGCTCGCGACCAAGTTCGGAATGGACATGGGCGGAGCGAACGGGCCAGATTGGGGTGCGCGCGGCTCGCGCCGCTACATCCGAATCGCTGTCGAGGCGTCTCTGCGCCGCCTGCAGACCGACTGGATCGATCTCTACCAACTGCACACGCCCGACCCACTCACTCCGATCGAGGAGACGCTGAGCGCCCTCGACGACCTGATCACCGAGGGCAAGATCCGCTATATCGGGCATTCCAACCTGGCCGGCTGGCAGATCGCCGACGCCCACTACGTCGCGACCCTCGCGGGGCATCCGAAATTCGTCTCGGCGCAGAACGAGTACAGCCTGCTCGTGCGCGATGCCGAAGCGGAGGTATTGCCCGCCGTGAACGCCTACGGCCTGGGCTTCCTGCCGTTCTTCCCGCTCTACAACGGCCTGTTCACCGGCAAGTTCTCCCGCGACGGCGGCCCCTCGGACAGCCGCATCATGCGCACGAAGTCGCACCTGCTCGACGACGTGCCGTGGGACACGATCGAGCGGTACGAGCGCTTCTGCGACGACCGCGGAATCAGCATGCTCGAGGCAACCTTCGCCTGGCTGCTCGCCCAACCGGGGCTGACGAGCGTGATCGCCGGCGCGACGCGTGCGCAGCAGATCGTGCAGAACGCGGATGCCGCCGCCGCGTGGGCGCCGAGTGTCGAAGAGGTCGCCGAGATCTCGGATCTCTTCGACCCGGCCACCCTCTCTTAGCCGACGGTGAGCACGATCTTGCCGAGCCCGTTGCGCTGCTCCATCCGGCGGTAGGCCTCGACGACGTCGGCGAGCGGGTAGGTCGCGAGGATGGGGAAGACGATGTCGCCGCTCGCCGCGGCGCGTGCGAGCGCGTCGAGTTCTTCGCGGTTCTTGCGGCCGCCGCCCACGTGGGAAATGCCGGGGGTGTCGTAGTCGACGATGGAGTTGACGCGGGCCGGAGGGATGCCGAGATCGAGCCCGATCCGGACGGATTCGGCGCCCGCGTTGTCGAGCATCGCCGTATAGCCGTCGGGCGCGGCGGCGCGCAGCCGCTCGAGCTGGCCGTCGCCGTACGCGACGGGGACGGCGCCGATCGAGCGCAGGAACTCGTGGTTGCGCTCGCTCGCGGTGCCGACCACCGTCGCGCCTGCCGCCACCGCGAACTGGGTGGCGAGCAGGCCGACGCCGCCGGCCGCGGCCGTGACGATCACGGTGTCGTCGGCCGTGAGGGCGAGCGAGTCGGTCGAACGTCGGGCCGCGTTGCCGACGAGTCCGATGCCGCCGGCGACGGCCCAGTCGAGCGACCGCGGTTTCTGCGCGACGTTCTTCGCGGGCACGGTGACGAACTCTGCCTGCGCACCGGTCGAGGCGAAACCGAGTACCTCGTCGCCGGGGGCGACGTCGGTCACGGCCTCGCCGACCTCGTCGACCACTCCGGCGAACTCGTAGCCCTGTCGGCTCGGCAGGGCGTGCGGCCCGCCGTAGCCGCCGCGGCGCACCTTGTACTCGTAGGCGTTGACTCCGGCCGTGCGAACGGCGACCCGCACCTCGCCGGCGGCGGCGTGCGGTTCGTCGACGGAAACGACCCGTAAGACCTCCGGGCCGCCGAATTCGTTGTAGCTGACTGCGAGTGACATGCGAGCAAGCTTATGCACAGCCGCGAGTTCTCCACACTTTTTCAGCTCGCCCGGCCGCGGTCGCCGCGGCGGCGAAAACTGGGTTTATGTCCCCAGTCGTGACCACCGCCACCGCCGCCGATTTCCTCGCCCTCGTGCCCCATCTCATGGGGTTCGAAGCGCAGAACAGCATCGTCTTCGTCGCCTTCCGCGGTCGGCGCACCTGCGGGGCGATGCGATTCGACCTGCCGGTCCTCGTCGAGAGCGCCGCGGATGACGCGGGGTCGAAGTTCTACAAACGGGTGGCGACCACGCTCGTCGGCACCGTCAGCAAACTGAGCGGCGTCGACGGCGTGGTGCCGGTCGTCTACACCGACGAGACGTTCGCCGGCTCCTCCGGCATGCCCCGCGCCGCGTTCGTGCGCGCGGTGATCGCCCGCTTCGAGTTCTCCGGCTTCGACGTGCGCGACGCGCTCTGCATCGCGGCCGACGGCTGGGGCTCCTACTTCGATCCCAAGTGCCCGCCGCAGGGCCGCGCGCTCTCCGACATCGCCGACTCGCGCGTGCTCGACGGCGTTCCCGTCGACGACGTCAGGCCGCTGGGCGACATCGCGCAGTGGTCGACGTTGCCCGAGGCGTCCGAGCACGAACGGCAGCACGTGGAGAAGAGCCTGCGCACGTTCGCGAGGGTGTTCGACAGCCGGGTGCTCGTCGACGCGGGCGAGATCGAAGACGACGAAGACGACGACTGGCTCTACGACCACGGCTTCGACGACGACGAGCTGTACAACGACGAGCTGTACGACGACGATCTCTCCGACGACGACTACTGGGACGCGCGTCGCCGCACCGTCTCCCGGCTCGTGCGCGAGGTTCCGGCCCAGCTCGAACGGATCCTCGCTCGTGGCGGTGCGGGTCTCGACGTGGATCGGGCGAACTGGGGCGATTCGGCGGCTTTCGTCATCTCGCTCGCGCGCCTTCCCGCGCTGCGCGACGTGGTGATGCTGCAGTGGGCTTTCGACCTCGACACGGGCGAACGCGTGCTGAGCGACGCCCGCCGGTTCGTATTCGGCGCCCCCGCAGACGAGCTCGGCTCAGCCGGGTTGATGCTCGGGCAGGGCCCCCGCCCCGATCCCGAGCGCATCGAACGCGCCATCGAACTGCTCAAGAAAATCACGTCGCTCGCGCCGGAGAGTCACCGCCCGCCGCTTTTCTGCATTCTCGCCTGGCTCAACTGGGCGCTCGGACGCAGCAGTGTGGCCAACGTCTTCGTCACGGCCGCCGAAGAAATCGACGCGCACTACGGGTTCGCCGAGCTGATGCGCGCCGTGCTCGAGCGGGGGATGCTGCCCGAGTGGGCGTTCGCGACCGAGCCATGAGCGTGGCGAAGCACGTGGCTCATGCTGGAGCGCCGCCGGCGTCAGCTGTTGAGCGCCGCCAGAGCCCAGTTGAGCGTCGTCGCGAACAGCACCCAGGCCCAGTACGGCACCAACAGCCAGGCGGCGACCCGGCTCACCCGCCAGAAGGCGAGCATGGTGAGCAGCACCGCGACGTCGAGCGCGAGGATGATCACGAGCGCAATCCAGAGCGCGGGCGCACCGACCGAGGGATAGAGGCCGAAGAACACGGGCGTCCAGACCGCGTTGAGCACGAGCTGCACGACGTAGAGCGTGAGCGCCGGCCGCACCCGCAGCCGGCCGCGCTGGCGCCAGACCAACCAGGCCGCGACGCTCATCAGCGTGTAGAGCAGGGTCCACGCGGGGCCGAAGAGCCAGTTCGGCGGGTTCCACGGCGCCTTCTCGGCGTCGGCGTACCAGCCGTCGACGTTGCCGGCGGTCGCGGTTGTGCCGAGGGCGGCCACGGCGAACGAGATCGCCAGGAAGGCGACGAGCACGAGGGCCGATTTCAGTGTGGAGGTCTCGGATTTGAGCGGTCTGGATTGCAGGGTCGGTGCTTCTGGCATACGTCTCACCCTACGGACGGGCGGCGACACGGTCGAGCCCCGCCCTCGCCGCGCCCTAGCGCAACAGGCGCGGATGCCCGCCCGCTAGAGGCAGGCGGTCTTCGTTGCAGGTCGCCGCGGCTACAGGCCGTCGCCGCTGCGTGGTGCGATGTTGATGCTGCTGTTGAGGTCGGCCACGTCGGCGTTGAGCCCGTCGAGCTGCGCGAGCTTCGCCTTGTACGAGGCGTCGCGCTCGGAGATCGATGCGTACAGTGCCTCGAGGTCGTTCTGGCGCTGCAGCAGGGCGTCGCGCTCGCGGTTGAACTGGCGCTGCGACGAGAAGTCGCCGGCGTCGGCGCGCACGTTGAACGCCGCGACATCGGCGTCGAGCTGGTCGAAGCCGGCCGTGTACGAGGCGTAGTCCGACTCGATGCTGTCGCCGAGGGCTTCGAGTTCGGCGACCAGGGCGTTCGCCTGGTTCTCGAGATCGACGAACACCTGGTTCGAGACGGCGTAGAGCCCGACGAGCTGTTGACGGTCGGTGAACAGGTCGGCGTAGTGCTGCTCGAGGCGCGGGTCGAGCTCGGCGACCTCGGTGCCGAGTATGGAGTGCAGTTCGTTGAGACGCTCGCCGGGCTCGCTGCGCGCGTAGAAGTCCATGCGCTCGACGAAGGCGGGATCGCCCGCCATGGCCGTGGCCTGCTGCTCGAGCAGGGGCGAGATCGCCTCGCGCTCCTCGTCGCCCATGCGGGCCCACGCGGCGTGCAGCATCTCGTGCGACGCGATGACCTCTTCCATGCCGTCGAGCCGCTCGTCGGTGATGTCGTAGAGGTGGATGGCGCCGGAGGCGGGCAGGTAACAACCCAGGGTGCCCACACCCTCCTCGTCCGACGAGCAGATCGCGTCGAATTCGTCTTGGGCGTTGACCTGCGGGCTGCTGGCGTAGAACAGGAACTCGCCCTGCGGCGTCATGGTGGAACGTTCGACGTAGCCCGCGACGTCGGCGCTCGGTTCGAAGTTCCACACCGCGATCTGGTCGGCGATGCGCTGCCCGTGCGCCGCGGCCCAGCCCGTCGCGGCGATCGGCGCCAGTTGCACGGCCACCACAACGACGATCGCGAGCGCGCCGACCACGGGGAAGCGTGCGCGCCGCGACGGATTGAGGCGCGTGCGCGTGTCGTTCAGAAGCCGTCTCCGTTTCGTGGTTCGGAAACCCTATCAGCGCTCGTCCTGCGCGGGGCCGTGACGATGGCAGGATGAACCACATGATCCCCGCAGACATCCCCGCCGATACCTCGCGCACGATCGTCATCGTGGCGGCGGTCATCGTCGACGACGCCGGACGCCTGCTGCTCGTGCGCAAGCGCGGCACCGAGCGCTTTATGCAGGCGGGCGGCAAAATCGACCCGGGCGAGACCCCGGCGGTCGCGCTCATCCGCGAGCTGCACGAAGAACTGTTGCTCGTCGTCGAGCCGGACGACCTCGACTACCTCGGCCGCTTCCACGCCCCCGCCGCGAACGAGGCCGGGCACGTGGTCGACGCGGAGGTGTACTTCGTCTCCGCGCGGGGCGAGGCCGTGGCATCCGCCGAAATCGACGAACTCGTCTGGGTCTCGCCGCTCGAGGCGCTGAAAATTCCGCTCGCCCCGCTCACCGGCGAGGTGTTGCTGCCGCTGCTCGCCGGCCGAGCAAACAAGAACCGGGCCAGCTAGGCGCCAGCGGCGCCCCTGGAGAAGCTAGCCCTTTTTGTGCGGGTGCTTGTTGTGCGGGTGCCGGGGCTTCGCCGGGTCCGCCGCGAGAAACTCGACGGCTTCGTCGACGCTCGTCACCTCGGCGGGAGTGCCGTCGTTCAGCTCGAACGGCTTCCACGCCAGTATCACGTCCTGCCCCTTTTCGATGAAGCCGACGGTGTTGCCGTCGGAGAGCACCTGCCAGTCGAGCGGCACGTCGGGAATGCCCATGCCGAGGGTGCGCACCTTCGCGGTCGGCATGATCGTGATGGTGTGGCCGACCGCTTCGAAGTCGATTCCTTCGGGGCGCAGCGTTGCGAGATCGTCGAGAGTAACCATGGGGCCACCCTAGGCCGCGCAACCCGCAAGTCAAAGGGTCAGTGGCCGGTCAGCGGCGCGATCAACCTGGCAGCGATCGACGGCCGACGGGTCACGCGTTCCTCCGCATCGGCGATCGCCGTCGCGGCGAGCCCCAGGTTCGCGCCCGCGAACCGCAACGGCTCGCGCTCCCAGAGCGGCGAACCGTGGTTCACCCAGGGCAGTGCGGTGAGTACGGTCGACGCGCCGGTGATCAGGTCGGCGAGCGTGCGTCCGGCGAGGTTCGTGGTGCTCAGCCCGTCGCCGACGTAGCCGCCCGCGGAACCGATGCCCGTCGCACGGTCGTAGCGCACACTCGCGTGCCAGTCGCGCGGAACCCCGAGCGGTCCGCCCCAGCGGTGCGTCACGCGCGCGGCCGCGGCCTGCGGAAACAGGGCGACGAGGCTCGCGCGCAGGTGCTCGAACACGCGCGGCACCCGGTCGTACTCGTCGCGGATCGCGCTGCCCCAGTGGTAGCGGGCACCGCGGCCCCCGAACGCGAACCGGTTGTCGGCCGTGCGCTGTCCGTAGATCAGCAGGTGCCGGAAGTCGGTGAAGGTCTGGCCGTGCTCGATGCCGATGTCCTCCCAGACCGCGTCGTCGAGCGGTTCGGTCGCGATCATCAGCGAATAGAGGGGCAGGATGCCGCGGCGCGACTTCGGCAGCGTGGCGCCGTAGCCCTCCGTCGCGACGACGATGTGCGGCGCGCTCACCGTGCCGCGGTCGGTAGTCACGCTGCCCGACGTCCAGTCGAGCACCTCGGTCTGCTCGTAGATCACCGCGCCGCGCGACTCGACGACCCGGGCGAGCCCGCGCACGAGTTTCGCCGGGTGCAGCCGCGCGCACGCGGGGTCGAAGCTCGCCCCGAGGGCGCCGCCGACCCCGGTCTCGACCAGTCTCAGGTCGTCGACGCCGTATCCGCGCGCCTCGAGCACCTCGGCGCGCGCGGCGTCCATCTGCAGCGGAGTGCGGGCGAGCGAGAGCGTTCCGCCCCGCACGAAGTCGCAGTCGATGCGCTCGGCCGCGGTGACCCGTCCGACTTCGTCGACGGTGTCGACCACCGCCCGCCGCATGGCGAGCGCGGCGTCGCGGCTGTGCTCGCGCGCGAGGGCGGCCGTCGTCGCGGGGAAGAGCGCGCTGCACCACCCGCCGTTGCGTCCCGACGCGCCGAAGCCCGCGATGTGCTTCTCGAGCACCACGACGCGCAGGGTGGGGTCGCGCTCGAGCAGGTAGTACGCGGCCCACAGGCCGGTGAGCCCGCCGCCGACGATCGCGACGTCGGCCGAGATGTCGCCACCCAGCGGGGTGCGTGGGCTCAGGTCATCCGGAACCGATTCGTGCCAGAAGCTGAGCCAGCGGTAATGCTGAGTCTCGGCCACCTACAGCTTGGTCCACGCCTCGGTGAGCACCGAGCGCAGGATCTGCTCGACCTCGTCGAACTCCGCGGGCCCCACGGTGAGGGGCGGCGCGAGCTGGATCACGGGGTCGCCGCGGTCGTCGGCCCGGCAGTACAGCCCGGCCTCGAACAGCGCCTTGGAGAGGAATCCGCGCAGCAGCCGCTCCGACTCGTCGGCGTCGAAGGTCTCTTTCGTGGCCTTGTCTTTCACGAGTTCGATGCCGAAGAAGTAGCCGTCGCCGCGCACGTTGCCCACGATCGGCAGGTCGAGCAGCTTCTCGAGCGTGGCCCGGAACACGGGGGAGTTCTCGCGCACGTTGCCGAGCAGGTTCTCCTCTTCGAAGATGTCGAGGTTGGCGAGCGCGACCGCGGATGACACGGGGTGACCGCCGAACGTATAGCCGTGATAGAACGACACGTCGCCGTGCTTGAAGGGCTCGTAGATCTTCTCGCTCACGATGGTGGCGCCGATCGGCGAGTAGCCGCTCGTCATGCCCTTCGCGCAGGTGATCATGTCGGGCTCGAAACCGTAGGCGGTGGAGGCGAACATCTCGCCGATGCGGCCGAACCCGGTGATGACCTCGTCGGCGACGAGCAGCACGTCGTACTGGTCGCAGATCTCGCGCACCCTGGCGAAGTAGCCGGGCGGGGGAGTGAACGCGCCGCCCGAGTTCTGCACGGGCTCGAGGAACACGGCGGCCACGGTCTCGGGGCCCTCGAAGAGGATCATCTCCTCGATGCGGTTGGCGGCCCACTGGCCGAACAGGTACTCGTCGTCGGCGGGCGCGCCCATCTCGGCGGCGCGGTAGAAATTGGTGTTGGGCACGCGGAATCCGCCGGGGGTGAGCGGCTCGAACATCTCCTTCATGCCGGGGATGCCGGTGATCGCGAGGGCGCCCTGCGTGGTGCCGTGGTAGGCGACCGAGCGGGAGATGACCTTGTGCTTGGTGGGCCGGCCCTGCAGCTTCCAGTAGTACTTGGCCAGCTTGAACGCGGTCTCGACGGCCTCGCCGCCGCCCGAGGAGAAGAACACCCGGTTCAGTTGGCCGGGCGCGTAGGAGGCGAGGCGGTCGGCCAGCTCGATCGCGGCGGGGTGGGCGTACGACCAGAGCGGGAAGAACGCGAGCTCCTCGGCCTGCTTGGCGGCGACCTCGGCGAGACGCTTGCGGCCGTGCCCGGCGTTGACCACGAACAGGCCGGAGAGACCGTCGAAGTACTTCTTGCCCTGGTTGTCCCAGATGTGGTGGCCCTTGCCCTTGACGATGATCGGCACACCGCCGCCGTCTTCCATCACCGACTGGCGGTTGAAGTGCATCCAGAGGTGGTCTTTGGCCTTCTGCTGAAGGACGCTGTCGTCGACGCGAGCGGGGCTGACGGGCTGTTCGGTGGTGGTCATCTCTATCTCGTTCCCCAGTTGTAGAGCTGCTTGAAGAGTTTCAGGTAGACGAACGTCTCGGTGGACTGCACCCCGGCGATCGCCCGGATCTGCGTGTTCAGCAGGTCGATGAGGTCGTCGTCGTTCTCGCAGACGACCTCGGCGAGGATGTCGAAGCTGCCTGCCGTGAGCACGACGTAGTCGACGGCGGCGAGGGCGCCGAGCGCTTCGGCGACGATCGAGGTATCGCCCGAGACGCGGATGCCGATCATCGCCTGCCGGTAGAAGCCGAGCTGCATCGGGTCGGTGACCGCGACGACCTGCATCACCCCCGACTCGGTGAGTTTCTGAACGCGCTGTC
>Ga0247730_1000947_pt1 | contig 17692 bp, 16 predicted proteins | sample UWRJL073202C2_FD_180959 | JGI IMG/M metagenome (GOLD analysis project Ga0247730, IMG submission 180959) | Plant litter microbial communities from Arlington Agricultural Research Station in Wisconsin, United States - UWRJ-L073-202C-2 | ecosystem: Environmental > Terrestrial > Plant litter >... | reverse complement strand
TCGACACCGATTTCGACGTTCTCGGCGGCGCCGCAAACATCAACACCGATTATGACGTCGGCTATTACAGCGCCGTACGCGCCGGTTACAATTTCGGCAGCATGGGCTTCGTTGCCCCGCGCATCGAACTCGAAGTCGGCTACGGCAGCGCTTCAGTCGACAACCACAGCGTCAGCGCTTTCGGCGCCAGCGCGGGCGTCGACTCGATCGACTCCTACGGCGATGCACGCACCATCCAGGGCTTTGTCAACGGCTACCTCGACATTCCGCTGGCAGCTCCCGGCGACACCAGCTTCCTGTCGGGCATCACGCCTTACATCGGCGGTGGTGTCGGCGCGATGAACATGAAGCTGAAGAAACAGGGCATCGCTGGCGTTGCCACCCTGATGGACGACAGCGACACCCGCTTCGCCTATCACCTGGATGCAGGCCTCGGCATCAACCTGCAGACCATCAGCGTGTTCAAGGACACCGCCCTGTTCAACGGCACGACGCTCGATATCGGCTACCGCTACACGGCCGCCGACGACTTTTCGTTCACGGCCCGCGAAGGCACCACATCGAAGACCGATTTTTCCAGCAATGCGATCACCGTCGGTTTCCGCAAGCAGTTCTGATTTCGGTTGATTTGAGTTGAGGAATGGCCGCGGTGGGAACTGCGGCCATTTTTTTGTGGGCTGCCCTGAGTCCATAGCTGTTGGTTTAAATTTATCGACAGAGTGCATTACCGTTTCGACGTTCGCACTGGAGGCATTTTGTGGCGTCGCAACATGAGAAATCGGAAATTTTGTCGGGACTGCCGGCGGAGATGGTCTCAGTCTTCGACGAGATTGCTGCTACGCTTAGCCGCGATCGAGGGCGCGAGCGATTGTCAATGCAGCCAAGTCTCGGCGTGGTACCAGGGTCGGCTGATACTGCGCGGGGACTTCAATCATCGGCGTGGGATCTCAAGACTTGGCCGAAGCACTCTTACCGTCGCCATTGAAAATGGTAACGCAGTAGCTTGTGGGTTCTATTCTTTAGCTATTGTGTAAGGGATTGGCGTTTCCTACCTTCTTTTCGATCATGGGGGTATGGATGAACGTGAACGACTTTCCTGAATTTGACCACCTTCCCGACGACCCAGAAGTTGCTTTCGTCCGTTTGTACGAAGAGCATAGTGAAATCTACCGGAAGCGTTCGGACAACGCTCAGGACGGTCGCTCTGTCGCCGTCGATTTCATGAATGACATGATCGGCATCGCTCAAGGACTCGGCATTGAGGGGTTTAGCAAGTGGGATATCCCTGAGGATTGGGATTATGTGTGGAACACCTTCAGTAGCTTTGATCGTGCGCTTAAGCGTTTCGTCATGGAGATCAAGGTCAGGAAATCCCGAGTCACGAAAGTCTATTCCGTCCATCTGACCAACGACGAAAAGGAACGCATTCATTCTCTCACAACTAAGATTCGGGAAGTGGTGACCGGCTCAGATCTCGAGGAACGCAAGAAAAATTCCCTTTTCGCCAAACTTACCGCTTTCGAATCCGATGTGGATCGGAGCCGCACGCGTTTCGACAATGCTATGCTGATGAGTCTCGAAGTTATCGCCGTCGTGGACAAAGGCATAAAGACCCTAAATCCGCTGAATGAACTTCTTCGCCGCATCGAAGTCATCATGAGCAAGGCGAAGGATAAAGAACCAGAGCAGAACCAATTACCCGCTCCCCCCGAACAAAAGAAGCTTGAGTCAACGCAGAAGAAAATCGAAGGTACCAGCGGTTTTTCGCGAAACCTAGACGAAGACATCCCCTTCTAGGGCGAAAGAAAAGGCGTGATGAGACACGTATGCCTCTTCACGCCTTTGCGTACCAACTGATGACGGGGAATTTTCGGTATCGCAAGCCCGTGGATGAGTCTTAAATTTTGAAACAGTGACAGCGCTATTTTGTGTTACAGACGATACGCGATGCTGTCGTTCCAGAACCGGTCCAGGCGCTGCAGCAGCTTGTTCATTTCGGTGAACTCGTCGGTGCCGATGCCGCCGACCTTCTGGATCGAGCCGATGTGGCGCTCGTAGAGGCCGGCTACGGTTTCGGCGATGTCCTGGCCGGTTTCCGTCAGGCTGATGCGGACCGAGCGGCGGTCGACGCGCGAGCGGGCGTGGTTGATGAAGCCGAGGTCAACCAATTTTTTCACATTGTAGGATACGTTGGAGCCGAGGTAGTAACCGCGCGAGCGCAACTCGCCGGCTGTCAGTTCCGAGTTGCCGATGTTGAACAGCAGCAGTGCCTGGATGGCGTTGATGTCGCTGCGGCCCTGCCGGTCGAATTCGTCCTTGATGACGTCGAGCAGGCGACGGTGCAGGCGTTCGACGAGATGCAGCGATTCCATGTAGAGGGAGCGAATGGCATCTTCCTGGGGATCGAGGGTAACGGCCTGCGGCTTGATCTTGGTGTTCATGATGACTGCCTCACTGTTTTGTTTGGCGGTGTTTGGTTTCATTCCCGCCTTGAGACAGACATTATCGAATACCCATAAAATTCTACTTAAAGTGCAGGCTTAACAAGCCCTTACCGTTCACCCTCGATGTATCACGGTAAATCAACTGTTACCCTGTGCGCCTTCTGCCGCTGTTCCAGCCATAGCGAAACCCGGAAAATTACGTAGACGGCGACGACAATCCCATGGGTCATCGGCACCAGGATGTTGCGCCCGAAAACCTCCGGCCAGACCCGGTACATCAGGATCTGGCTGCCGGCCGCGACCACCCAGATCACCGGTCCCCAGGACACCGCCAACCATAGTCCAAGGGCCGCCACCGGGAAGATCACGGCGAGCGACGAGCCCGCCACCTTCCACGGCAGATTGAGCAGATCGAAGCGGCCCTGGCCGTTCAGCGAATAGCCGACCAGCATTGCCCAGTACTGCAGCCCGAACCAGAAGCATGACAGCGCCACAAGCCTCTGAAACACGACGAACAGGATTTCGGTGAGCGTGCGCCGCGGCACATGGGGAGAATCAGGTTCCATGCGTGTTAGGATACGTGGGCGGGGAGCTTGTCACCAGCGGCTTGTTGCGCTGTGCCCAGTGTCCTTTTCCACCTGCGGCCTTTCGACCGTTTTCCAAATTTTCATCCGCATGATATGCACCCGCCTATCATTTTCCAAAAAACGAAAGGACGTCGCCATGCAGGACAAGACTCATATGGTCGACGACGTAACCTCGCACCGCCGCATGCGCCGAAACCGCAAGGCCGACTGGACGCGGCGGATGGTGCAGGAAAACCGGCTGACGGTGGACGACCTGATCTGGCCGATCTTTCTCATTCCCGGCACCGGCATCGTCGATCCGATTTCTGCCATGCCCGGCGTCAACCGGATGACGGTCGACAAGGCGGTGGAAGCGGCCAAGATGGCGGCCGATTTCGGCATTCCGGCGCTCGCCACTTTCCCGGATATCGAGATGGAACTTCGCGACCAGACCGGCTCGCAGTCGCTTGACGCCAACAACCTGCTCAACCGCGCCACCCGCGCCATCAAGCAGGCTGTGCCGAACATCGGCATCATCACCGACGTGGCGCTCGATCCATTCACCAGCCACGGTCATGACGGCATTTTGCGCGACGGCGAGATCGTCAACGACGAGACGGTCGACCAGATCGTTCGCGCCGCGATCCTGCAGGCCGATGCCGGCGCCGACATCATTGCCCCCTCCGACATGATGGACGGCCGCATCGGCGCCATCCGCCGCGGGCTGGATGCGCATGGCCACCAGATGGTCGGCATCATGGCCTATGCGACGAAATTTTCCTCGGCCTTCTACGGCCCCTATCGCGAGGCGATCAATACCGGTGGGCTGCTGAAGGGCGACAAGAAGAGCTATTACATCGACCCGGCCAACGGCACAGAAGCACTGCGCGACGCGGCGCTGGACGTCGAGGAAGGCGCCGACATGCTGATGGTCAAGCCCGGCCTGCCTTATCTCGACATCTGTTGGCGGCTGAAGGAGGCGTTTTCGCTACCCACCTTCGCCTACCAGGTGTCTGGCGAATACACCCAGATCAAGGCGGCGGCGATGCATGGCTGGATCGACGAACAGCGGGCGATGATGGAAACCCTGCTGGCCTTCAAGCGTGCCGGCTGCGACGGGATTCTGACATACTTCGCCATCGACGTGGCCAAGGCGCTCGCCAAGGGCTGACCGTTTGCTTCCAAGCTGCGGTGACTTCGATCGCCGCAGTTCTGCCTTTGATGGACAATCAGGCTTCGGCGCGCACCCGTGGCTCGCGATATTTGAACAGGTAGCGCAGCCCGACCAGCGCTGCGGCAAAGCCGGCCGCGGCACCGACGCCGAGCGCATAGCGCGGCCCATAGGCGTCGGCCACCCAGCCGACGATTGGCGCGCCGATCGGCGTGCCTCCCAGCGCCACCGCCAGCCGGATCGCCATCACTCTGCCCCGCATCGCCGGTTCGGTCGCCAGTTGCATCAGGCTGTTGCTGGAATTCATAAACGTCAGCGAGGCGACGCCGATCACCACCAGCATCACGGCAAACAGCCAGTAATTCGGCATCACCGCTGCCATCGCGCAGCCAGTGCCGAACACCGCTGCCCCGGTCCAGATCAGGCCCATGCTGGGCTTTTCCCGCCGCGCCGCCAGCAGCGCGCCAGCCACCGTGCCGATCGCCATGATCGAGCTCAGCAGACCGTATTCGCGGGCGCCGACGTGGAAGGCGCTGACCGACATGGTCGAAATGAAGATCGGAAAGTTGAGCCCGAACGTGCCGATCAGAAACACCATCAGCAGGATCGCCATCAGATCCGGCCGCGTGCGCACATAGCGGAATCCCTCGACGAAACTGCCGGGCTTGCGCACCGCTCGTTCGCTCAGATGCAAGGCGCCCTGACGCAACAGCATCAAAGAGCAGAGCACAGCGATGAAGGACAGGCCGTTGAGTAAAAAGGCCCAGCCGGTGCCGACGGTGGCAATCAGGATGCCGGAGACGGCCGGACCGATCATCCGGCCGGCATTGAACGAGGTGGAATTCAGTCCGACCGCGTTCGACAGGTCTTCCTCGCCGACGAGATCGCCGACAAAGGTCTGGCGTACCGGCGCATCGAAGGCGGCCGCGCAGCCGAGCAGGAAGGCAAAGATATAGACGTGCCAGAGTTGCACCAGACCCGTAACGGTCAGGATCCCCAGGCCCAAAGCGAGCGCGCCCATGCTGGCCTGGGTGACCATCAGCAATTTTCGCCGATCAAAATGGTCGGCGGCAAAGCCGGTCCAGGGCAGGCAGAGAATCTGCGGCGCGAACTGCAGCGCCATGACGATGCCGACGGTCGAGGCGTCGTGATCGGTCAGTTGCGTCAGAACCAGCCAGTCCTGCGCGGTGCGCTGCATCCAGGTGCCGATGTTCGACACCAGCGCGCCAAAGAACCACAGGCGGTAATTGGGATTTTTCAGCGAGCGGAAAGTTCCGCGGGTGGGGGTTTTCACGTCTTGCTCCGATCATGAGCGTGGTCTGGTTGCAACTGGCAGCGTGCACGCCGTTGGCAGCAGGATTTTTTTGCCAGAAAGAGTTTTGTTTCAGGAATCAACAAGGCGCCTCAGCAGTTCGACGGCATTGCCGAGCGTCTGCTGCTCGTCCGGCGCCAGATGCTTGTCGATGGCGCGCGACAGCCAGTCTTCGCGGGCGGCGCGCCAAAGCCTGATTTTTTCGCGCGCGGGTTCGGTAAGGGTCAGGATCGTCTGCCTGCCATCGGCGGGGTCGGCGGCACCGCTCAGCCAGCCATCCGCCAGCAGCCCGGAGGTGGTGGCCCCCATCGACTGCGAGCGCACGCCTTCGGCTCGGGCCAGTTCCGTCACCGTGGCCGGACCATCCCGATCGAGCCGGGCGAGCACCGACAGCTGCGACCAGGAAAAATCGCCATGGCTGGTTTCCTCCCGCAGCTTTCGCCGCAGGCGACCCAGCAGGACACGCAGTTCGGCTGCGATGACGGGAGAACTGGCTGGACTGGACATGGCGAATTTTTCGAAGTTTAACTACCAAGTTAACCTACCTAGTTTGCGAAAACCGGTCAAGATGATCTTCGACCCAACCACGCGGCTTTGCTCCCGATGTGCAGGGCCGCCCATACAACCGTCCATTCTTGACCTGCCGCTTTACAATCCCCATATCAGTGATACCGGCCCGCGCCCTTGCGTAAGCCCCTATGGAGACCTCGATGACACTGGAACCAAATCCGCTTTATGCCGCCCCGCAGGACTACCGCGCCTATAGTGGTGTGCTGTCGCGCCGGGTGTTTGCTTTCATCATCGATTACCTGCTGGTGGCCTTGCTTTGGATCCCGGCGGCCGTGGTGGTGTTCTTCATCGGCGTAATTACGCTCGGCCTCGGCTTCATGCTTTATCCGGTGCTGTTCCTGCTGGTGGCCGCTGTCTATTTCGGCCTGTCTCTCGGAGGTCCGTCACAGGCGACCCCCGGCATGAAGGCGATGGGTATTGCCATGGTCCGGGTCGACGGGCAAAAGATCGATTTCATGACAGCGATGGTGCATCTGGTGCTGTTCTGGATCATCAATTCGGTGCTGACGCCGCTGATCCTGCTCGTTGGCCTGTTTACCGACCGCAGCCGCCTCGTGCATGACCTGCTGATCGGTACCGCCGCGGTGCGGACCGCCTGATCGGCGACCTTGATCGCTGGCCGTACAGCCGACACATTATCCAGACACAACGACGTCAACCGTCACACGGCGGTTGACGTTTTCTAATCTTGCGGCATGCTGTCCTGGCAGCAACGCAGATCATGGGTGACCTCAGCACGATGAATACCCAGCCGACACCGTCCCCGCAATTCTACCTGACGGCGCCTGCGGCCTGCCCCTATCTTCAGGGCCAGATGGAACGCAAGGTGTTTACTCATCTGGTCGGCTCACGTGCGGCCGAAATGAACGATCTTCTCACCCAAGGCGGATTTCGCCGGTCCCAGAACATCGCCTACCGACCGGCCTGCGAAACCTGCCGTGCCTGTGTTTCGGTGCGCATCCTCGTCAATGAATTCCAGCCAACCCGCTCGATGAAACGGGTGACGGCCGCCAATCCGGACATCATCTCCACCGCCTATCCGGCCCAGCCCTCAACCGAGCAGTTTTCGCTGTTCCGCCGCTATCTCGACAGCCGCCATACCAGCGGCGGCATGTCCGACATGACGGCGCTCGATTTCGCCGTGATGGTGGAAGACACGCATGTGAATACCAGGTTGATCGAATACAGGGTACGCGAACCGGGAACAGGCATCCTGAAACACCCCAAGGGTGAGCTTCTGGCCGTGGCGCTCAGCGACATCATGAGCGACGGGCTGTCGATGGTCTATTCCTTCTTCAATCCGGGGCTGGACAAGCGCTCGCTCGGCACCTTCATGATCCTCGACCATATCCGCCGCACCCAGGCGCTGGGGCTGCCGCATGTCTATCTCGGCTACTGGGTCAAGGGCTCGACCAAGATGGACTACAAGATGCGGTTTCAACCGCAGGAGCATTTGATGGCGCGCGGCTGGGAGCGGTTTTCGACAGATATGGATATGACTGGTCCGGCTGCCTCCTTCCATGACTGAAACCGCCGCTTTGCATCACCGCCGCGGCCTGGTGATAACAGCCATCGGCGGCCTTGCCCTGTCGGTGGATGTGCCGTTGCTCAGGCTTGGCCAGGGAGACATCTGGTCGGTGCTGGCGGTGCGCAGTTCCGCTACCTTCGTCGTCGGATTGATCCTGTGGCTGCTGGTACGTCGCTTTACCCGGGCGCGCCCACCACTGGTGCCGGGCAAGGCGGGCGCATTGGCCGGGCTGTTCTACGGCCTGTCGTCGATGACGTTTCTGGGCGCTGTGTTCCACACCAGTACCGCCAATGTGGTATTCATCGTCGCCTTCACGCCGATGTTCGCCGCCCTGCTCGCCTGGATATTTCTGAAGGATCGTCCTTCCACCGCGACGCTTCTCACGATGGCGGCGATGATTTTTGGCGTGTCGCTGATCGTTTCCGGCGGCATGACGGGCGGCCACTTGCTCGGTAACCTGCTGGCGGTGCTCAGCGCACTGCTGCTGGCCGGCGCTATCACCATCGGCCGCGCCCATCAGCTGGACATGGGCTTCGTGCCGCTGATCGCCACCGCCCTGCCCGCCGCCATCGGGCTTGCCGTGGCGCTGCCCACCGGCATCGTCATCGCCCATCCTGGCTGGATTTTCCTCGATGGCGCGCTGATGATCCCGCTCGCCTTCTGGTGCCTGGCCACCGGCCCGCGTTATCTCTCCGGCCCGGAAGTGGGCATGTTCTATCTGCTGGAAACCATTTTGGCGCCGCTCTGGGTGTGGATGATCTTTGCCGAGGTGCCAACGGCGCGTGGCCTTGTCGGCGGCGCGATTTTGGTCGGGGCGCTGGTGACGTATTCGGCGTGGCAGATGCGGGTGCGGCGAGGAGCCGTGGCGTTCAACCATTAGTGGTTGAATCAACAGAATATTGAAATTGCCGTAATTTGATGTTATAACTCAGTTACAACAATCAAGGATTGTGGCGATGAACATCACCATTCGCAAAATCGGCAACTCAGAAGGCGTCATCATCCCCAAGGAAACGCTCGACCGTCTTGGGCTCAAGGCCGGGGACACGATCAATATGACCGAGGACAAGGGCGGTTTGTACATGAAGCCTCTGGATGACGATTTCGAGCGGCAATTGGCGAGCGCCGAACGTTTCATGGACAAGTACAAAGTCGCGCTGAAAAAGCTGGCCGAATGAATGAGCTTCGTCTTCTTGTCCCGTGCACTGGTCGAAAGATTGCATCTTCGCCAGATCGAACGCTTCGGCGGCGCTTACGGCCTCCGGGACGCAGGCATGTTGGAATCCGCTCTCAACCGGCCGCTGAACAAAGCCACTTATGGCTGCGATGATATCATCGAGATGGCAGCCGCCTATCTCTTTGGTCTCGCGAAAAATCACGCTTTTGTCGACGGAAACAAACGGATTGCCATCGTCGCCACCGCAGTCTTCCTGATGGAGAATGGCTTCGAAATCGAAACATCCGATGCGCAACTCTATCAGTTCATCTTGGCAATCGCCGCCGGCGAAATCGACGAGGACGGTGCTACCCGTTTCCTCCGCGATTTCACCTTGCCAATAGTCTAGCCATGCTCACCCCGAAAACCGTCCACTGCGCGGAAAGCCCTTGGGAACCGCGCGGCCAGCGGTGGCACGGTCGCCCTGCCATTCCAGCAGTTCGGCCTCGGTCCTGGTAAAGCTGCGGCCGGCGCTGTCGGCCCAGGTCAGACCTTGTGCGATGGTGAAGCAGCGGATGTCGCTGATACCGCCGTCCTTGTAACGCTGCAGACGAACACCCTTGCCGCGACCCATTTCCGGGATCTGGGAGAGCGGGAACACCAGCATCTTGCGGTTCTCGCCGACAATGGCGACGTGATCGCCGGCCACACTTATCACCAGCTTGGCCTCGTCCGGCATCGACACGTTCATGATCTGCTTGCCCTTGCGGGTATTGGCGACCATGTCGGTCTCGGCGATGACAAAGCCGTTGCCGGCCGTCGACGCCAGCAGCAGTTTGCGGGCCGGGTCGTGAACGAAGGCGGTCAGGATGTCCTGGTCGTTTTCCATGTCCACCATGATGCGCAGCGGTTCGCCATGGCCGCGCCCGCCCGGCAGCTTGTCGGCGCCGAGCGTATAGGCCTTGCCGCCCGTGGTCAGCAGCAGAATGCGGTCGGTGGTCTGGGCCGGGAACGCGACACGCAGCGTATCGCCTTCCTTGAAGGTCAGCGAAGAGGTATCGGCAATGTGACCCTTCAGCGCCCGAATCCAGCCTTTTTCGGAGACGACAATGGTGACAGGCTCTTTTTCGATCATCGCCTGATGGATGGCCTCGAGATCCGCTTCAGGCGCATCGGCAAACAGCGTGCGGCGGGCGCCGAGCTTGGTCGCCTTGGCGTATTTCTTGCGGACTTCGCCGATTTCCCAGGAAATCGTCTTCCACTGCTTGTCGTCGGACGCGAGCAGCGCCTCGATCTCGGCCTTTTCCTTGGACAGGTTGTCGAATTCGGTGCGGATCTCGAATTCTTCCAGCTTGCGCAAGTTGCGCAGCCGCATGTTGAGGATCGCTTCGGCCTGCATGTCTGTCAGCGTGAAGCGGGCGATCAGCACGGGTTTTGGTTCATCCTCCTCGCGGATGATTTTTATCACCTCATCGAGATTGAGATAGGCGATCAGCAGGCCGCCCAGAATTTCCAGACGCTTGTCTATCGCAGCCAGCCGGAATTTTGACCGACGGATCAGCACGTCCTTGCGGTGCGCCAGCCATTCCATCAGCACCTCGTTCAGCGCCATCACTTTGGGAATGCGGCCCATCGACAACACGTTCATGTTGAGCGGGATGCGATTTTCCAGCTCAGACAGCTTGAACAGCGATTCCATCAAAATAGTTGGATCGACCGTACGGCTTTTCGGCACCAGCACCAGGCGGACATCCTCGGCCGATTCGTCGCGCACGTCCTCGAGCAACGGCAGTTTGCGGGCGTTCAACAGTTCGGCGATCTTTTCGATCAGCCGCGATTTTTGCACCTGGAACGGAATCTCGGTAACGACGATCTGGTAGCCGCCGCGTCCAAGGTCCTCGACCACCCATTTCGCCCGGACGCGAAAACCGCCGCGGCCGGTCTTGTAGGCCTCGACGATGCTGGCGCGGCTGTCGATGATGATGCCGCCGGTCGGCAGATCAGGGCCTTCGATGCCCCACTGCTCCGGACTGTTGGGATCGGACATCAGGTCCTCGATCGATGCATCCGGGTGCTTGATCAGGTGCAGCGCCGCGTCGCACAGTTCGTGGGCGTTGTGCGGCGGGATCGAGGTCGCCATGCCGACGGCGATGCCCGACGTGCCGTTGGCCAGAAGATTCGGGAAGGCGCCGGGCATGACCACCGGCTCGTCGTCTTCCTCGTTGTAAGTCTTGCGGAAATCGACCGCGTCCTGCTCGATGCCTTCCAGCAGCAGCGACGCGACATCGGTCATCCGCGCTTCGGTGTAACGATAGGCAGCGGCCGTATCGCCGTCGATATTGCCGAAATTGCCCTGACCATCCACCACTGGATAGCGCTGCGAAAAATCCTGGGCGAGACGCACCAGTGCGTCATAGACCGACTGGTCGCCATGCGGATGGAACTTACCGATGACATCGCCGACGATGCGGGCGCATTTCTTGAACGAGGAGTTCGAGCGCAGGCCCATCTCGCTCATAGCGTGGATAATGCGCCGATGCACCGGCTTCAGGCCGTCGCGGACGTCGGGCAGTGCCCGGTGCATGATGGTCGAAAGCGCATAGGCAAGGTAGCGCTCTTCGAGCGCCGCCTTGAGGTCGACCGGTTGAATATTGTCGCCGCCGCCGCCGGGTGGCGGTAAAACTTCTTTTCCCATGGCCCTTGCCTAGCCGAGAAGCGAATTTTCGGCAAGGAATCCCAGTAAACCGCCTGTGGACGAAGGGAACAAGCCGGTTTGGTGTGGCGTTAAAGTTGCCTTAGATACCTCGTAATTTTCCGCCACGGAGATTGGCAGCCGTGACAACAATGACTATGAATATTGCCGAAACCTTTGGCACCTGAACAGATTTATCGCGAACTTTTGAGGAAAACATCATGATGCACTTCGGCAATACCCGGCTTCTGCTTGCCGGCGCGGCCCTTCTGACGCTTTCGGGCCAGGCTTTCGCGCTCGACGGCAACGACGTTCTCGCCAAGATCAATGCCACCTATGCTGCTCAAGGCGTCAAGCTGGTTGCCACTTCGGTCAAGACCGAGGGCAAGAAGGTCACGTTGGTCGGCGCCAAGATCGAGCCGCCGGCAGAACCGGAAAAGGGTTTTCCGATCGGCGACATCACTTTGGATGGCGTTGATGAGGCTGATGGTGGCGGTTATCAGATCAACCAGATCTCGCTGTCGGACGTCAACCTGACAGAAGAAGGCACGACCATTACTGCCGAAGACATCTATTTTTCCGGCGTCACCGTTCCCGGGCCGGCCACAAACGGCCCGCTGGCTGCGATGGTGATCTCCGACGAGGGCCATATCGGTCCGGTCAAGGTCAGCAAGGATGGCAAGGCGTTGTTTTCGCTCAGCGAAGTGACGATGTCCACGACCCGCGACAGCGATGACACAGGCTTGGCCTTCAAGGCTGCCTTCAAGGACATCACCGCCGACCTCAGCACCGTCGAGGATCCCGCCGCCAAGGACGCGATCCAGAAGCTGGCGCTCACCAACCTTGCCGGCGAGATGACAATGAAGGGCAGCTGGGAGTTGACCAAGGGCGTGGTCGACGTCGAAGACTTTACCGTCGATTTCGACAATATCGGCGCCTTGACCATGACCTATAATATTTCCGGCTATACTGCCGACTTCATTAAGTCGATGCAGGAAACCATCAAGGCGGCGGCTGAAAATCCCAACAAGGAACAGGCCCAGCAGGCCTCTGGCCTCGCCATGCTCGGGCTCATCCAGCAGTTGAATTTCAACAGCGCCGAGATCAATTTTACCGATGACAGCATCACCAAGCGGGCATTGGACTTTGCCGGCAAGCAGCAGGGCATGTCGGGCAAGCAGCTGAGCCAGACGATCAAGGCACTGGCACCGCTGATGATGGCACAGCTCAACATGCCGGACCTGCAGAACCAGGTATCGGCCGCCGTCAACACCTATCTCGACAACCCCAAAAGCCTGACGATCACCGCCAAGCCACCGCAGCCGGTGCCCTTCCCGATGATCGCCGGTGCCGCCATGGGCGCCCCGAACACCGTACCGGCGATGCTCGGCCTGACAGTCAAGGCCAACGATTGATTGGTTTGGGTTCTGGATTAAGGGAGAGGCCTGGCGGGAGATCGCCGGGCCTTTTTTGTGGATGGGTGCTGGGCTTGGCAAGGAGGAAATGCGACGGTATCGTACTTGCAATCTGAGGATGTTTTAAGGTGCAGGCCTCATGGATCTCATTCACAACGAACGTATCAAATTGCTCGCGACTTTCATCAACGGCATCGCGGTTGCTGTCTTTGCGTTAGGCGGTTTGGCGCCGATATCTTCGGCCCTGTACGGAACCAGCAGCTTTCAAACGCCCATTCTCATCAATAGCGCCGTTTGTCTCGTAACTGCTTTTGGTGTACATTATGTGGGTAGCATGGTGCTGACCAGGATGAGATCATGACAACACTTCAGATATTGTCCTTGTACATGATGCCGGCAGCCGCTGTCATTTTTTCTGTGGCGGCGCTCCTTTACGTCAAGAGGCATGATCTGGATTGATAGGATGAGGTGAGCAATTCGAGCTTGCTTTAAGCTGAGACCATGACCACGATGGCAACGCTTTCTTGGCTGATCATGCCTTTGACGGCGTCACTATTGCGTTGGCCATGCTTTATATTGTGAACCACACGGATCTCAATTAACTCCGGTATTCATAAAACCGGCCGGGAGGGGTCGCATAGCGTCCTTCCATGTAATTTCCGCTCTTACGATCCGCAGTCGGCCGTATCTCTTCCGCGACCGAACCTGACACGAAAAAACCCGGCAGCGGCGCCACCGGGTTTCCAAATTCGTTCCGGCAAAAAACCGAAACCAATCAGTCCTTGTCCTTCGCCGTCGGCATCACCCGCAGTCCCAGTTCGCGCAGCTGCGAAGGCATGGCCGGCTGGGGGGCGTTCATCAGCAAATCCTGGGCCTGCTGGTTCATCGGGAACAGCGTGATTTCGCGCAGGTTTTTTGCACCCAGCAGCAGCATCACGACGCGGTCGATCCCGAAGGCGCAGCCGCCGTGCGGCGGGGCGCCGTACTGGAAGGCGCGGTACATGCCACCAAAACGTTCCTCGACGTCGGTCTGGCTCAGGCCCACAAGCTCGAACGCCTTGACCATGGCTTCCGGCGACTGGTTGCGGATCGAGCCCGAGGCGATTTCAAAGCCGTTGCAGACCGCGTCGTACTGGTAGGCCTTGATCGTCAGAGGATCCTGGTTCAGCAGCGCGTCGAGGCCGCCCTGCGGCATCGAGAACGGGTTGTGGGCAAAATCGACCTTCTTGTCTTCGTCGCTCCATTCGTAGAATGGAAAATCGATGATCCAGCAGAGTTCGAACCGGTCGCGATCGACGAGGTTGAGCTCTTCACCGGCCTTGGTGCGCGCCTCGCCGGCAAATTTGTAGAATTTTGCTGGCTCGCCGGCGACGAAGAAGCAGGCGTCGCCCGCTTCGAGGCCAAGCTGGGTGCGGATGGCCTCGGTGCGTTCCGGGCCGATGTTCTTGGCCAGCGGGCCGGAACCGGCCGTGCTGCCGTCCTCTTCGGTGCGCCAGAAGATGTAGCCGAGGCCCGGCTGGCCGGTGCCCTGCGCCCAGGCGTTCATGCGGTCGCAGAACGCGCGGCTGCCGCCGGTCTTGGCCGGAATCGCCCAGACTTCAACCTTGGGGTTGGCGGCGATCATGCCGGCAAACACCTTGAAGCCGGAACCGGCGAAATGATCGGTGACATTGCTCATCTCGATCGGGTTGCGCAGGTCCGGCTTGTCGGATCCATATTTGCGGATCGCCGTGTCATAGGGAATGCGTGGCCAGTCCTTGGTGACCGGCTTGCCTTCGGCAAAGGTCTCGAACACCGATGTCATGATCGGTGCCATCGTGTCCCAGACATCCTCCTGGGTCACAAAGCTCATTTCCATGTCGAGCTGGTAGAATTCGCCCGGCAGACGGTCGGCGCGCGGGTCTTCGTCGCGGAAGCACGGAGCGATCTGGAAATAGCGGTCGAAACCGGCCACCATCAGCAGCTGCTTGTACTGCTGTGGCGCCTGCGGCAGCGCGAAAAACGTGCCGGGATGGATGCGGCTCGGCACCAGGAAGTCGCGTGCGCCTTCCGGCGATGAGGCGGTCAGGATCGGCGTGGTGTATTCGCCAAATCCGGCGCCGCTCATGCGGTTGCGAATGTCGGAAACAATCTGGCTGCGCTTGACGATGTTCTTGTGTAGCGTGTCGCGGCGCAGATCGAGAAAGCGATACTTTAGACGCACGTCTTCCGGGTAATCGGGTTCGCCGAAGACGGGAAGCGGCAGTTCCTTGGCGGCGGACAGAACTTCGATCTCTTGAGCGTAGAGCTCGATCTCGCCGGTCGGCATGGTTTTGTTGACGGTCTCGTCGGTGCGGGCCTTGACCACGCCGTCGATGCGGATCACCCATTCGCCGCGCACGGTCTCGGCGTTCTTGAAGGCCGGACTGTCCGGATCGGCGACGATCTGGGTCATGCCGTAATGGTCGCGCAGGTCGATGAACAGCAGGCCGCCATGGTCTCGAACGCGGTGGACCCAGCCGGACAGGCGTACTGTCTGGCCGACGTCGGTTTTGCGGAGAGCGGCACAGGTGTGGCTGCGGTAACGATGCATCATGGTGTTCAATCCCGGACGTTTGTTTCGTCAGCAGAGCCGTGGTCTACGGTTCAAATGCTGACACGAAAATCGGGCGGAAAAGCGCATGGCCGGCCTGATTTGTCAAGGCGTGCGCGCCCGGCCGTCGCTTTTAGCCTGTTTTTACCGGCAAAGCTTGGATAGATCTGAGGCAGGCACGGACAGGGATGAGTCGGCAGTGCTTTCCCTTGAGAGATGCCTGCCACATGAACCAGATCCGACCGCTGATTCCCCTTCTGATTACTGCCGGCATCCTGATCGGCGGCAACGGGTTGCAAGGTACCTATATTTCGCTCCGCGCCCTCAACGAAGGCTTTTCGACCTCGCTGATCGGCCTGGTCGGCACCGGCTACAATATCGGCTTTGCCATCGGCTGCATCTATGTCACCCGCATCCTGCGTTCGATCGGCCATATCCGCACCTTTTCGGCCATGGCGGCGATTGCCTCGGCAGCTTCCATTGCCATGGTGCTGCTGATCGACCCGTGGTTCTGGTTCCTGATGCGGCTGGTGGCGGGTCTGTGCTTCGCGGCGCTGTTTGCCACCGTCGAGAGCTGGCTGAACGCCCGCGTCACCAATGCTAACCGGGCGCGAACTCTGTCGATCTACCGGCTGGTCGATCTGGGTTCGGTGACGGCGGCGCAATATATGATCCCGACGGTCGGTATCGAAGGGTTCCAGCTGTTTGCCATCATTTCGATGGCGCTGACGCTGTCGCTGGTGCCGATCTCGTTTGCCGACCGCTCCAGCCCGGCGGCGCCGGAAGCGATCAAGTTCGACGTCAGGGCGCTGTGGAATATTTCGCCGCTGGCCACCATCGGCTGCATCGTCGTCGGGCTGACCAATTCCACCTTCCGCTCTCTCGGGCCGATCTACGCCGAGGGGATTGGCCTGTCGATCACCTCGCTCGCCACGTTTATGAGCGCCGGCATCATCGGCGGCGTGGTGCTGCAATATCCGCTCGGCATCTATTCCGACCGGCTTGACCGGCGGCTGGTGATTCTGGTTGCCACCATGGGCGCGCTGCTGGCGGGACTGTTCCTGGCGCTGTTTGCCGGCCGCAGCGAATGGCTGAATTTTGCCGGCATTTTCGTGTTCGGCGCCTTTGCCATGCCGCTCTATTCGCTGTGCTCGGCCCATGCCAACGATCATGCAGCCGAAGGCCAGCATGCGCTGGTGTCGGCCGGCACGCTGTTTTTCTGGTCCTGCGGCGCCGTGGTCGGACCGCTGTTTGCCTCGATCATGCTCGACTGGTTCGGGCCGCAATCGCTGTTCATCTACACCGCCACGGTGCTGGCAGCCTTCATGCTCTACACGCTGCAACGGATGACGGTGCGCGAAGGGGTGCCGGCGGAAGCGCGCAGCATGCGGTTCCGCAATCTTTTGCGCACCTCGGCCTATTTCAACAAGCTGGCGGCCAAACCCGGCGAGAGCAAGGATATCTGAGGGCCAATCGTAACGCCCATGCAGCAAGATGCACGCATTCGGCATTTGCTGAATGCCGGTGTCAGGTTTAAAAGACCGGCAGCATCCATCCAGGGAGACGCCTTTTCATGCCGCTCCTCAGCCGCCGCACCCTTCTGCAAGCCTCTGCCGTGGCCGGCGCCTACGGTATCGGTATCGGGTTGGCGAACCGCTATTCCCGGGCCTCCGCCGCGCCGGAACCGCTGCTGCTCGAAGCGCGCGTGACCGAGGCAATGATCGCGCAAAAAGGGCCTACCAAAGGGGTGATGACCTATGGCCCGGCCGGAATGCCGCCCACCATCCGGATGCGCAAGGGCGAGGCCTTTGCCGCACGGCTGAAGAACAACCTCGATGAGGCAACGACCATCCACTGGCATGGCCTGCGTATTCCCAACGCCATGGACGGCGTGCCGTTCCTGACCCAGCCCTATGTCTATACCGGCGACACGTTCGATTATGCCTTCACTCCGCCGGATGCCGGCACCTTCTGGTATCACCCGCATTGCAACACGCTGACGCAAATGGGCCGCGGCATGACCGGGGTGATTGTCGTCGAAGACCCGGCCGATCCTGTGTTCGACGCGGAAATCACCCTCAACCTGCGCGACTGGCGGCTGGGCGGCGACGGCCAGTTCATCGAACAGTTTCGCGCGCGTGATGCGGCGAAATCCGGGACGATCGGTACGGTGCGCACCGCCAACTGGGCAATGGAGCCGCGCCACGACGCGCCGGCCGGCGGTTTCTTGCGGCTGCGGCTGGCCGTCACAGACGTGACGCGGATC
>Ga0247730_1000946_pt1 | contig 17695 bp, 23 predicted proteins | sample UWRJL073202C2_FD_180959 | JGI IMG/M metagenome (GOLD analysis project Ga0247730, IMG submission 180959) | Plant litter microbial communities from Arlington Agricultural Research Station in Wisconsin, United States - UWRJ-L073-202C-2 | ecosystem: Environmental > Terrestrial > Plant litter >... | reverse complement strand
GTCATATAGATCTTATATATGCGTTCACCTGCGAGCTCATAAAGGCAACCAGAATGATCAGACTGGATATCAATTCCGATATCTTAGCAAGGGAGAAGAAACTAGCAACTGCTGATACGAGTGCCTGTAATATCTACATTGCGATGAAGTGAAAACTATTGACCGCCTGTAAACAATAGGCAAACTCTGAAAAAGCATTTCAGCCAATGTAACTACCTGAGAAAAACCCGGTGAAATAAGAACAATGAAAAGGGTTCGAGTGCAGAAAAGGTTCTCGAAAGTGCAGTCCAAAAAAGGAGCTATGAAATAGCAAGTCCACCGTCAATGACAAAATCTCTCTTCGTGTCCATGTCTACATTCACAGTATTCGTGGTCCAAAACTGTGAGATGCTGTCCATCCACCCGTTGATGGTGGGCAACGCTTCCCCATCCACATGCGCGAATTGTAGGAACGGCTCTCTCGAAGCAAATCTGTGCATCATGAGATGACAGACCAAAACGAAGAAGAGTATGGATAGGAGAAGGATGGTGCGTGTCATAAGGGAGCCGACGGAGCTGGAAAGCCACTCTTTCAAGGTCGGCCTGGGGGGTGGTGCGAGAAATGCAATAGAGAAGTCTCGGGAAGACGACGGAGAGGATGGCGTGACGATTATGGCCGGAAGTTTTGATTTCTCTGTGACCAGAGGGAGGGAAAGGTCTGGAAATAGTGCGCGTTGGTCGTTAGGTGACTGAGTATAAAGGAAGAGTTAGTTAATCGGCATACCAAGGGGCGCTGGAACCAGGGCATAGTCTAAGCGTTGGGGTAACCTGTGAACACGAGGGGCTATTTCGTGTGAGATACAGTAGCCGCGGAGTACTCGTAGCAGGCTCACCCATATTGAAAAATAGAAATTGGAACAAGTGAATATGGGACACGCAGGAAAGGTCAAGGGCTGTGAAGGTGAAAAGAGCCTTTGAAGGGAGCCTTAAAGTTTTAAAAAGAGAGTAATATTGAAAAGAGAGTGTGGGGTGGTAGTCGCAGACTGTGAGTTGTGTTGCTGTAAATATTTCCGCCAGGCGACGGTGAAACAGAGAGCAGCAGCGCCAGGCAGGCCCTGGATGGAAATGATATCAAATCGCCACGTGACGCCGTGCCTGGCAACACCCTTCACGTCAATTCAGCTCATCCCCTTGTTGTTCCTTCCCCTGCCACATCTCCCTACGAGCTCATTCAAAATATCAGATCCTAAGCTCAGTTCTCTACCTAGTTCTCTATTCATTCGTCGTATCAACTCATGGACGTGGATTGTATGCGTAAAGTGGCAGAACAGTGAAGCCAGCGGTCTTCGACTATTTCTTGCTATTCGCAGATATATAAATTATAAATGTGTCTCTATACAGGATTTCACCATCAAACCGCACGGTGTTTTGAGATTCACCCATAACACATTCTAATGATCGTAAAAATACCTAGCATTACATACGGGGCTTATAAACAATGATATAAAGCTCTATGTCAGACGTCAAGGTGCCTGTTCTAGTTCATGGTGCGATATACTTGTGTCAAGGCCAGGAGCCTCATTGATGGCCCCCCATCAAACCGCACAAACGAGTAAAATCTGGCCGCTATACTCTCCTCAAACGTTCAAAAGCTTAGCAACTGCGGGGGAATACTCACAGAGCACTAGAAGATCATACTAAGGCATTAAATTCGAAATATCTAATCATCAAGTGGTATAATCCAGCGTGCAAGTTTTCAGATTCTGAGGATCGCCTGTATAGGGAGAAAAATATGCTATGCTTGTGAGATTGGCACATAGAGCTAGGATTAAGCCTACATAAACATTGCAATCCCATATACAAAAGGAATCACACTAAAATACTCAGATACTCTTCAGAAATGGGTCGTGCGGTTTGGGGGGCACGTGCGGTTTGATGGTGAAATCCTGTAATTTCAAACACAATGTCAATGATCAGAATGTTTACTGGACAAGCAAAGACAAGATCACAATATCGTAGAGGGTCCTCATATGTGGCGTGGGAAAATTAACAATTGCTTTCAGAACATTCCCTGCTGCAATTGTCTTCTGTGTTCAACATATGTGAAGCTATAAGTGGCAACATGCATGTGCCATCCATTTACCTCAAGAGCCTCCCTAGTGACATTTTCTTATTTGCAATCTTCAAACTGCAGCTACTCTGATCTTCACAAGTTGACGTGCAGCGACGTACTATTCTCTACCATTCTTCAAGACCCGCTCTGGCTATTCGGGCTGCCTCGGAACTAAGCCATAATAGATCTTGCTTCACCCTTTGTTCAAGATGGTGTGTGTGTGTGTGAGAGAGAGAGAGAGAGAGAAGTGTTTGAAAAGTATTATCAAGGCCTTTTGTGTCGTTGCTAGATCTAGCGAGATAAGCCATCTTTACACGCTCAGCTATTCGTAGCTCTGGGTTACTGGACAAGCTGGGCGGCACGTCTGAAGGTCACAATGATGAACAGTGATCCTAGGTGGACAGCCTTTCTCTTTTGACATGCTAGGTTCGAGTGCTTACCTCGTTCCCCCATTTTTCTCAAGCTTCTTCTTCGATATGTGCGCTCATCGCCACTAATGAATGAACAAAACCGCCATCTTTCCAAGTGAAGGTTGAAGAAGCAGAAATGTTATTCATCTGGATGGTGTACAAAATTGTCGGGTTGACCATGCCAGTGAGCACAAAAGCTAACCTATAAGTGAAGGAGCACACGAGCGAGTATGAAGCGCAGTGAAGAAGTGAGGATATTTCGCAGAGTATCGTTGGATGACAGCGCAAGTATACTGTTTTCGCGCAACCCCCAACTATGAAGATTCGCCTTGACCATCGCGCAGCCTCTAGTAGCGCAAGTCAGCTCCATGCCTTAAGCCATTTTTTTGAACCTGGAGGCGTTTGCTCGATCGAGTCGAAGCTCTCCTGATCGTTGCTTTGACAGAACATTGAATTATCGCGGCCGTATTGGATGAAGCGAGCTCAGAGCTACCTATGTACAGCTGCGACATGGATTCGAGGTTTGCTCAGATACAGAGCGCATGTAGCATTGGGCACCAAACGGCAGCGAAGAAGGAAGACCTCGAAGCCTCAGCTAAGCCTCTCAAATGACGTCGAGTTGAACAAAGTCTCTGCAATATATCAAGAAGGCGTATTAGAAAGCCACCGGGCGTTGTCAAGCTGACGGGGTGGCATGAGGCAAAATTGCACTTCGAGACGAGTCTGAAGGCCTGAAATATAAATTTCTTGCGCGCGGAAGACAGCTTGAAGAATGGAAAATAGATCCAGACTGAAATGAAGAAGCGAGGGCAAGAGAACGTCCGTGAAATAATGAAAGTAAACGTGCAGAGCATGACCGGCCAAATGTGATGATGGTGTGAAAAAGGAAATTTAGCCCTGCTACAGAATTCAGAGCATCTTTCGTCCTTCAACTCCCGTGTCCAGTCACACCTTCTGGCCAGCACCTCTGTTTCATGCGCCTTTGTAAAGGCTCATTCTGCGCTTGAAGAGCAACGTTTGACCCGACTTCCACTCATTTCCCATATACCTTTTGAATCACGCCGCCGGCGCGATAACATTTATCCTTCTCACTACTACTCATTTCGACTACACTGGCGTGGAAAATGCCCAGCTTGTTTTCCAAGTCCAGGTCTCGCACGGTCTCAACCCCCCAGAAAAAGGCCACATCTTCCTCGCCTTTGGATGAATTCGGTATTCTACGTTCAGCAGCAGGCACCCCTACTTCCAGGAAACAGAAGGACAAGCAACTGAGAGCGAAGACTCTTAGCACCCACACCAGCGCCTATGTTGACGAAGAACAGCAAATCCCAGATGGCACGTTCTTACCTTTCCACAATGGCAAGGTGTCCAGATTCACTGTGGCTTTGCAGGAGCCATACGCCCAAATGCAGGAGCCAGTCCCTGTCCATACTGTCGCCAGACAAGATTATGGCTACCTATCCATCGAACGACATGTGGTTTTGTCGCTGCCGGACTGCGCAAAATTAGTCGATGTTCTCGCAGAAGAGCTAGGCTCTCGCGGGGGACTAACAACACCATTTCTGTTCTCAAGCGCGGCTCTGGATATCAGCATGAATGCCATAAAGAGACTCATACATGCCTTTGTTGCCTCATGTGAAGATAGGTCGAAAGAAGCAAAATGGCGCGAAGAAGCACGATTCACTGGAATGCACGAGCTAGCCATGTGCTTACGTTGGGGATTAGCCAGAGTGATTCGGATTATCGGTGGACGTGAAGTACGCGGATTTTTCGAATGGGAGTATTACAACCAATGGAGGGAGCAAGAGATAGGTGCGTAAATCCATCCCTCTTATGTTTATTTAACATCGCTGACCATTAATCCGACCTTAGTGAACAGTTATCCTGACGCTCACTTCGCCACCTTCCTGCCACCTTTACCTCGAGAAGTGCAAGGCATTTTTCTGACAACATTGTCCCTCCTCACTCGTCTCACAGCACACTCTTCATCATCCGGACATACACCCCCTACCCTATCCCCATTATTTGGTCCTTTATTCTTTGGTCTCGGCGCTGGATCTATGTTCGGAGATGCTTATGAGCGTTACTTAGCTTCCACGAACGCGATGGAACATCTTCTTCTCGCGTTCATTCGCTGGCAAGATCGACCGGGTGGCGGGGGTAGCATGGGAGTCCCCACTCGACTGAAGCAGTGGATCAAAGGCTACCCAGCCATGCTTCCTCGGCACATCCAGTCTTTCTCCGGAGGACCGGTCAAAGAGGCTCGAAAGGGTGTCCGCACAGTCCGTGTCATGAGCGTTCGTAGAAATTCAAGGATGTACTCTCCTGATCTGGTAAAGACAGGTTCGACTTGGTCGAGGAGAGGAAATTCCCTATACTCCTCGAAAGAGTGGGAGAGGATAGCGCCTCCTACCCTTAAGCTGACACCGAGATATGCGGAGACGTACAAGAGGAAGATGGCTATGCCGTCAAGTTCTCAGCCACAGTCAGAACCGGTACCTACCAGTGTTGGCTATGGCGCTTCTATGTCTACCAATTCCTCACAAAGGTCAGACAAGTCCGACTATTTCTCTGGCCCCAAAGAAGGAGAAGATCGGTTCAGGTCTCTCACAGACTTGAAGTGGGGTAATTTCGAAGATATCGGCTTTGGAGGACTGGGCGTAGATGAAGACGGGAAGGATAAGCTCAAGTTCGATCTTACTGAGAGCGCTCGATCGGTAAATTCGATGTCTGTCGAGTTCCTATCGCCATTTCTAATTTGAACATTTTCAGGAGCGCAAGATGAAGAGGGAAACGCTCGGCTGGGCGGACTTTGCTACCGAAGGCTTTACCCGTACGGATGCTCCCTTGTCTGCCACACTGCAATTCTCTCCTCCCATCAACACCACTATCAACAGTTTCCCAGAAGGCAACATTGAGCTGAACAAGAAACTGAAGAAAGCTCAGAAAAGTGCTCCGACATTTGTGAGTGCAATTCGATTTTTAATATCTACCATGTAGCTCATTGTGCATCACAGGGCTGGGACACTGAACCCGTAATTGGTGGCGAAGAAGTTGTTGAAGAAGCTTTCATTGATGTCTTCTGCGATCTAATATACGGTAGTGGATGGTCAGAGGATAACCACGGGCTTGGAAGCGACATCACGGACGAAAGGTGGCTTGGTCGTGAATGTAACTGGGCTCTCGTATGTGCTGCTACTTTGATTTGCTATGCCTCTCATTCCTCATCATTTGTGTTCCAGGTTGAATACAAATCTTTACCGCCCAATACCCGCACAGTGGCTGGGAATTCCGATCCACGAAGTGGATCTTCTGTCATATTATTTGAGGAGTTCGTACCTCTGGAATACCGCCAACAACTGGCCAGCCAAGATACAGGAGCTCGCAAACGTCTGCCTTCATTGTTTGGAACTGGCAGTAGCAGTAAGTAGCATTAGCTGATACCCTTTCATGATTCCCTTGTTGTTTTTGTTGCTGTATCTGAATTGAATTCTGTGTTGCCTAGGTAAATCGAAATGGAAGCCTGCCCCTACGCTGAATGGACGGCCATATGTTATTGGGCACGTCCCATCGCCTCGAACTGCGCGAGAAAGAGATATGAAGGAGAGGGAGTTTGAGGGCATTCTTAGCGGTGGGAACGAGACTCGAGTGCTCTCGTTAGGTGGTTCGAGTGCTAAGCCTCCGGCTGTAGCGACACCACGGCCAACTCCTACACTAGCGCCAACTTCACCATTCCCAGAGCGAACAATCTCAAATGGATCAACAGCCTCCGAATCGAAAGCATCTCCGTCCAAGTCCAAGCATCCGCTATTGTCTCCTTTGAAAGGGAAGAAATCTTCTATTCCGCCAGCAGAATATTCTACCTTGGATTTCGAGACAAGGTTAGCCAGTTACTCTGACGAGGAGAACAGTTCCAATGGGGGACGGAAGTACGAGGAAGAGCATGAGAAGCAGAAACGACGGGAAAGCAAAGATGATGCTTGGGTTGACATACTCGTTGGCACTGCAGCAAGGAGAATGGGCAATCAAGATGCTGTCGCTCGAAGACAAGATCCCGAAGCAGTGAGCTTGGAAGTCGCACAGGCTCTTGCAGGTGTGCCCAGAGATGGATCTATCTCCCCGTTGTCCCATGAACCACCTATAAGCGTGCGAGCTAGCGAGGCAAACTCGTTTGTCGAAGATGAAGATGAAGATGTGGATGAGGTCGAACGGGTCCCGCGCTCAGCTGAACAGAGTTATATTGATTCGCTGCAAGACGAAACCGATGATGAAGATGTAGAAGACGCTCTTGCATCAATTCGGGCTCAGCAACCCAAACGGCCAAGCTACTTCGACCTACATCCTGATCGCAAGCGTCCAGTTTCCGAGTCCTCTGAGGAACCTCGAGACCAGTTAAAAGTAGAAGAACCAGTGAAAGACGTGCAGAGTTCGCCCACAAAACCTGCTTCTCGAACCCTCTCTACCTCCCCTGTGCCGCCATCACCCTCCACACCTCCCAATGCCAATGGAAGCTCGACCACTACAGGGGGGAGAACTGCTGCATTAATCGAGATGTACAGAGAGCGTGAACGGGCTAGCACGGGTGCTACTGGTTCTCCCAGCAAGTTGTCCCCTATGCCTCCTGCCCCGAGCCCTATCTCATCTCCCACTCCTATTCGCAAGACTGCCCCTGAAGACTTGGTGATCGAGCCCCCCGCTCGGATTGTGCCAGATGAGACGGGACGTGGCAGCCCTGCGCGGTACATCCACGGTGCTCCCTTGCACAATGTCTTGGAAGAAGAAGAAGAAGATTAAATCATGCTGGATCCGTTTGCCTCCCTACATTATTTTGACTGCTCGCTCCTTTTTACTTCCTACTTATTTTCAGAATGGTCAGATACCCTCGGCGTGGCTACATCGTGTTATTACAGACATCATTCACAGTATTTTTTTTCTTTCCTTATCATACATTGCTTCATGTCGCATCTGCTCTGCCTCTCAGTCTTACCTTATGCAGTCCTTAGTTCAACTTGCTGCAAGGGCCAGGCGGATTCAAGTGTTGCCGCGGGGTGACTAGTTTGAGTCTACGACAAGGTAACTCAACTACTAGACTTCTATCCGAGCCTGAAGTGGCTGGAGACCTACCGGATGGGTGGTCTACTGCTATTCAGGGCTTGACACGAAGAAAGGACCACGTTTGTTACGGGTGAGCATTCACTCATGTACTGGGCTAGGAAGTCGGGAATTACTGGAGAAGAATGCTGGAGACGTTCGGTCTAGTTATCTTGAACCACCAGAGATTATACTTATAACATAAGACTTTTCCTATAAAGGGGCACTACATTGAGAATGCAGTTGTGTACAAATTGAAATAATGTAGAATTCGTTCGAACGGTCACCTATTTCGGCCAAACGCGCTCTGATAATACCACCACGTGCACGCTAAACACTACTGCTATCGATCTCATTTATGCGACGTGTGCTCTTTAGATATCTCTCTCCCACCATCTCCGTGCGCCATCGACCCTTCTCTTCGTCTTCCATGGCCGCCAACAGAACATACAGGAGTGCCATTGACAAGCTAAACAGCCTGCAATCCAATGCTGCAACGCTCGATGCAGTAAGAGCTTCCGGTGGACGGCTGAGCGAATTTGCGATACCTGAGATGCTGGAGTATCTGGAAGGAATAGGGCACAAGGTACCTCCCCCCGAAACGACTATGCTGTTCCATACAGTCTAAAGAAACAGCACATTGTAGCCGGAGGATTTGAACGCGATGAACGTCATTCACATCACTGGCACGAAAGGCAAAGGCTCTACGAGTGCTTTTACTTCTTCTATTCTCCATGAGGCTCGTCCCGACTGGAAAATTGGTGCGTGGCCCTTTCTGGCTGCTCTATCTATGCTTACCGTCTACCAGGACTGTATACCTCTCCTCATCTGGTTGCTGTACGAGAACGCATTCGCATTAATGGGAACCCTTTATCAGAAGAAGAGTTTGCCAAATTCTTCTTCGAAGTTTGGGACAAGCTCGATGCCTTGAAGGTACGTGCTGCACAACTTCAGTGCCTACATGGAGACGTTCAACGAGCTCTTACAGGCCAAAGTACCCACGACTCCGCCGAAACCAGGCTACTTCCGTTTTTTGACTCTCCTCGCCTTCCATGTCTTTCTGAATCTTAAGGTCAACGCCACGGTTCTCGAGGTGGGTGTAGGAGGCACTTACGACAGTACCAACGTAGTGCCCAGTCCAATTGTCACTGGGGTCACCGCGCTAGGCATAGATCATGTCGCTGTATTGGGGAAGACTCTACAGGAGATTGCATGGCAGAAGGGTGGAATCTACAAGGTACTGTCGACTTTGCTTACTGGTGAACATATAATTCCTGACCTCCAGCCAGGAGAATGTCCCTGCCTTTTCGGTAGAACAACCGACAGAAGGAATGGAGGTCTTACGTGCAAGAGCGTCAGAACTCAAAGTGAATTAACAGGCACTTCCGCCCTAACAAACCTCACTCACCTTTGTCTCTAGGCATCACAATTCACAGTGACGCCTACGCTTCCTGCAGTCGCAGAGACACCTTTAGGATTAGCAGGGGAACATCAGAAGCAAAATGCAACTTTAGCCGTCCACCTTGCTGGCACGTTTCTACAGAAGCAGACCGGTGAAAGCTATAGCGTTGACACATTGTCCCCAACATTCAAACGAGGTCTTGAACTGGCTAGATGGCCTGGTCGGTGTCAGATAGTACAAGACCCGAAAGAGGATGCAAGAATTACATGGTATTTGGATGGTGCACATACCTTAGAGAGTTTGCAATACACTGCAGACTGGTTTGTTCGGCCTGGCATTGGGCTACCAGACTCGCCTTCATCATCGTGAGCACATTGATCTTTTGAATGTAGTCATGACTAACGAACAAGGACAGGGCAGTTGGAAGGCGAGTGTTACTTTTTAATATCTCCGGTGGACGTAACGGATATCCCTTCCTGGACGGCGTCTTAAAGAAGATGTCCGAAAATTTGACGAAGTACGGTTCTAGCGAGAAAGCCGAAGCATTCTTCGATGAGGTGATATTCTGCACAAATGTCACGTACGCCGATGGTCACTTCAAGGGTGGTACGTGTAGAGTTTTACTTATCAGCTCCGTGACTGAAAATAATATGCGTAGATTTGACCTCTGTATCGATACGACCAGAAGAGATAACGGCGTTGACCACTCAACAGCAGCTTGCAGAGGCCTGGTCTTCTCTCGTTCCCTCTTTCCCGGCGAAGAAGGTTCACGTAGTTCCCTCGATCGAACATGCTATACGAACAGTGCGATCTTTCGAAGAAGGTGCACAAGATCCGATGAAAGTGCTGGTGTCAGGAAGCTTACTCCTCGTTGGAGGTTTGATCGAAGTGGCAGGCTTGTCTAGTGTGGCACTTTGAGTAGGAGGCAGCTCGCCGTTAATAGTATAGCTTATAGATATAGACCAATTATTATGGAAAACGTACTAATGTGATCCACAGATGTTGGTGCGAATCTCAGGACTGTCAGACTGGACATCTATACAGGGAACTGTATGCGCACTCGCTATTGCGATAATCCACTGATGTTTCTACCAAGCATGTGCACAAAGGTTGCGGTACAAATATCTTTATTATCTGACTTTCTTACGCGAATGGAAGTCCTAATTGCATTTATAGTCGATATGTAGTTATGAGAAGTTAAATCCAGATGTCAGAGTATTAAACGTAGGTAGATGTTAAAGTATGCGTAGAGGTATGGGCCCGAGCAAGGGTATGGATTGGGGAAAAAGCACTGGAGGCACGTTATCGAAAACGAGAAAAGAGTCAGGCGAGCAGCTCAAGATAACTCCTTCATGAGCTGTGCTAAGACCGCTTGGTCGGCGTCTGCGAGATACTTCGAGTCGAAGTCAGGCCCACAGACACTTCGGCTATGGGCAACGGCCTCGCCAACGTAAGTTTTTAATGCGATGATACGAACAGGGTCGTTCTCGTAGATCTTGGTGACTTAAAGTGAGTAGGGAGCCACCGAAGAAAAGCAGAAATGGCTTACGGTTCTGCGACGGGTGTATTCAGCTGTTCCTTCAATTTCACTGTAGAGACCCTCTCCGTCGAATATATAGAGCTTCTGGAATGGATTGTTTGAACTAGCGCGTTGTTAAATTTATAAGCTGCCCAAATATTTCCGAAGGAAACTCACTGTCCGTCCTCGTCATTTTCTTCTTCTTCAAGGCGTCGTTGGTCTTCACGAACTTCTGCAAAAACGTCTGTCCACATATTGAAAATCTCGCCAGACAGCCTCTGCATAACCTCAGGGTGTCCTGTGGAAACCAGCGCAGCCATTGCCATGGCTGACAACTTGCGGTTTTGGGGCTCAGGTATGCTATCAAACTAATGGAAAGAATATGAGATATTAGTGGGCATTCCGCTGGCTCCACCACTCTTAGACGTACCTTGTCCCACCACTTATCAAGTAAGATCTTGTATAATAAGGACTCGTCGTTTTCAAGAGAAGTGACCTCTGGCCCAGCAGCAGCTCTCATGAGTTGCGAGAATACCTGAAGGTCTGCCATGGCAATTCGCGCAATGAGATATACCACTTCGGTAGTGACTACCCCAGAAGTTTTGGCGTTGAACAGCAGTGCCAGTATGTATGGGAAGAAACCGCTAACGTGCATACCTTCTCCCCATACCGAAGAGGGAGACGTTTGCACTAAAGAAGAGACACCGCGGAGGAGATCACGGCTGTTGTTTGTGATTGCAGTGTGCTCCATCATGTATGTAACAGTCTGCAGGATGTCTTTGGCTCCGACCTGCCATGGGCTAGTCACCAACTGCAAGAACAGAAGGACGCATGTTACTAACCTGAAGCAATGTCGATCCTGCCAGCAGAAAGTAGGAACACAGAATGTCGATAATACGCCCGTAGAGATCTTCAGCTAAGGTTGGCATGTTCAAGATAAGTGGAAATAGTTTGAGAAGACGGGATTGTTCGAAGTTTGTCGATGATGCATTTCTAAGTGCCGAAATCCAGAGATTGAAAGCAGCTTCGTCTAGATGAGTAATAGACTATATAGGGAGTAAATGGGCAGAATTGGAGTAGAGAAGGTACGCCGCTTCACCTGAGGAGACAAGCTATCGGTGATGAGTTCTGAAATGAGATCAACCATATGGCCTGATTCTCTCATTGCCTGAAGGGCGATCATTCAGCGTATTACGCAGGTATATGAGACCTCACTAACTCACTTGGACCAAAGATGTGATAGTAGTGAGCATATTCGTTTTGAATAGCCAGTCAGTTTCATCCTCCTGCCCTAGTACAAAGGTAAGCAAAACACTCAGACTGGAGACAGGCGTGGATCTCACAAAATTTGTGAATGGCCTGAGCAATAATGCTGGCGCAAGGCGTTATCTGTTTCTTGATTGAGCAGAAATTTGACGGGAGAAATATATCTCGACTCACGCGCAGCTCAGCCTGGGTAATGAGCGTATTGAGGGAGTCATTTACGCGTCTCTTGCATTCCATGGTCTGTGCCTCCCCCATCACTCCCAATAGCTCTGCGGTTGCGCTTGGTAATAAAGATGAAAATAGGTCAGCATCGAATTCGAGGGCCTAGCAATATATTCAGCAGATAACAGAGAAATAAAATCTTGCACACACATTGACACAGTCCTTTAGGGCCTCTGCAGCAGTCAGCCTGACGACCATGTCAGAGCCTACGGGATCTCTATCTTGCAAGAGGTGAAGCACCACCTCCCAAAGTAACACAGGGTTAGGAGTCGGGCCCTCTTCTCTCACCCATTTGCCGATGAGCCAAGCAACCCTTCTTTTGATTACCCGAGACCTGGTCATATTCAGTAACGCAACTATAGACTTCAGCACAGAGATGCTCACATATTGTCGTTCTTACGAACTTCAGCGAGGACGATATGATTAATCCATTCCGTAAAAGGGATCTTATCTTTCATTTGACGACAACATAGTCCAAGAGCAGCATACAAGGCCTCCTTCCTGAAAGAGTCTGTTGGATCCATGGTAGAAACTCCAGTCAAAGAGTATTAGCAGCGGCACGCGAGACTGCGAGGATAATGGGAAAAGCACACCAGGCTGGGAAATCTCGGAAAATACATTCATGAGGATAGGAGTGATATAATCCGAAAAATGTACTGCCAGTGTAACAAGAACTCGTTCACTGCAGGGCTGTCACAGGAGAATTGAGAACGGGAACGCATTACAGGTCATAGAGCTTACTCTGATTTCGTATTCCCACTGTTCATTTTCCTTGTCTTCACTAGTTAACCATTCTTCTGGGTCGTTCGCCCAGCCTTCTGTATCCTCTGGCTTCAAAGGCATGAACTTTGTTATAATCAAATTCACCGCTTCCTCGACTGCTTCCTGGCTGAGCGCTGGGAATAGATTCAGTCGTTGCGCAGACAATGTTGCTCCAATACCTACCGTTGGGATTCGGAGAGCCATTACGTTCTGGAATTCGCTGTCGTAGGTTGTCTCGGAATAAAACCATGGCTTGGACAATAAGTCGCACAGGGTAAGTTGCCACAGGTGAGTCTGGGGAAAATATCAGAAGAATCTGGAGAGAGCAAGTGAAGAACACTACCTCGAGTCAAATCCCCAGGCGCATTAGCAGACATGACTACTTGCTGCCAATAAAATCGCACAAGCTCGTCACATCCTGGCAAGTTTACAAACCTGACATGAGATAGTGATGACATACGCAAAAACATTTTGCCGTAATGCAGAATATGCTTTGTTATAATTTCAATGCAAAGTTTCGCAGTGACACTCTGGATTGCTGAGGAGTTCACAATGGAAAAACGCTGAGCGACTAATAACTGCAACATTGAAGTGCTGTTCTGAAAGAATGTGGTGATCTGAAATGATTACCGAATGAGCTATTATCAAATGTGCTGCAGTGCGGCCACGTACCCAGGTTTCATATTGGCGCCTTCCTGGACTATCTACGCCCAGCTTTTCGAGTCTGTGCCATATCCAGGTAGCAATCTTAGCAGCACATTTGAAAAGAAGATCTGCAATTCTGCAATTCTGCAGGGCATGCGAGGTTTCGATGCTCTCTCTCGTAAAGGCTTGAGGGGTAAATGCCACACATCTGGAGCTGTAAAACGTGACTATCTGATCAGCGTATTGCTCAATGACCTTCGGCATTCGTAAGCATAGGGAAGCCTTGTTCAGATCTGACTGGACTTACTAGAGCCATATTCTTCATTCCTGTGAGCATCTTCAAAGCCGTCAGCTCCCTCAAGATCTTATTCAGCATTTGAAGTGCCCGATAGACTATTAGGTTGCTTTCATTCCCCGTCCCGGACAAGGAATGCTGATTGATTTCGGCATCAATGAGTTCGAGCAGGTCTAAGAGCATCGTGGGCCTTGGTTACGACCGTGAGCAATCCTGACAATATATCGTTGATATGAGGGCAATAAGGCTCACCATGCGTGAGGATAGTCGAATCGGGCAATCTTTCCCATGATGAGTGAATTACAATCTGCAATCTGAGTTGAAGAAAGGATATCAGCTCTGATGAGAGAATGGATAGTTCATAGGGCTTACTGTATCGTCGCCTTCATTAAGGAGTTCTCGCCATCGGGTTCTCACTCGCATCTTGTCGTCGTCTGAGAGTAGCCTTGACATATGCAGTATATCAGCTTGAGATACTACAATGATTAAGAAAGAGATATTCAGACCTTTTGAAGCGCCAGTTTTCTATTGCATTCTTGAACTGAATGATAGCCAACGTGCGGACAGCTAGGGACAAAGACTTCTCGCACGCGATCTCGTACAACGAGGCTAGAGCACCAGTATTCCGCAGCATATGTTGGAAAGTCTTTTCCCGTTCTCTAAGGTTGGCTGGGTTAGAAAGGAGAGACGTGAGCACAGGCAATAATTCGCTAGGCGAAACGGTCTGAATGTCTGAAGCCACCATGATGGGTTCGATGAGGCCACCACGTAGGGCTGTTTTACCAAAAGATTGAATAGTTTCAGCGTCAAATATTTTAGAAAGTGGACCGGGTGGCTTTGGTGGGGATAGGTCGCAGTGAAAGCGAAAGTCAAAGGCGATGATGGCAGCTCGCGCCACGAATTTAAGTGGACCACGGTGCACGTGATCTTCATGAAGAGCCTTGCCTCTTTACCCCCACGTCGCTTTTGTCGCGTCTTCTCATCTGCAAGCTCACGGGACCGCCTCAAACTGATAGTAACCATGCGGCGTAGTGCATCCACAGAGTCTGAGACTGTGCCCGACTCAGAGCCGGAGAGGGAGGCTCAGCGCCAACAGAAACGTCTTGAGAAGGGTTCCCGTGGAACTGCGCCACATCGCGAACGCGGTCTCGCGATGAACATTACTACGCCTAAACCTTTCAAAGACTCTGTCTCTGTTATTGAGCTATCTGGTGAGCCTCTTACTGCCTTCAAGGCCACCGCCTATTTAATGTGTCTCTTAGATGATGATGATATGAACCTCGAACAACCTCTCCCTCAGAAAGCAGATAATGTGCCCCAAGCAGACATAGTTACTATTGTTGACATATCAGGTGGGCTTGAGAACCTTGGTATTTACTCTCCAAGTGCTGATGGGGTCCTATATAAGATGACAGTCCCTCTCCACCTGCGCACACAGTCCAAGATCCCGTTTTTGGACACTTATCCATGTTCGATAGCTCAGTGGAGTACGATGCTTCCGTTCGGCCGCTGGATGTTGCAAAATTCTCCTTTCAGCCTAAAACAGTACCTGCTCGACCCATACCGAACTCTTCTCGTTCAGTACATACTTCGGCCAGAGCGCCCGTATCTGAAGCACCGTCCACCCAAATGTCAGCATCCAGAAAACCTGCGAAACCCGCGTCTCATCGCTTCGCCGACGAATTCTCAGACTCTCAGCTTGCAACAATTACTACTTGTATATCTTGTGAAGTCAAATGGACAGTGCGGAAATCCGTTGTGCAAAAGATGCTGCACATCCAATCGTGCTCCAAGAAGCGTTCCTTAACCGACGACAATGTTCGAGAAAAAATACGCCAGGCATTACAGCTGCATTCAGCAGTGGCCGCGCCCAGTGCTCTCTCTATTCCGAAGGACACGATACTGGCGGGGGTTGTCCAAGATGCAGCGCCTAAACGAGTGCGCAAACGTGTCGCTGTGATACCTACGGTGCAAGCGCCTACAGAGACCAGAGACGAGATACGGGCAAAAGCTGCTGCAGTCATTCGACAGCAGGATTTACCCTCTAGGAACAAAGGGAAAGCTCGCGAGATGGATGAAGAAAACACCGAATTCCCTCCTCTACCAACAACGCAGCCCTTTGCTCCTTCAAAGCTGGGCGTAGCGACCAAGGGGAAGGATATTATATATGGGTCCTCTGACGAGTCGATGGTCGGAGAAAAAGACGAAGATTTTCCAGCCAGCCAGCCCTTTCAAGCATCTAATCTCGGGCAGCAGGCAACGAATCCACATTCGAGAACTTTGGTGCGTAACACTGGCTTTCCTTTTGGTTTAAATGGCCTGAGAATAACTAGAATGCTGTTCAATGGATCTCATCTTCCTCTAGCTCAAGCGCAAGATCTCAGTCACTAGTTTCTCCCATGATGAAGAAGAGGAAGAAGAAGAAAGCGAAATCGCCTCCCTCCTGCAATGCTAGTGACTCTGACATTGCTGAGCCGCTTTTACTACTTTCTGGTTTTCCAGAACCATGGGGGGAAGAAGACTCAGGAGCCCATCTGCACTACATCCCTTCTCCTGCCGTAAAGTCGCCAAGCTCTGGTCTGTCAACATCTCCCATCCAAAACATAACCAAAGGGGCAGAGTCTCCTACAAAGGCGAAAGAAAAGACTCCTATTCAGAGGAGTCCTCGGAAAGTAAAAGAACCCGTAACAAAGAAGATGCCAGAACTGTTTAACGAAGCATGGGAGCAAGAGATGAAACGCAGAATTCTCGCTGACACGACTCTGCATCTCAGAATTCTGCGGTTGGAGGTTTGCTACAGCTCGATGTGACCTGATGAAACGCGCGGCTGATGTAATTTATGTCTCAAAGCCCGTTTCCATCGACACATTCATCAAAGCAGTTCAAGACCCTGGCGCCGCCAAACCGTCTGGGAAATTTATGACATCCTTCAAGGCTTTTCTAGATAAACAGGTATGGTTCTCGTCCTTTACTTTCAGTTGCGAGGTGCTCTCTGAGCCTTGACCTCTTTCTAGGCAATTCATTTTTACGGTGGAACGTAACGAAGGGTTCCCTTTTCTCTTGTTCATTTCTGCAACCGTTACATCTTCGAGTAGTCAATATGTCCAATAAACGCATCCCACGTCGCCAAACTCTGGCTCAGCTTTCCCCACAAAGCTGTCGCCTCGTGTAAGGTTGTAGCTGCCGGCTCCTGCCAAATCGGTTGACGCTATTCTAATTCTGCGTTGGCTATTTGGCTATGAGCCTTCCTAGGCTCAAAACCCCTCGGAATCAGGCTAGCAGTGGGAATCCGGACGATCGGATATACGGAAGCAGAACAAATATGACATTGACCATTTGATCTCACGTTATATCTTATCTTATCTTATCTATAGGACTCTGCCTAAGCAGTATTACAAGACTTTCTGTGTTTCGACCAAAGACGTATTACCATATGCCGTGGGTACTTACCGAGCTCAGGATTTGATGTAGGATTTCTAACACCTCAGCCGCTGTATAAATAGCAGGCGGAATGAGAACTCTCACTAACCAAACTCCCCTCCTCACAGAGCACCGATCAACCTCATACATCACCAGTGCACCATGCCAGCTGAACGAGCCAAAATCTTGCCAGTTCTGATTGTTTGTCTCCTTTTTCGGTTACTATTGCTTCATGTACACTGACTACAATGCATCTGCGCAGGTCGGGGCAGGTACTGTAGGCCACGTTCTTGCTCTCGTTTTACTGCAGAATGGCATACCTGTCAGGACAATCGAACGAGATTCGCGCTATCGAGTAGGCCAGAAGGGTGCTGGAGTCTTCGTATGCGCCATTTGAACCCTTCTCTGACTCAATCTGAGACTCATGTTGTGTGCAGGCTCGGACTATGGAAATGCACCACATTCTAGGAACTATAGATGAATTTATGGAGCAGGCTGGACACGGAACTCCCACTCGTATACACCCTAAAGGATCTAAAGAGGAATTTGTTAAAGAGTTCCTCCTGGTTGA
>Ga0247730_1000944_pt1 | contig 17728 bp, 9 predicted proteins | sample UWRJL073202C2_FD_180959 | JGI IMG/M metagenome (GOLD analysis project Ga0247730, IMG submission 180959) | Plant litter microbial communities from Arlington Agricultural Research Station in Wisconsin, United States - UWRJ-L073-202C-2 | ecosystem: Environmental > Terrestrial > Plant litter >... | reverse complement strand
AAGCTGAGTGCAAATAACAGTGAGCCCACCGGCCCGGGTGCAATTGCCTGGTAAAAATTAACATTGATCCAGCTATAAAAGTGTGCGTTAGGAAAAATGAGATCTATGATTTCCAGCAGCATACCGGCCACTATGTAAATAAACAAAGGGTTTTTACCAAAGACCACAAAGAACCTGGTCCAGCTGACAGACTTTCTGATCTCTATGATGTATAACAATGCACCAATGATCATCATATCTATTCCTGTGGTGACCAATACAAAGGAACTTGTCCATAGCTTTTTGTTAATTGGCAGTACTAGATTCCAGAATATGGCAATCAGTACAAACAGGCCTCCAACCAGCAGCAGCTTGGCAATACTTTCATATCCTTTGCCTTTTTCCCGGATAAACTTTCCTGCGAAATAACCTATGATCACGTTCACGATAGAGGGAAAGGTACTTAAGATCCCTTCAGGATCAAATGGAATCCCTTCACCGTGATACAAGTGTGCGTCACCCATTATATATTTATCAAGGAAGATCCCCGCGTTGCCTGTCATGGTCAATTCTGCTCCGGGTGTGCCATAAATTAACAGAATAGCCCAGTACCCCAGTAAAAAAACTATGCTTGTCCAGATCACCACCTTTTCAGACAAGTAATGGATCATCAGAGAGGCAATCCCAAAACAAAGTGCTATCCTTGGCAGCACCCCCAGGATGCGGGTATGTGAGATTGGTCTGGCAATCATATGCCCCTGGGCGTCATAGCTGAAGAATGGGAACCAGTGCATCAGGAAACCGATTAAAAAGATCAGGAAGGTCCGTTTAAAAATCGTTAGCAGCACTTTTGAATTGTCCATATGTTCGAATTTCTTCATCGAAAAGCTCATGGCATTGCCCACAGCAAAAAGGAAAGAAGGAAAAACGAGATCAGTAGGTGTAAATCCATGCCAGGGTGCATGTTCCAGCATGTCAAATGGTAAAGATCCGCTCCCGGGAGTGTTCACGATGATCATAAAGCATAATGCCATGCCCCTGAATACATCCAGAGAAAGGAAACGTTCTGTTGTTGGTGTCATAAGTTGTTCATTCATTTTTTAATTATATCCTGGGTTTTGTTTTAAAACTTTGGCCCCTCCGGATAAGCTCAGGTCCATCTGGCGTTGTGGGATTGGGTAATATTCATTCTTGCCGGTAAGGAAATTACCTCTTCTCACGTCAGAAGTCAGTTTGCCCTGGTAACTAAAGTAGGCATTGATCTCTTTGGCAGCTATCCCCCACCTCACCAGATCAAAGAAACGGTGTCCTTCCATCGCCAGCTCTATCTTACGCTCATAATAAATGGCACTCAGGGCGTAATCTTTACCCTGAGCTGCAAAATCTCCAGCCGGATACTCATTCACCAGGTAGTTTGCTGCAGGGGTATCAGAAAATCCGGCAAGCGGATTACTCTCATCCTTATATTTATATACCCATCCGGCCTTATTTGCCGCTCTTGCCCTTACCCTGTTCACATAAGTTTCTGCAGCCGTCAGGTTTCCAAGCTGGGCTTCACACTCAGCTGCCATTAACAATACATCTGCAAAGCGGATCACCAGGTAATTGATGGCTGATCCCGGGGCCCAGGAGGTTAAGTCGGCATCTGTAGCTGCTGTCGCCTGCCAGTAGATGTTCTTTTTAGGTCCGTATGGCCCACCGTAAGTCTGGTCCCTGATCCATGGTTCTCCGGGGTAATTTCCCCAGTCCAGGTAGGGTACGCCGCGTCTTCCTGCTGTCCAGTCCAACCTTGGGTCTACTGTGCCTTCATCTGGTGTAAAATCTGCCGTTCCCGTTACACCCATATCGTTTTTAATAGCGAAATCATTATAGGTGGTCAGGTACGGAAGCCCTGTGGCCGCATTTGTGCGGAAATGGTTCACCAGGTCTATAGTTGGCTGGAAGAATCCACAGCAACCAAAGGGGCTGCTGCCGTAGGGGAAATTCAGGAAATCTCCGTTATTGGCATTGGATGGGCCCGAAGGATCTACATTGGCAGCCATTTCTATGGTAAATACTACTTCCGGATTGTCTTCTTTGCTGGGCAGGAAGTTATCTTCAAATGAGGCATTGAGGTCATACTTCTTTCCGCTGGTGGTTACTCCGGAGGCGATCACCTCATCAAAAAGTGTTTTCGCCTCTGTAAACTTGTGCTGGTATAAATAGGCTTTGGCTAAGTAGGCGCCGGCGGCCGACTTGTTTACCCTTCCTATTTCAGACTGGGTGGCCGGAAGATTTTCATAGGCGTACTGAAGGTCGGCCATAATTACCGGCCAGAGGTCTTTGTCATTGGGCTGGTTAAAATTAACGGTTGTTTCATCAATCAGCGGAACCATGTTCCATACTTTCTTCAATTCAAAATAGTAGTGGGCCCTTAAGAAACGCGCCTGGGCTGAAATGTTTTTCCCTTCGGCATCAGAAATGTCTGTAGCTTTTGCCAGTAAGCGGATCACGTTGTTTGTGCGCGATACCCCTTCATACAGCGCCTTCCACTTGCTGTTGTAAAAAACATTGTTTGCATCAGAATAAAAGTTAGCTATAGGGTCAATAGCGGGCTGATCGGAGCCATCACTACCTTTAGAAGCATCGCCAGCGGCAATCGATCCCAGGACCCAGTTACTTGGAGAAGCCTCAAAGGCTGAACCGCCACCTAAGCTGGTACCGTCACTTCCTGTACCGTCCAGTGCAGAATAGGCACCAATCAGTAAGGAGTTTACGCCACTTTTATTGGCTACCAGCTCTTCGCTCAGCGAGCCTAACGGAGGTTGATCCAATGCTTTTTTACAAGAATTTAAAGAGATGCCTGTAAAAACCGATATCAGGAGTAAAATATATGTAGATTTTTTCATCTTTTTTATAGATTAATGGTGTTCAAGCCAGGATAAGCTTGTTCAACAGATGATTAAAAAGTTAAATTTAAACCGAGTAAGAACGTGCGCTGACTGGGATATGAACCATCGTCAACACCATATGCTGTTTGCTGACCAGTTTCACTGGAAGTCCCGATCTCAGGGTCAACACCAGAATATTTGGTAATCGTAAACAGATTAGCACCCGATACATAAACCCTTAATTTACTGATGCCCGCTTTCAATAGTCTTGCAGAATTGAGCGTATAACCGATCTGCGCATTTTTTAGCCTCAGGTAAGATCCGTTTTCCACGAAGTATGAATTGGGAACTGCATTGGTGCTGAATGAATTTGCGGTCTCCTGAATTGGCGCCTTTGCATTCATATGTGAAGGGGTCCAGGAATCATATAATGCCGTATTGCTTTTTGCTCCGTTAAAGGAAGGGTAAAAGTCTGTCCACCATTTCACCTGGTTCCAGATAGAATTTCCCTGAACACCATATAGGAAAACGCTCACATCCCAGTGTTTATAGGTTGCACCGAGATTCAGGCCATAGCTAAAATCAGGGTTGGCATTGCCCAGGAAGGTACGGTCGTCAGCGGTAATTTTGCCATCGCCGTTCGTATCGGCATATTTGAAGCGCCCTACTCCCATATCAGTCTGGTACACATCATTGACATTGCCTGAGGCTGTGCTTACTTTGGTATTGGCGGCATCTATTTCTGACTGGGTGTTCCAGAACCCCTCGGTTTTGTAACCGAAGAACTGGCTGATGGAATGCCCTACCTGGTTACGGATGATGCTGCTTCCATCAAAGCGGCGTGAGTCTACATCGAAATAATCAGCATCACCCGATATTTTCTGGATGGTATTCCTGTAGGTAGTGATCGTTGCTGTAGCATTCAGCCTGACGTCGCTGCTCAGCTTTGTATTTCCCGAAAGGGAGATGTCGAACCCGTCATTTTTCATTTTGCCGATATTGACAAAAGGAACGGTGGCGGCTCCTGTGCTGCCCAGTACTTCCGGATTGTACAGTAAATCTGTTATGTTTTTACGATAGTAATCTGCAGAAATGTCAATATGGCCGCCAAATAATGTGGCATCAAAGCCGAAGTTGGAGTTGATATCCTTTTCCCATTTAGCTCCAGGGTTTCCGATCTGGTTTTGGTAGAACCCGGAAACAATGGAATTCCCGCCGTTGATTGCATAGTAAGAATTTGCAATTGAACTGCCAAAAGTAGTATACGCATTACCACCGGTAACGTTAACCTGGTTTCCCATGATCCCATATCCTCCGCGGAGCTTCAGATCGGTGATCCATTTTACATCTTTTAAAAAGTTTTCCTGTGATAACCTCCAGCCTGCACTCACCGCAGGGAACCAGCCGTATTTGTTATCGAGAAATTTAGAGGAGCCATCCCGGCGGATGGTTGCGCCCAGGAGGTACTTGTCGTTAAAGCTGTAATCCACTCTTCCGATCAGGGAGAATAAAGTACTTGCCGTGCGGGAGCTATTGGTGTCCTTCGGCCCGCTGCCTGTAGAGAGATTGGTATAATCGGGATCAAAAGAGAAGTATCCCTGGTTGGTACCGCTCATGGTGCTGTAGCGGTCTTTGTAATATTCACTTCCCACTACAGCTTTCAAACGGTGTTTATTAAATGTTTTATTAAATGAAAGGGTATTGGTCCAGGTATAATTATACCCGCTGTAAGAAGACTCCGAATAGCTGTTGATCGTGGTATTTTCTCCATTTTCATACATTGGATACGTGAATGAATGTGAGTTTCCATTGTATGATTCACCGCCGAACTGCGTGCGCAGCGTGAGGAAATCTGTCAGGTCAGCCTCTGCGAAAACATTTCCAAAAAGGCGGTCATCAGCAGATTTGTTATTTTTGGTGCGTTCCAGCATCGCCACCGGATTGAAGGCATCACCAAGGTCTCCACCATATGTTCCTGCATAATTGCCCATGATATCATGTACCGGAATAATTGGCTGCTCGCGGAAAGCATGGCCAATGGCATTGTCACCGCTGAGCGATGAAACCTGAGGGTTATTGGTGATGGAATAAGCCATGTTTTCGCCTACCCTGATATGTTTGCTTACGTTGTACTGGCTGTTGGACCGCACGGTATATCTTTTCAGATAAGTATTGATCAGCGTTCCCTGCTGATTGAAATAATTGGCTGAAAAGAGGTAACTGCCCTGATCAGAGCCTCCGCTTACGGATATATTCTGACTGGTCATCGGAGCCGGTTCAAAAATCTCGTGGTACCAGTCTGTCCCCTCCTTATTGGCGCGGGTGATCCTGTAAAAGGCATTGTACTCGTCAGGCGAGGTAAAAAGTGGTTTAACATTGTATAGGGAAGGATCCGTAGACGGATCTCCTTCTTTTGCTCCCGCGGGCAAAATATAATCCGGCAATACATAAGATGAACCGCTGCCATAGAGTGGGTCATTGAAGTCGGTCACGCCGGAGTTCGCCTGCGCCAGACGCTTCAGGTTTGCCATTTCCTGCGGATTCAGCACATTCCACACATTGCCGCCTTTTGGGCGTTGTGTACCGTAATAGGTGTCATACGCCACCTGCACTTTTCCTTTACCTTTTTTTGTGGTGATCACAATTACTCCATTGGAAGCCCTTGAACCGTATATTGAAGCAGATCCTGCATCCTTCAATACCTGCATAGTTTCAATATCGTTCGGATTGAGGTCACTGATGCTTTGCGTGGGTACACCATCCACTACGTACAATGGGTTGTTGTTGCCGAAGGTGTTTACGCCCCTGATCCTAACCTGTGGTTCCTCGCCTGGCTGCCCGGATCCCAGGACCGTAACGCCTGAAGCCTGTCCCTGTAAAAGATTATTCACAGACGCAGTAGGCTGTTTGATCATTTCTCCTACGTTAACAACAGAAACGGCGCTCGTCAGGTCTTTTTTTCTTTGGGTGGAATATCCCACTACTACTACTTCGCCCAGAGAGGTCAGCTCTTCAGTAAGCTGGGCATTGAGTACCGCCTGTCCGTTAACAGGAATTTCCCTGCCTGTAAAACCGATGTAAGAAAATACCAGCACCGCGTCAGGCCCTGCAGTGTTGATGGTATAATTTCCGTTGACATCAGTAGTGGTTCCTATGCGCGTGCCTTTCACATTTACACTCACACCGGGCAGTGGTATTCCTTTCTCAGAGGTTACTTTTCCTTTGACTGGTGATTGCAATTTCAGCATTGAACCCTCCTTTTCATATAAGAGAATATGATTGTCCTCTACCTTGTAGTAGATGTTTAAAGGGCTTAGCGTTTGATCCAGGAAAGTCCCCAGACGAATGTTAGCCGCGTTGACTGATATTTTACGTTCAGCACGAATGACCGTGGAACTGTAAATGAAGTTTACTTGAGTTAGATTTTGTATCTCAGAGAGGATTGTTTTTATCTTTCCCTGGTTGATACTGATAGAGATTTCTTTGTTCAGGATTTCCTGGCCCCTTACATTCTTGGCGAATGAGGAGCAAGTGAATACTATTCCCAGAAATACTTGTGCCATGGTTACCCGCATTGCTGTTTTGATTAAAGCAACAAATCGCTTTTTATTCATACCTTTAGAAGTTTTTGTTCGTTAATGTGAAAATTCCGTACAGAGATGTTTTAACTGGCAATGTTGGGGAACATTGCCAGCTTTTTTTTGATTGGTTTGGTTAGTTTAGTTTAGGTTTTTATTTGATCATAGGCTGGTTAATTATCGTTTTTTTTCTTTAATGATGATCCTTGTTCCAGAAATCAGATAGTTTGCTTCAATAGAGCGACAGATCAGATCAATCTTTTTATATAAGCCCTGCCCGGAAATATCACCTGTAAAAGTGTTTCGGCTAAGCTTTTCATCCTGGATGATGATCTCAATTCCATAGGCCTGCTGTAACGTCTCCAATACTTGAGGTAAAGGTGTGTCTTCAAATAAATCTGTTTTTTTTGTGCTTGTCTGGGGATGTGGTACAGGAATGGGTTCCGGAACCAGAGATATCTCAAAGCTTCCTTTATCAGGAGAATAGACAGTTTTCTGGTTTGGGGTAAGAACCGCTTTGGCATCCTTTCTGAACAGTTGTTTTAAATTCAGATGTTTGTTTTCATTAGGTATAACAACCACCTTTCCTGTTCTTACCGCTACTTCAGTCTGATCTGTAGTCCCGCCTGTTTTAACTGTAAAACTGGTGCCTACTACACGGGTAATTACATGATTGCTATAGACAAAAAACGGCCTTTTCCGGTTCTTGCTGATCAGGAAATATCCTTGTCCCTTTAATGATACTTCACGCTGGCTTGGTTTAAAATGAGCCGGATAGACCAAAGACGACGCTGGCTGTAAAACAACCTTACTTCCATCCTCCAGATTAATGGTAAGTAAAGCAGTGCTGCTATTTCTTTTTTCAACCAGGTTGGTATATGCCTGAAAAGCCACGTAGCGGGGATCGCGGGCGTCAGCAATAAACAAGTAAGCTGTGAACAAAGAAATTGCTGAAATTACAGCAGCCGCATACCAAATAATCCTGCTGTGCTGAGCTTTACGCTGATGGCCATCAATTATGCCGGATTGCTGGTTGATATTATCCCACAGCTTTTGTTCGAGATCAGAAAGCTCATTTGGATATACTTCTACAGGTTCTTCCTTGTCCAGCATTCCATATAATCTTTCAACGAGCAGCTTTTCTTCATCAGAACACTGATTATTCAGATATCTTTCCAATAATAAATGAAGGTCTTCTCTGCTCATTTGACGGCTTTTAAACTATATGTAAGTTTAGCAGGCCATATCCCTAAAATAAACTTTAAAAAATTTAAAATAGATAGAGGATTACAGCTATAATAAATAAAAGATGCTCCTTCAAATGGAAACGCATTGCTTTTATGGATTGGGTGATGTGATATTCGACAGATTTTTCAGAAATATTCAGTGCTCTTGATATTTCTTTCGTAGACCGGTTTTCAATACGGCTGAGTTTAAAAACTTCTCCGGTTTTTTTTGGCAATAAGGCAATTCCTTCATCCAGGGCGTTGGAAAGATCCCGCAGTAAAACAAATTCATCTGTACTGTTTGTGTTGTGCCTGGGCTGAGCGGTGAGGTGAACCTGGTATTTTTGTTTAACCAGCTGAGATTTATAGTGATTAATGATACTATATTTAAGGGCACCAAATAAATAAGAGGATAGTGAATCAATATGTATAGTTTCCCTTCTTTTCCATAGGTCTACAAACAAATTTTGTGTAAGTTCTTCAGCAAGTTCTTTATGATGGACTTTTACATAGGCGGTTTTGTAAATATCCTTCCAGTAGCGGAGATAAATCTCTTTAAAAACCCTTTCTTCGCCTTCTTTTAAAAGGTTTACCAGCGAAGAATCAGATAAGAGCGTATATTCCATGCTATTTTTGGTATGTTATTCTCAAATCTAAATATATATATTCAACTTTCAGATGAATTTTCATTTTAATCTTACACTAAAAGCGCTATTACTCAATATTTACATTTTATTTCCATAACAACTTAATCAAAATATGTTAAAGTTTTACCTGACCGACATGAACACTGTTTGAAATGCTTTTGCGGTTGGCCGACACAAATGATGCCGGTGGGCTCTCCGGATCAACCATTTTTCTGTTCAATTACTGGTAAATATCCTTATCTGTAGGTATTGATCGCAGAAGTTTTATTAAATAATTTTGAAAGAAAATCATGAATTTTCGCTCAAAATTTATTTATCTCAACCTCTTTCTATTATTGTTTCTGCTCCCGGTTGCCTGTAAGAAAGACAGCGAAAAAGGAGTCGAACCTGATAGAGTAACCGAACCGACAAATAACGTCACTATCAGTTCATCTGACCTCAGTCCGGGTCAAACGGTGGTATTAACTTTTGATGCTGGTGTAACTTTAAAAGATTCCGTCAACGTGAATCTGAACGGAACAGTCATGCCGATGTTTAAAACGAATCAGGATCAGTATGCCGGGATCATTCCGGTAATTCCTGAAGGCACTTACCAGCTTAAAATTAAGTCTGTCAATTTCAAAGAGCCTATAATGTTTAAAGTGGCACCATATGCCGTTATCACAGAACCTAAAGTGATCATCGATAACTACAGAACTGAAATCGAAAGTCTGATCACGCAGCTCAGGACACAGGCCAAAGCAGACGGAAATGAGCTGAATACTGGCTTTATCGACCAGTTAAACACTCAATTTGAGCAATCTATTACAACAGCGTCTGCAGCGGAAAAAATTGAACTTGCCTACCTGCTAAGGGCACACAATTTTAAAGCTGAAGATTTAGCATTCAGCGCAGTTAGCCCTGCTACAAAAACGGTCACCATGTCTGTGGCCTCGTCAAACGATGTTGCGGGCCGGCTGGAAAATTCAGGAAAAAAGTTTGTTGGCAATATGATCCTCGTGGTAGCTGCATTTAATACTTCTTCAGTGGCACTAAACAGTTTTATGATTGCGCCAAACGTTGTTTCGGGACTGATCGCAACAGCATCTACCCTCACGATGGTATGTTTCATAAACCAGGCTGTAACCAATGCTGAAAAAATAGGCAACCTGCCCGGTGTTGTTAGCGAGATCACTTCAATATATACCTCTGCAAAGGAATCAACACTTAATTTTAAAAAAGATGCTGATTTATCACTATTTAACATGGGGGAATTCAGGACCCTTTCTATCGCTGATATAGGCTCATCAAGTATATTTCTCAAATCGGTAGCCGTCAGCAATCAACTTTTAACAGATATAGACTCAAAAGTGGGTTCACTGATGAATTCAGCGGCAAAATACTTCCCGAATTTAGGAACTTATACCGTGTCTGCCGGCAAAATCAAAGCTGTGCCCGTGAAAAATGCGGAAGAAATACCCTATAACAAATTCAGTATAGGCAATATCTCTGACCCCGGAATTAAACTTACGGTAGTGAGTGATGAACTTCAAATGAAGGTAAAAGCCACAAGTACTACCGTTGCAGATGATAAGTCGTTTACATTTGATATCATTTACACCCATGAGGGAACCGGGGTAACAGTTAAAAAAACTATCAGTGCAGTTTACGCAGGTACAGTAAACCCTGCAAAGATCGAGTTATCCAGCGGGAATAATCAAGCGATGGAGGCCGGTAAAAAACTGGCGAATCCGCTGAAAGTCAAGATAACCGATGCCGATGGTAATGTAGTTCAAAATGTGAAAGTAGAATGGAAAGTAAAATCCGGCGGAGGAACCCTTACACTGGCAGAGTCCGTAACGGATGTACTTGGTATTGCACAAACCGAATGGACGCCGGGCAGTACCGGAACACAGGAAGTTGAAGCTTTAGCAAAAAAGAAGGATGGCGCCCTGGTTGCTGGCTCTCCGGTATTATTTGCTACATCTGCAGCAGGCATTGTGGGGCGATGGCACCTTGACCTGATGGTGGAAACAGGTTATGAAAACGGTGTAAGTGATGGCTCCCAAAACATAGACAACACTTACGGGCCGGAAGAAATCACCGAGTTCAGGACTAACGGAACCATGACAGGTAATGAACCGCTGAATGGTACAAAGAGAACCTCCACCTATAAAATTTCCGGATCCACACTTACGCTCAGTAATACTGCTTCAGGAGCGGCAGAAATTTGGGAAATTAAAAAGTTAACTGCGCAACAGATGATCCTCGTAACGAAGGGCGAAGAGCGCATCTCCAATGGTGTAGTATATTATGAAACCTATGAAACAACATTCAGCAGATTGACAGACCAATAAAAATTAGCCGTTGCAGAATTGTTTGATAACAGTTCCCCCAGTTTCGGCCTATATACTAAAATAGATACCGCAGTAAAGTAAAATGTTTATACTGTCAGATCCAGGTTCAATTCCAGCCTGAACTGCGTGCCATGGTTTACGTCGCTCTGTACCGATATTGTTCCGCCAAGTGTTTCTATCTGTGTTTTTACCATAAATAGTCCCATGCCCTTACCTTCAACATGGCTGTGGAACCGTTTATACAATCCAAATACCTGGTCTTTGTTTTTTACGAGGTCAATACCAATACCATTATCTGCAAAGATCAGGACAAATTTACTTCCTGATCTTTCAGTTTTAATTTCAATGACCGGATTTAGAGCGGGCTGACGGTATTTGATGCTGTTTGAAATCAGGTTGTAAAATATACTGTGCATGAAACTTTTTAACGTCCAAAGTTCCTCGCCGGCACTAAAGTCGATGATGAACTTAACGTTCTGTTCCCTGATCAGGTTCGGTATGTAGGTTAGAACCTCTTCCAGCAACCTGGAAAGCACTACACTCTCCTTATTTTCTATAATTTCCCGTTTAACCTGGAGAATACCATGCAGATCTATGATGACCGTATCCAGCTTTTTTGTAGAGGTGATCAGGTAATCCATTACCTGGTTGTTTTCTCCTTTGGCATCCAGGTTTCTTCTTAACTCCTCTGCCAGGCCAATGATATTCGCTACCGGAGCCCTGAGGTTATGCGATATGATATATGAAAATTGTTCCAGGTCATTGTTCCGCCTGAGTATATCAGATACCATTTTTGCCCGTTCCATCTCACCAAACCTACGCGCTGTGATATCTTTGAAAAAAACAGACAAGCCTTTAACTGACGGATACACGGTAACATCAAGCCAGCAATTCAGGCCTTCCAAAAACCATTCATAATTTTGTATCTTATTTTCTTTCGCTGCCTCAAGCATATTCAGGTAACTTGGGGTGCCTACTGACTGATGATATAAATCCCAGATATTCCTGCCCATCACTTCTTCTCTTTTTTTCTGAAGAATATTCTCTGCCTCTTTGTTCCAGTAGGTCACTATCCAGTTTACATCAAGGGTAACGAAACCATCACCAATACTTTCGAGGATCATATTTTTCTCTTCAGCTACTTTCAGCAGTTCAAGTTCGGCCCGTTTTCGAATGTCTATATCCTGAAAACTCCCTCTTACTTTCACACATTTACCATTGGCGATATCAGGCTCACAGATGATCCGGACCCAGCGTTCATGGCCTTTGGCTGTGATGATCTGAAGTTCCAGATCCAGCGTCTTTCCGGTTGTAATCGTTATATTCAGTTCGTTGCTGATGGTTTCTCTGGTGAGCCCAGGCTTGTAAAAACTGGTAGCTGAATCAACAGTAGGCTGGTAGCTGTCTTCCACTTCATGAATTTGTCTGGTAATACCAGACCAATAGAGTTTGCCCTTTTCCAGATCGAGCTCATAACTCCCGATGCGGGCAAGGCTGGTTGCCTTATCCAATAAAACTTCTAGTGCTTTTTTTTCCTCCTCGGCCTTTATCTTTTTGGTATTGTCCCTGTAGTTGATCACCAGGGCCTTAACATTTTTATCGTGCAGGAGGTTGATAATGGTCCCGTCGGTATAAATATAATCCAGTTTTTTTTGAAGGAACCTGAATTTATTGGGGATAGCAATTCCCGGCAGCTGCAGCACCTGTTCAAAAAACAGGTGGTAATCTTCCAGGTCATCCGGATGTATATAATCCAACAACTTTTTACCCCTTAAATCAGTAAAGCCGAATCCTGTAAGCCGGTCAACGGCCGGGCTTTGATAAATAAATTCCAGCTGTTCATTGATGACAATAATGGCATCGGCACTATTCTCTATCAAAGCGCGAAACAGCGTTTCATTTTTGACCAGGTCATCCTGGATACTTTGATGGTCTTTCAGGAGCTGAAATTTTTCTAAAGCATTAGCCAATGCACTGGGCAATCTTTCCAGTCTGTCTTTTAAAATATAGTCGTCCGCTCCCCTTTTAATTACATCGACAGCAAACTCTTCAGAAACCGTGGCGGTGATGAGGATAAACGGGATGTTCAACCCCATCTTCTTAAAGATAGATAAGGCTTCGTGAGAATCAAACGAAGGCAGAGAATGGTCAGAAAGGATGATATCCGGGGCAAATTCGGTTAAAGCTTTGATAAAGTTTTCCCTGTTGTCTACTACCAGCCTCTCAAAGTCAAACTTTGCTTTTTTCAAAGTATTGTTTACCAGTTCAGCATCGCTAAACAGATCTTCGAGATGTAATATTCTCAACTTAGTATTCATTCTCCTTCAAATTAGAATTCCGGTGAATTATTAATTGCCAGCCAGTAAAAGCCCAGGTCTGCAATGGTTTTGGAGAAGTTTTCAAATCCTACTGGTTTCACCACATAACTATTTGCCCCCAGCTGGTGGCTTTCCAGGATATCTTTTTCCTGCTTGGAGGAAGTCATCATCACTACGGGGATCAGTTTGGTCCTTTCGTCACTTTTAATGATACGGAGTACTTCCAGTCCGCTTACTTTTGGCATTTTTATATCCAGGAATATCACCTTTGGTTTATTATCCATATCCCTTCCCTCAAATTCGCCTTTTCCGAAGATAAAATCCAGCGCCTGTGCACCGTCAATTAAATGAATCAGGTTATTGGCCAGGCTATGTTTTTTTAATGCCCTGATGGTGAGCATTGCGTCCGATTTATTGTCTTCTACCAGAAGAATCTGAATTTCTCTGTGGAATGTTTCTACTTCTTGCATGTTTAAATTTTAATCAATATTGGCAAGGAAACATAAAGACATGCCCCCTGACCCACTATACCCTCTGCCCATACCGCTCCACTGTGTTTGTTAATGATACGCTGAATGATGGCCAGGCCAACACCGGTTCCTTCAAATTCGTTTGAGCTGTGAAGGCGTTGAAAAACGCCATATAATTTGTCGTAATACTTCATATCAAATCCTGCTCCGTTATCTTTCACGTAGTACACGGACTGTTTGTCTTTTTCGTAGGAGCCAATTTCAATAATTGCTTCTTCTGTTTTACCGGTATATTTAAAGGCATTTGAAATCAGGTTGATGAACACCTGTTTGAGCATATTTTTATCACCGCTAATATTTTCCAGCGGATGGATTGTGATGTTCACCTGCCTGTCCGAGTTCTCTTTTTGCTGTCCTGCAACTATAGATTCCACCATTTCTGTAATATTTATATTCACCATAGAGAGGTTCTGCTTCCCAAAACGTGAAAATTCCAGCAGGTTATCAATCAGCTGGCCCATTCTGTTGGAATTTCCTACAATTTCATTGAGCACATCCAATGCGTCAGGATCCAGCTGGTCTTTGTAATCTTCAATCAGAATCTGGGTAAAACCATTAATAGCGCGAAGAGGAGCTCTTAAATCGTGTGAAACAGAGTAGGAGAAAGATTCCAACTCTTTATTGGCAGCTTCCAGCTGCGCTGTACGTTCTATGATTTTCTGTTCCAAACCGATGTTTAATTCTGCAATCTGATATTCTGCCTTTTTTAAATGCTCATTGGCAAGAATGAGTTCGGCTGCCCTGTTTTCCTTTTCTTCATTCTGAAAGGCCAGTTCTTTATTGGCGATGATCAGTTCAGCTGCCCTGTTTTCCTTTTCTTCATTCTGAAAGGCCAGTTCTTTATTGGCAATGATCAGTTCAGCTGCCCTGTTTTCTTTTTCTTCATTCTGAAAGGCCAGTTCTTTATTAGCGATGATCAGTTCGGCTGCCCTGTTCTCTTTTTCCTCGTTTTGAAAAATAAGTTCCTTATTCGCGATGATCAGTTCAGCAGCCCTGTCTAGTTTTTCTTCAGTTTGGAAGGCCAGTTCTTTATTGGCAATAACCAGTTCTTCGGCACGTTTCATTTTTTCCTCTTTCTGGAAGGCCAGCTCCTTATTGGCAATGATCAGTTCTGCTGCCGGGTTCTCCTTTTCCTCATATTGAAAAGCAAGTTCCCCGGTGGGAACATTGGACGTATCCTTTTTTTTCGGTTTAAACATCTGAATATTTTGAGAACTGTTGTGTTACGTAAATGAGATAATGAGGAGTTTCATATAGGGTAATTAAAAAACTTAAAATAATAGACAACAAAGCGTTTCACTAATATATCATTAATCAACTGTTTAACCTTATAAATAATTACTATATTTTTCAGGATGGGTTTTCACGCATTCAAACAAAAAGGCTGCATGTCTTTGCAGTACCTCAAAAAGTCAGACACTTTCCGGGGCACTGCAAAGGCTTGCAGCCTTTCAAACAGATAGGTTCCTCTTAAAACCTGAAAGTCACACTACCGGCGAAGGTACGTGGTCTCATTGGCTCAAGCGTGGTCCATCCTTTATAATATTCTTTATCAGTTAAGTTATCTACTTTCAGTCCGAAAGTGAACTGACCGGTTCCATAAGAGGCCGAAGCATTCAGGATTGTGTACGAAGGCAAGGTAAAGACACCTACCGTAGCATCGTTTACGATCATGTTTTTACCGGAAAAGTTACCGCCAAAACCAAAGCCCAGCCCTTTTACCGATCCGTTGGTGATTTTATAACCTATCCATAAGTTAGCAAGATCTTCAGGGCCTGCACCAACCGGTCTTCTGCCTTCAACGTTTGGCGCAGCGTTGGTCAGTCTGCTTTTGTTTTTTGTATAACCGGCAATGATGTTCAGTCCGTCAACCGGGTTGGCAGTAACCTGCGCTTCAAAACCCCTGCTGTACTGTTCGCCACCTTGTGAAGAGGTGTTAGGGCCTGTACTGAGCACAATGTTGGAAACCTTGATGTCGTAATAACTCAATGATCCCGATAGTTTACCGTCAAACAGGTCGGCTTTAACACCACCCTCTGTCTGGTTAGCATGCTCCGGATCGAATATGGTGATCACATTCGCTCCGTTAATCTGTTGGTTAATAGGCGCCACATTTGTAAAACCGTTCATGTAATTCCCAAAAACAGACAACTGGTCTTTGATCAGCTGATACACCAATCCAAATTTTGGGGAAAAAGCAGTCTGGCCAAAGCGGGATGCCTGTGGAGTGCTTAAACCACCGTTCTGAAAACGGTCAACACGTATACTTGCCATCGCCGAGAATGCCGGGGTGATGTTAATTACATCAGAAATGTAAGCGCTGTAAACTTCCTGTGTGGTTCTGGTGCTTCCACCGTAACCCGCAGCAGCTATTGCTGTATCTATTCTTTGTTTGGAAAGGTTTTCCGCAGCATCTACCAGGGGATTAACTGAACCGGCATACGCATAGTTAGAACTGTTGTTGATTGACGTTGAATTGTAATAATCCAGGCCTGCTACTACACGGTTACGGATACCGCCAAGGTTAAAGTCGCCAATAAAGTTTTGCTGGATATCGGTAGTCTCAGTTGTTGAATTCTGATCAGTGATCCATCTGTCAAAAATACCGTTTCCTGATACACCCACACGGGTATCACCCGGACCGGGAACAGTCGCCACGCCTTCAAACAGGTAACTGTAATAACCGTCAGACTTTGCAATACCGCGGGAAACGATAGTTTGCGAACGCCACTGATCAGAGATCTTATAATTCATCTGTGCCTGAAGAGTGGTTACGGGGTTCTTCATGCTCAGGTCATTCGTTGTATAGGATCTCCTGTTATTGTATCCCAGTGCAGCTAAATTCGTTGATTTGAGCGGATAACTCCTGTTGAAGAACAACATGGTTGGGTTGGTGCCTTCGGATGATAAGAACTGCGCATTAAACAGGAATGAAACCCTGTCATTCAATTGATAAGACAGCGAAGGCGCAAAAAATCTGGATTTCCTGAAGCCTGCATCCTGAAAACTGCTCTCATCATGATAAGCTGCATTCATTCTGAACAGCACTTTATGTTCTGCATCCAATGGTGTGTTTACATCGACGGTAACACGGTTCAGCCCGTAACTTCCTGCGGTATAGTTTGTCTCCACAGCTGTTTTATCAAAAGGCTGTTTTGTCACTGTGTTGATCAAACCGCCATAGGAAATCAGGCTGCTTCCAAATAATGTACCGGATGGTCCTTTCAGCACCTCAATGCGCTCTACATTAGACACATCAAGGCTCCCATTGGTTAAGCCGGGCAAACCGTTTACAAGCGTTGGCTGAACAGCAAAACCCCTCAGGGTGAAATAACCCGCTCCGTCACCTCCCCTTCCTGATGCTGACCATAACTTGTCAAGACCAGGTGCATTTTTCAATGCATCATCAAAGTTGGTCACCACCTGATCGGCCAGCAATTCCTTTGTGATTACGGAATAAACCTGCGGATTCTCCAGGTTCTTCAGCGGCATTTTGGAAACAAAATCGCTTTCCTTTGCAAAATATTTATTCTTCTTGCCCTTGCTGATCACCACTTCCTGCAATTGCTGGTTTGAAGCCTGCAGCGTGAGGTTAACGGTTACGGTACTGCCCGCGATAACATTCACTTCGGATGAGCTTGGTTTTAAACCTACCAGCCGCGCGGTAACAGTATGCGCACCCGCGGGAACATTCTTCAATGTGTAATTTCCTTTGCCATCTGCCGTTGTGTTGGCTACTCCCTTAATTGAAATTTCAACAGCATCTGCCGAAATTCCATCGGAGGTACGAACCGTACCGGTAACGGTACCCGTTTTGTTTTGGGCGAAGGACATCACACTAATTAGTGTGGCTATAGTAGCGATAAAACAACTTTTGTAAATCTTTTGCATGTTTATTTAGAATGATTTTAAATCACAAACATACATTAAGAAGTAGTTTACTACGGCCGCTCCTTTGATTGATTATAAATAATGACATTATGGTGACTAACCTGATCAACCACAGGGATGACTGCTACGTAGAAAAATCAAAATAAATTCCCTCATTGGTATTTGCCCACGGGCCTGGTGTAGCCACGGCAGGAGAAGTCTTTCTTAAGTCTTTGTTGCTGTTGAGTCCGAGGTAGGTGTCACAAGGGAACAAGGCTAGACCGAGTTTAAGCCCAAATCTCGGTCTAGCCTCGTTTGCTTGACGCATGGTAGTCGGACTCATAGAGAAGGAACAAGCAACAAACACTTAAGTT